>OGPT01002472.1_pt1 | contig 14820 bp, 8 predicted proteins | sample 1552951 | NCBI WGS metagenome assembly OGPT01 (sample SAMEA2580224, study PRJEB22360) | human gut metagenome | biome: human gut; feature: human-associated habitat; material: faeces | place: Denmark | collected 2008/2010
GTGGCACAGAGCATAGCGGCAGTTCTTGGTGCCACACAGCGTAAGGACGGATATTTGGAAGGCAATGAGTATCTGGTATCATGGTGTGTGGGACATCTGGTAGAACTGGTACAGCCGGAAAGCTATGAGGAAGCATGGAAGAAATGGAGTTATGACAATCTTCCGATCATCCCACAGGAATGGCAGCATGAAGTGAAAAGTGATACGAAAGCACAGTATCAGATTTTGAAAAAACTTATGCATGATGACAGGGTGGATGCAGTCGTGTGTGCTACCGATGCCGGAAGGGAGGGTGAGCTGATCTTTCGCCTGACCTACAACATGGCAGGGTGCAGAAAACCGATGAAGCGGTTATGGATTTCTTCCATGGAGGAAAGTGCTATCCGTGACGGCTTCCATAATCTTCGCCCAGGCAGCGACTATGATAACTTGTATCATTCAGCATTATGCAGGCAGGAAGCAGACTGGCTTGTGGGTATCAATGGCACTAGGCTTTTTACGGTATTGTATGGTGGCAAGGCATTAAAGGTCGGCAGAGTGCAGACACCGACACTTGCCATGCTGGTAGACCGTGAAAGTAAAATCATGAATTTCAAGAAAGAAGCCTATTATATGGCTCATATCATGGAAAATGGTCTGGATGCTGTATCGGAGCATATCAGTGATAAAACGGAAGCAGAGAGGATTGCAGGAGCCTGTGAAAACGGACAGGCTCTTGTCACTTCTGTGATAAAGGAAGAAAAGTGGGTGGCACCACCGAAACTCTATGACCTTACCACACTCCAGAGGGATGCAAACCGTCTGTTTGGCTTTACTGCCAAGCAGACATTGGAATATACGCAGAGCCTTTATGAGAAAAAGTTAGTAACATATCCGAGAACAGACAGCCAGTACCTTTCCGATGACATGGAGGGAACAGCGAAAAATGTGATTGAAGCAATTTTCAATTCGCTGTTATTTGAGCAGAATATCATGTTCAATCCAGATATTAAAAGAATTTTGAATAGCAAGAAAGTGACAGACCACCATGCAATCATTCCGACCATGGAGATCATCAAACAGGACTTAAAGGTGATTCCTGAGAGTGAAATGAAGATCCTTTCATTATGTGCGAACCGTCTGCTGTGTGCAACCGGGGAGAAGCACATTTATAATTCCACAAAGGCAGAGCTTACCTGCAACGAGATTGTGTTTAAGGTATCCGGTAAGGAAGTATGGAAAAATGGATGGAAGGAATTTGATGATTTCTTCAAAAATTCCTATAAGACCACAGAGGATAAATCAGATGCCGAGGAAGAAAAGAAGCTGCCGGAGCTTCGTGAGGGCATGATGATTGCAGTGGAGCAGACAAAGGTTTCCGAGCATTTCACACAGCCACCAAAACATTACACTGAGGACAGCCTGCTGTCCGCCATGGAGCGAGCTGGAGCAGAGGATATGGGCGATGAAGTGGAGAGAAAAGGACTTGGCACACCTGCCACCAGAGCGGATATAATAGAAAAACTGGTAAAAGACGGATTCGTAAAACGTGAGAAAAAGCAGATGATTCCGACAGAGGACGGAATGAAGCTGATCACGATACTTCCGGATGTAGTAAAATCTCCGAAACTGACTGCTGACTGGGAGAATGAGCTTACTCTGGTATCTAAAGGAGAAGTTGCTGCAGAACAGTTTATGTCTGGGATTGAAACTATGGTAAGTGATCTTGTAAAGACCTATCACAGCGTTAGCGATGAGCAGAAAGCCATGTTTGGGGCAGGAAAGAGTGGGCAGGAAGTGCTTGGAAAATGCCCAAAATGTGGTTCTGATGTAGTCAAGGGAAAATTCGGAGCGTACTGTACCGGGAAGTGCGGTATGAATGTCGGCAGGGCACTTGGGGTAACATTTTCCGATTCACAGGTCAAGAGCCTGCTTCAAGGGAAAAAGATACTTGTCAAAGGTCTGAAAGGAAAGAAAGGCAGTTATGATGCGTACCTGATTCCAGAGAGTGTAGAGGAATTTTCCTATACGAAAGATGGTAAAGAAATCATAGGATTCCAGTATAAGTTTAAGATGGAATTTCCACAGAAGAAGGATAAGTAGAAAAAACTTGAAAAACTTTGAAAAACATTTTTTATAATAATTTGTAAGATTTTGTCGAAAACTGTCATGTATATAGTGAAGGGAGAATTTTAGCATGAGTAAGGAAGAAGAAATAGAGATGTTGAAAGAAAAACTTGACTATTATACGTTGGTAGCCACCGATGAGGAATTTGATGCCGAAGAAGTTATAAAAATTGTAAAAAGGCTGGAAGAACTTGAGCCGACAGAAGCACCGGAAAAATCTGTCGATGAATTTTTGGACGATTTCTGGAAATATTGCGAGGAACGAGAAAGGGAGGAAAAAATACTAGAAGAATTTCGGAAGCAGAATAGCTGTATCTATGATGAAAAAAGTGTGGTATTATGAGAGAAAGAAATTTACAAATCGATATTTGTGGAGGTAATCTACATGGCAAAACACGAGTTTGGAATTATGATGGATGCTCCTCAGCAGGGCAAGCGATATGACGAGTATGAGCCGTGGAAATATGCCTGTATTTCTGTTGATGACGCCTATTTGGAAGGCGTTGTCGAAAGGCTTACATCCATTGACTTCTATTGGCATACACTTTCCGTCAAAGGCAAAGGGCTTGCATACTGTGGTGTTACACTTGTTCCACCTTGTTCGCTAAAGGCATTTATTGATGTCATTGCAGATAATTCTGAACTATCCGAACTGAAAAAGCTGTTAGAAAATGCATTAAGCAATAACAAGTGGGTAATTCATTACGGACTCTGATAGAGACAAGTTTGTCGAGCAGGTGAAACTTTCAGTTTGTCGGTGCAACACTAATACCACACATAACTAAAATAACAACACAGCGTCAGAGCGTATGGGAAAACCTGTACGCTCTAATTTTTTATCAAAAAATGGAGGAAAACACATGGAAGAAACAAATGTAACAATGACAGCAGAGGAAATGCAGGGTGAGCCTGCGGCAAAGGAAAATGAGACAAAGGCGGAGAAGTTTATCCGTATTGGCGAGTACCGCATGAATAAGGCGGTGGATGCCATTGGAAGATTGGAGAATCTTGCAAATCGAGGTTCCTACGAATATACACAGGAACAGGTAGATGCTATGTTTCAGGCATTAGAGGGGAGGGTTGCGGAAGTTAAGGCGAGATTTACGCCTAAGAAAACGGCTGAGAGTAAGACTTTCAGCTTTGGTACAACAGAATAGGAATGTAACGGGAAATAAAGGAAAGGCAGTCATGTAGTGTATGTGGCTGCCTTTTTGTCGTATCTATGACAGGAAGGAGAACTGTGTGAGAAAATATGATTTTATATCGGCTCTGGCAAAAGAGACAGCAGCCGAGGTTGTCAAAAATCGTGAGGAATGGATGAAATACCTGACTACAGCGGCAAGGCTGTATAAGTATCCGTTCCGGGAACAGCTTTTAATCTATGCACAAAGACCGGACGCAACAGCGTGTGCTTCCATAGAGCTGTGGAATGAGCGTATGCACTGCTGGGTAAACAAAGGGGCAAAAGGTATCGCACTTTTGGACGAGGATGATGCACATGGAAAGCGTCTGAAATATGTATTTGATGTTTCAGATGTCCATGCGGCAAGGAGAATCGGACGGTATCCGGAACTCTGGGAATTACATGAGGAACATAAGGAAGATGTAATTAAGCGTCTGGAGCAGACTTATGGTGCTACCGATGATAAGAAGCTGTTTGAAGAAAGACTTATTGAGATAGCTGAGAGGATTGCGGCAGATTATTATGAGGAATTGCTGCCGGATTTGAAGTACATGATCGAGGGCAGTTTTTTAGAAGGACTGGACGAGCAGAATGTCGGTATCCGCTTGAGGGAGACATTATCGGACAGCATTTCCTTTACACTTTTATCTGCCTGTGGTGCAGATATGCAGGAGTATGGTTCGGAATTTGCTTTTGATTTTATCCATGAATTTAATTCCATGAACACCCTTGCGGTACTTGGAGATGCAGCCAATGAGCTTGCAAAACCGGTACTTTTAGAGATTGGAAGAACCATAAGGGCATATAACAGGAGCCACGAACAGGAACAATCGCAAAATTTAACGCAGAAAGGACTTGCAAATACTTCTAAAATAGACTACAATGCGTTAAAGCGTGAAAGCGAGAGCAGACATGAAGAACAGATAGACAACAATCAAAACAGCGTAGAAAGGGGCAATAGCGATGAATCTGACATACGAAAAGAACGGGGATTATCTGATCCCGACATTACAGGCGGACATTCAGCCGGAGGGAACCGTAACAAAGTACGGAATGATGAGAGAGACTTATCTGAAGGAGAACCACAGGGGCGTGTACTCAGCGTTTCTTCTGAAAGGGACATTGAAAGAACACCTACTGACAATCCAGAAGCAGGCAGAGGAGAGAATGGAGAAGCTGACAAGCCAGATGGCGGCAACCGAGGGAGTGACAGAACAGCTCAAGGAAACCGATCAGATGCTCTGGGTAGCGAAGATGAACAGCATTCGGAACCGAGCAGAGGAAGTGGTTCTGGGAGAACTGGTTTACAATCTGTAGCAGACACAGATGATCTTCTCCGGGGAGAAGCACCGGAACCCACCTTTACACAACTCAGCCTGTTTCCTTCTTTTGAGGAGCAGGTCGGAACAGTCGCAGCAGCGGAAGCAAGTATGAAATATACCATGCCCGCTGCTTTTTCTTTGCCACAGAATGAGCTTGAAACCATTTTAAGGAGTGGCGGAGGAAAACAGCACAGCAGGAAGCGTATTTTCGCAAAGTACACAGAGGGCAGAAATGCCGAGCAGATGGTGGATTTTCTGAAAAATGAATACGGTCAGACCGGAAAAGGCTTTGAAATCAATGGGAATCCGGTATCGGTGTGGTTCGATGAGCATGGCATGAGTGTCGGCTATGGAACACAGGCAAGGGAAACACCACTTGTTACTATGAGTTGGGAAGAGGTAGAGAACCATATCCGCTCTATGATTGAAAATGGCACTTATATGAGTGCGAGTGAAGCATTTCTTGTGGATACGCAGGAGCGGAACCGTGTTGCTAATCAGATATTTTTCTTTCTTAGGGATGGCATGGATGAGACACCGGAAGAACTTGGATTAAAAGCCGGAAATTATCCGGAAAGTGAAGCAAAACTCATGGAGCTTCTTTCCACCCATGAGGGCAGGGAACAGCTTAAAAATATTTTGGAAGATGCGGCAAACCGCCTTGCTTCTGGAGAAGCAGAATTAAAATGGCGGCATGTGAAATCACCGGAATATCTGTTATCGGAGATAGCAGACCTTGACAGGGAGAGACTGGAATTTCCATTGCCGGATGCGGTGGAGGTAGCACAGGAAGATTTTATCACACAGGATGAAATCGACTATGCACTTGGCAGAGGAAGCGGCTATGAGCATGGAGCTTTCCGCATTTATGAGTATTTCATGGAAGGACATGACCAGAAGGAAACAGTTGCCTTTCTGAAAAATGAATATGGTATTGGCGGCGGTTCCGGTGGACTTCCAGGCAACGATGATTCCCATAATGAACATGATGGAAAAGGTATTCGTCTGGAGAAGGGCAGCTATGGAAATCCGTATGCAAAAGTGCTTCTGAACTGGAATGTAGTCGAGAAAAGGCTACGTGAGCTGATCCATGAGGATAAATATTTATCTCCACAGGGGAAAGAAAACTACAAGGCATACAAGGAAGAACAGGCAGAGAAAGCAAGACAGCGAGAGCTTTCCCGTCTGGAGCATGGACAGCGACTTGAATGTAAGAAGGACATCGAAGCCTTGATTGCCGAGAAATTCAATGGTTTTGTGCTTCCGAGGAATACCGCAGATGAAATCATAGATAAATATGGCATTGACTGTGTGGAATTTGTTCTTGCAAATACCGTCACGCATTTTGATTATGATGGGCGGTTTTCGCAGAACAATAAGGAATGGGCAAAAGGCATTGTTGCGGAAAATGAGTGGGAGAACAACGATCTGATTCTAAGCTCACATCCGGCAGTGCTGGACGGATTTACCAATCAGGCGAGAAGATATATCAATGTGATTTGGGAAAAAGAAAAGGAAGCACAGCAAAAGATCACGATTGATGGATATGAGTGTGTTCTGGTTGATGAGTGGGGCAGTGAAAAAGAGAAATATCTGCTTGGAAATGACATTGAGGACAGCAGTTTTTATTATGCACAGGTCAATGGGAAATCCTTTGAATACGACCATAAGCCGGAGCGTAGCGAGGTAGAGGACGATTATATCAATGCCATTGCAGAGGAAGATATTGACCGACACGAAGCAGAGGTGTTTTCAAGGTTTGAGGGGACGGATGGTATCGCAGAGCCGGATGAAACTGAGCCACAACAAGAATTTTCACAAGAGGAATCGCAGAAATTATCCTGGCATGTGGTACATGATGCAGATGATGAATATGGCAATCCGACACAGTGGAGTGCAACCTTATCAGAGGGAATATTCCTTTGGATTGATAAGGAAGTGGACGGATATGCTATTTATGATACGGCAGACACCACCCGTCCGGCATTGGAGACATTTTCGACTTTGCAGGAAGCAATGGATTGGGGGAATGAGCTTGCAGAAAGTGGCAGGGAAGCAGAAGCGGAGTTTTCTGACGAAAAGGAACAGAATGTTGTTACAAAACAGACAGAAGATGAACTGGACAGTATAGATACGCAGTCTGCCCGTGAGAGTCTGGAGAATGGTGAAGCAGACCGACAGACAGAGGAAATGCTGTCACAGGTGCTTACAGGAGACTGGGAACCGATTACTCTTCCTTCACAGGAAGAAAATAAACCAGTACCGGATAAAAGCAACGCTGTCAATTTCCATATCAGCGATGACCGCTTGGGCGAAGGCTCTCCAAAAGAGAAATTCCAGAGAAATGTTGCAGCAATCAGGCTGTTGGAGCAGATCGAGGGCGAAAACCGTTATGCTACACCGCAGGAACAGCAGATTTTATCCCAGTATGTCGGCTGGGGTGGTCTTGCCGATGCGTTTGACGAGAGCAAATCAAACTGGTCAGCAGAATATCACCAGTTAAAGGAACTGCTATCACCAGAGGAGTACCGCATGGCAAGGGAGAGTACCTTGAATGCCCATTATACAAGTCCGGTCATTATCCGCCAGATGTACGAAACATTGGAGAAAATGGGATTTTCCAAAGGAAATGTACTGGAGCCTTCCATGGGTATCGGCAACTTTTTCGGTATGATGCCGGATTCCATGAAAGAGAGCAGGCTTTACGGAGTAGAGCTGGACAGCATTACCGGACGCATTGCAAAGCAGCTTTATCCGCAGGCAGATGTGCAGATCAAAGGCTTTGAAAAGACCGATTATCCGAATGATTTCTTTGATGTGGCAATCGGAAATGTGCCTTTTGGTCAGTATAAAGTGGCAGATAAGCAGTATGATAAAAATAATTTCCTGATTCACGATTATTTCTTTGCAAAGACGTTGGATAAAGTGCGTTCCGGTGGTGTGGTTGCTTTTATCACAAGTAAAGGAACTATGGACAAGGCAAGTTCGGAGGTCAGAAGATACCTTGCACAGCGTGCAGACCTGCTAGGTGCGGTGAGACTTCCGAATACCGCATTTAAGGCAAATGCAGGAACAGAAGTGACTTCGGATATATTATTTTTCCAGAAGCGTGACCGCATGGTAGAGCGTGAGCCGTACTGGGTACATCTGGGAGAGGATGCAGATGGCATTGCAATGAACGCTTACTTTGCACAGCATCCGGAGCAGATCGTAGGAAAGATGGAAATGGTATCCGGTCCTTATGGCATGGAAAGCACCTGTAAGGCAGATGACAGCAGACCATTTGCGGAGCAGTTAGCGAAAGCACTTCAAAACATTACGGGACAGATTGATACGATTGATCTGGATGAGGAGCTTGCGGATGATATGAGCAGGCAGAGTATTCCGGCTGATCCGTCCGTTAAAAATTTCAGCTATACCGTAGTTGAGAATGAAGTGTATTACCGTGAAAATTCTGTCATGAAGCCTGTAGAAGTATCAGACACCGCAAAAGAACGTATCAAGGGAATGGTGGCAATCCGTAACTGTACGCAGGAGCTGATTGATATGCAGCTTGAGGAATATTCCGATGCGGCAATCAAGGGAAAACAGGCGGAATTAAACACATTATACGATTCTTTCTCGAAAAAATATGGTCTGATCAATTCGCAGACGAATAAGAGAGCCTTTAATCAGGACAGCAGTTATTGCCTGTTGTGTTCTTTGGAAAAACTTGATGATGAGGGCAATTTCAAGGGCAAAGCGGATATGTTCACGAAGCGTACCATTAAAAGGGCAGAGGTGGTCACAAGTGTGGATACTGCAAGTGAAGCATTGGCAGTATCTTTAGCAGAGAAAGCTAAAATCGACCTTGATTATATGGCAGAGCTGACTGAAAAGGACAAGGATACGCTGATTGAGGAGCTTCGTGGTGTTATTTTCCAGAACCCGCTTACCGATGTCTGGGAGACAGCAGACCAGTATCTCAGCGGAAATGTGCGTGAGAAACTTGCCATTGCAGCAACCTATGCAGAAAATCATCCGGAATATGCTCCAAATGTGCAGGCTCTTACGCAGGTACAGCCGAGGGAGCTGGACGCATCGGAGATTGAGGTGCGTATTGGTGCCACATGGATTGATCCAAAATATATCAATGATTTCATGCGTGATACGTTCCAGACACCGGAGCATTTATTCCGCAGAGATACGATTGGGGTGCAGTTTTCGGGTGTGACCGGAGAGTGGAACATTAAAGGGAAAAACGCTGATTTTGGAAATACGCTTGTCAACATGACCTATGGTACAAGCCGGGTAAATGCCTATAAGATACTGGAAGATTCCTTAAATCTGAAAGACACAAGAGTTTATGATACCATTGAGGAAGATGGAAAGGAAAAAAGAGTTCTTAATAAAAAGGAAACCATGATTGCAAGCCAGAAGCAGGAAGCGATAAGGGAAGCATTTAAGGACTGGGTATTCCGTGATCCGGAGCGCAGGCAGACACTTGTGGCAAAATATAATGAGCTTTTCAATTCCACCAGACCAAGAGAATATGACGGTTCGCATCTGAAATTTCCGGGCATGACACCGGATATTGAATTAAAGCCGCATCAGAAAAATGCGGTTGCCCATGTGCTGTATGGGGATAATACCCTGCTTGCACACTGCGTTGGTGCCGGAAAGACCTTTGAAATGACAGCGGCGGCAATGGAAAGCAAGCGTCTGGGACTATGCCAAAAGTCATTATTCGTGGTGCCGAACCACCTGACTGAACAATGGGCAAGTGATTTCTTACGGTTATATCCAGGAGCAAATATCCTTGCGGCAACGAAAAAGGATTTTGAACCCGCCAACCGTAAGAAATTTTGTTCCCGTATTGCAACAGGCGATTATGATGCCGTTATTATCGGGCATAGTCAGTTTGAAAAAATCCCGTTATCACAGGAAAGACAGGCAGCCACAATCGAAAAACAGATTGATGAGATTGAGCTTGCTATTGATCAGGCAAAAAGAGACAACGGGGAGCGTTATACCATTAAGCAGATGGAAAAATCGAGGAAAGCATTGCAGGTGCGGCTTGACAAGTTAAATGACCAGAGCCGTAAGGATAATGTCGTGACTTTTGAGCAGTTGGGTGTAGACAGGCTGTTTGTGGATGAGAGCCACAATTACAAGAACCTGTTCCTTTATACGAAAATGAGGAATGTGGCAGGCATCGCACAGACAGAAGCACAGAAGTCATCTGATATGTTTGCCAAGTGCCAGTATCTTGATGAAATCACAGGCGGCAAGGGTGTAACTTTTGCGACCGGAACGCCAATTTCCAACAGCATGACGGAGCTTTATACGAATATGCGTTATCTCCAGTATGGTACGCTTCAGAAGCTGGGACTGGGACATTTCGATGCGTGGGCGGCTTCTTTTGGGGAAACACAGACCGCCATAGAACTTGCACCGGAGGGAACCGGATACCGGGCAAAGACAAGATTTGCGAAGTTTTTCAATCTTCCGGAGCTGATTGCACTTTTCAAGGAGAGTGCGGACATTCAGACACCGGATATGTTAAAACTTCCTGTGCCGGAAGCAGAGTATGAAAATGTGGTATTAAAGCCGAGTGAATTTCAGAAAGAAATGGTGGCTTCTCTTGCGGAACGTGCTGAAGCAGTCCGGGACAGACAGGTGCAGCCTTACGAGGACAATATGCTAAAGATTACCAATGACGGAAGAAAGCTGGCACTTGACCAGAGGCTGCTCAATGATATGCTTCCAGATGAGGAAAATTCCAAAGCGGCAACCTGTGTGGAGAAAGCCTATGAGATATGGGAGAACACCAAAGAGCAGAAGTCAGCACAGTTGATTTTCTGTGATTTATCGACACCGAAGGGTGATGGCACTTTCAATGTGTATGAGGATATAAAAAACAAGCTCATGGAAAAGGGAGTGCCGGAGCAGGAGATTGCATTTATCCATGATGCCAATACAGAACTTAGAAAAGCGGAGCTGTTTGCAAAAGTAAGAAGCGGACAGGTTCGTTTTTTATTAGGTTCCACAGCAAAAATGGGAGCAGGTACGAATGTGCAGGACAGATTGATTGCACTGCATCATCTGGATGTGCCTTGGCGTCCTTCTGATATTGAACAGCAGGAAGGTCGTATTTTACGACAGGGCAACCAGAATGATAAGGTCAAGATATTTCGTTATGTTACGGAAGGTACGTTTGACAGTTATTCGTGGCAGCTCATCGAGAATAAACAGAAATTCATCGGACAGATCATGACCAGTAAATCCCCGGTGCGAAGCTGTGAGGATGTGGACGAAGCGGCACTTTCCTATGCAGAGGTCAAGGCACTTGCCACAGGTAATCCCTACATAAAAGAAAAAATGGATCTCGATATTCAGGTATCGAAGCTGAAACTGATGAAGGCAAACCATACCAGTCAGAAGTACAGGCTGGAGGATAACATCACACAACATTATCCGCATCAGATCGCCATTTTCAAGGAGCGTATCGAAGGCTTTACCGCTGATATGAATAAATATGCGAAAAATAAGCCGGAGGATAAGGAGCAGTTCTTTATGCAGGTGGGTGGAAAATCATACACCGACAAAAAGGAAGCTGGAACTGCAATCATAGCCATGTGTAAGGAAATCAAAGGCATCAATGCCAGTGCGGATGTAGGTGAATATCTTGGATTTAAGCTGAATGTAACCTTTGATTCTTTTAACAATAAATTTGTGATGAATGTCAAAGGTGCAATGAGCCACCCGATGGAAGTCGGCTCTGATCCGCTTGGAAATATCACAAGAATCAACAATGTACTGGAAGCCATGTCTTCACAGCTTGAGGAAGCACAGATGAAGCTATCCAATGTGAAACATCAGCTTGAAACAGAAAAAGCAGAGGTAGACAAGCCATTTCCACAGGAAGCAGAACTTGCCGAGAAACTGGAGCGTCTGGCAGAGCTTAATTCTTTACTCAACATGGATGAAAAGGGCGATGATGCGATTGGTATGGATGATGAAGCCGCAGAACCGGAAAAACCACAGGAAACTGTGAAAACAGTGGATAACAAAAGGGACGAGGTCGCAGATATGCCAGCAAAGCAGAGTAATCTTGGGAAAACGGCTATGGGTGGTAAGCTGTCAGACCGACCGGCAGAACGGACTTCATTGCAAGAAAAACTCGCAGCAATGAAGGCAAGGGTGTCCGGGACACCTGCAGGAAGGGATGCAGCGGATAAGACAAAGAAAAAAGAAGAAATTTTATAGGAAAATCTATTTTATTCCTAAGTTTATTCCCAACCTGTCAGCATTATTTGGGTTGGGAATATTGAAAAGTGTTATAGCAGTTTATGTAAGGGCAGTCCGTAGTGGCTGCCTTTTATCGTACAAGATGGAGGTCGTTTATGGCAGACAATTGTTATTGGTAGGAGCATGTGGCAATGAGGATTGGCAGATGTTACCGTTTTGCTTGGATGCGCAATCAGGAATTGTATCAGATTGTGAAAATGCAAAGGAGTATCGAAAACTTATAGGGTTACAGATATAGTAAGAGGCACGCCCAAATTTCAGGTTTCGTTCCATTCTGTAAAGAAAAATGAATGAATGTCGATAAATATTATGAGCTAAGGATGGCGTCTGTTTTCAAGGGATTGAATGTGAAAATAGACGCTGTTTCTGTTTGGATTGGAGGTTATATTATGAGAATACAAGCGGCAAATACATTTTATACAGGTACTTACTCTGTTTTGAATACGAAGTCATCATTTCCATATGCTGTGAAAGTTGAAGGTTACGGAAATACAAGAAACCAAAGGAGTTTATTTCAGTTTGCACATGTGACAATAACAGAACATATGGTAAATGCAAAATATGGTACAAAGATTACAAACGGTTCGAGAGTGCAGATGCAGACCGCAGGTAGTAAGAAAAAAGAAGATTGGACTGAGGTTTCCAAAGAACAGTTGGCAGAAGTAAAACTACCGGCATCATTTGATAAATTGAAAGAACAAAATTCTTATTTTTATCATGGAGAAAACATATCGGATTATGAACTAGTGCAAACTGCAGTAGCATTGGGGAAAATGGAATTACCAACAGATGAGAAAAAGTGTATCCCAGACAGAGTTGCAATGGATGCATTTGAAGTGCTTGTCAGAGACCAGGCGGCTCCAAAAAACTCATGGTCAAATACATTGTATTCGGAAGATGGAAAATATACCTTTACAAAGACTGAAAGCGGAAGATGGCAGATGCATTTGATTGATGATGCTGCCGTAGGTGCATCTTTGGAAGATATAGCAAATTGGATGATGAGCGGCACGCCCAATAGAAATATTGAGACACGCTACCTAAATTATCTTCATACTGTTGATCCGGATTTATATAATGTGGCGATGCGAATAGGTTCCGAGGTTCGTTCTTATGGTTTTATGGAGGATTTACATCAGCAGGGAGTATTAAGTGATAGTCAAAATCAGTATGATATGAGTCTGTTGGGTATGTTATTCGGTAAAGATGCGGATAGTATGCGTATGATATTGAATGGGTGTAAGGAGTCTGGTAATTTTTTGGAATTATTGGATTTGTATAGCCCGGATGGAGCAAAATCGTTGGATAAGCTTCGGGAACAGCAATATAAGCACGGTGGAATTGTTTAATATAGCGAGTTTTATGACAGGATATGAAAAAGCAATTAATTCTCGAAGTAGAAGAGTGTGAAACACTAATGTAGCAACGGAGGTAAAGACAAACAGCAAGGACAAAGTGCAGGAATATTATGAGAAACTGTGTAAAAAGTTCCCGGAGATTACTTTTAATACGGGTAGCAGTCTTATGAGTGGAAATGAAAATAAAGTGGTAATAAATCTTTCTAGCGAATGTCTAAAGAAAATGGCAAATGATCCGGAATTTGCCAAGAAAGTAGAGTTTAATTTAACTGGTGCAGTACCGGGACAGAATAGAATGTTTGCACAAGCCAAAGCTGATAATGCAGTGATACATGGTGTTACAACTGTAATAGATGCCGATGGGAATGCTTCTGTTACTTGCGGAGGTATGACAAGAACCAGTGGTTCAAAACAAAATTCAACTACATTGAATGCGGAAAAGAAACAAAAAGAAAGATTATAGAAAAAGCGTGAGGAAAGAAAAATCTCAGAAGAAAAGGCAGCTAAGAGACGGGCAGAGAAAAAGGCGCAGTTGGAGAAGCTGACAGAAGATGAAACGTTTACAATATCAGCTACTGGCACTGATGTAAAAAGTGTTACGCAGAACCTCTTAGCTGCGGTTTCTGGTACATCTGCGCCGACAGGGGCAAGTTTTGATATAAAGGCATAAGGAGAAATTGTTCATATTCCGCAAGGCGCATAAACCTTTGCTTTTGCGGACTGCCCGGACTTATTGCAAGGGGGCAGGGGCGGCAATATAAAAAATTGATGACAATGGAGAATTAGGAAATGGCTATTAATGGAGTCGGACATAATTATGATTATTTGGGAACGACTACAAATTATATACGGGGAAAAGCAACTGTTAGGGAAGCAATCTCAAAGATGGTGAAGCAGTCGGCAAATCTTTCTATTTCTGATGCAGGAAGAAATATGCTGCGGGAAATGGCAAGCAAATTTGAACCCGATTCGGATTATACCAATGTCAGGGAACTGACAATACAAAATACAAATGAGGTTGCTTGGGAACACTATACCGCAATGCGGGATATTAGCAGCCTAACATTAAAAGACGGGAATTATAATGTTGAAGATGTGATGAAATCTATAATGGATACATATGAAACCCGTTATAATGAAATCGTAAAAGAACATGAAAATGGAGATCGTGAAGTTTCCTACGAACTTACGGGGAAAAGGTCATTGACACTTGACGAAGATTTAGCCGGATTGGACGAAGCCTTTAAAATGCGTCTGGCAAATTTAGAAGGATATATTACCTGTCAACAAACCAATAAAGCATTTGAAAACGCAGACAGTTCATGGTATTTCCGTAGAAATAGCCCTCAAAATGAAGTAAAAACACAAGATAAGGCTCAAATGTTTGATACAAAATATCAGAAAACCGCAGTATCAATAATGGAGCAGGCTAAAGAGAAGTTTTTGGTAGCCTTTAAAAGTATAAATTACAAACAAGGAACAGCAACAAGCATACTATCGGATATTATGAAAAAGTGCTGATAAAGGAGGATTAAAAATGGCTATTAGTGGAGTAGGACAG
>OGPT01002481.1_pt1 | contig 14762 bp, 10 predicted proteins | sample 1552951 | NCBI WGS metagenome assembly OGPT01 (sample SAMEA2580224, study PRJEB22360) | human gut metagenome | biome: human gut; feature: human-associated habitat; material: faeces | place: Denmark | collected 2008/2010
CGCCTTTCATAAGCGCATCCATAACAAAGCGGATTCCAAGATTAGTACGAAATAAAATTGCCATTTGCTCATAAGCATAGCCTTGTGCATGATAATCGCGAAGCTGTGCTGTCAGATATTTGTTTTGTTCAGCAGGATCACGGCATGGCTTTAACAGGACAGGGAAGGCTGCCTGATGAGAAGCACGGATTTTCTTTGGAAAACGAGCCGTGTTATGCACGATTAAATGATTGGCAGCTGCCACAATGTAGGCATCTGAGCGATAATTTATATCAAGCAGGATGCGGATGGCATTTGGATAATCCTTCTCAAAACCAAGCATGATCTCAGGCCTTGCACCGCGAAAGCGATAAATTGACTGATCATCATCGCCAACGATAAAAAGATTATTTTTCGGTGCAGCGAGCAATTGAATTGTTTTATACTGCACAAGATTTATATCCTGAAACTCATCAATTAGAATGTACGAAAAGCGTTGGCGCCAGGCATCTAAAATATCACGCCGTTTAGAAAAAAGGTCATAGGTCATTGTCAAAATATCATCAAAATCGACTTTGTTAGCCTGACGAAGCTTTTTTTCATAAAGGCGGTAAACACGGCGAAACACATTTTCAGGGCAGCTTTTTGCATAGTAATAGTCAAGTGACAGACAGTTGCTTTTGACAGCAGAGATCTCTCCGAGCAGGTTAGAGGCAAGCTCATTAAAATCAGGTGCGTCCATATCAAGTTCATCGATGATACTCTCAATCATTTTATACTGTTCCTTTTGCGTCAAAATGTTGGAGGCATCATATTGGTAAGCATGCTTTAAAATGCGGTAGAAAACAGAGTGAAAAGTGCCAAAAGTAACGCCCGTGGAGCGTGCTGCATCCAAACGGGCGTTTCTCTTCTGGTAAAGGGTAAAAAAACGGCTCTGCATTTCTTGTGCCGCAGCTCTTGTAAAGGTGATAACAAGAATACGGGATCCCGGAATATTATAGCGCTCAAGGAGCGTCACAATCCTGTTTGTGATCACAGTTGTCTTGCCGGAGCCAGGTCCTGCAAGAACAAGAGCGGGGCCATCTTTATGCGCGATGGCCTGCGTCTGGGTATCAGAAAAAGCCATGAAAAACCTCTTTATACGTTGAAACGGAACAAAATGACATCGCCATCCTGAACCACATAGTCCTTTCCTTCAAGACGAACAAGACCTTTTTCTCTTGCGGTTACGTAGGACTGGCAGTCCATAAGATCCTGATAGCTTACAACCTCTGCGCGGATGAAGCCTCTCTCAAAATCAGAGTGAATCTTTCCGGCAGCCTGTGGTGCCTTAGTTCCCTTTGTGATGGTCCAGGCTCTTGTCTCATCAGCACCAGATGTCAGATAGCTGATCAGACCAAGCAGAGAATAGCTTGCAGAAATCAGCTTGTCGAGACCAGATTTTTCAAGACCAAGATCCTCTAAGAACATCTTCTTTTCATCATCGTCAAGCTCAGAAATTTCAGCTTCGATCTCAGCACAGATAACAAATACCTCACTGCCTTCCTTAGCAGCAAACTCGCGTACAGCTGCAACGTGAGGATTGGAAGCACCGTCATCAGCCAAATCACTTTCAGATACATTTGCAGCATAGATAACAGGCTTGCTTGTTAAAAGATTTAAGCTTGCGATAAAAGCAGCCTCATCCTCATCATCCGGCTCAACAGTCTTAGCCTGACGGCCCTCTGTTAAAGCATCCATCAGCTTCTTTAAGGTAACAAGCTCCTTTGCAAGACTCTTATCATTCATAGCACTTCTTGTTGTCTTTGCAATACGGCGCTCAAGAACTTCCTGATCAGCAAAAATCAGCTCAAGCTCGATAGTTTCAATATCATCAACTGGATCAATATGACCATTTACATGGATGATATTAGAGTTTTCAAAGCAACGTACAACATGTACAATTGCGTCAACCTCACGGATATTTGCAAGGAACTGGTTTCCAAGACCCTCACCCTTAGATGCGCCCTTTACAAGACCGGCGATATCAACAAACTCAACAACTGCCGGTGTAACCTTTGCGGAGTGATACAGCTCACCTAAATTTTTAATACGCTCATCCGGAACTGGAACAATACCAACATTTGGGTCAATGGTACAGAACGGATAGTTTGCAGATTCCGCACCTGCCTTTGTCAAAGAGTTAAATAAAGTACTCTTGCCGACATTCGGCAAGCCTACGATTCCTAATTTCATAGTAAAAATCCTTCCTGTCTGGTCATGTAGTACATGTGACCAGTAACATTTTTAATTCTAGCATATAAAAAAAAGAAATACAACCGTTTCTGTCGGAAGAAATTCTGAAAAAAGTATTGTCATTTTTAATAAACTAATATAAAATAGATTTCATAATCAGAGATAGCATTTTGCCGTTTTTGATAAATAATATAGCAGAAATGACGGGAAGAAAAATGGTTCTTATGACGAAAGACAGGAGCCGTGTTTTTTGCCGTGCTTTTTTAACAAATACAGTTAGTGACCATGCACAAAAAAGTGAGTGGTTAATTTTAATACACAGCGAAAGAAAAAAGGAGTAACATGGAATTTGTTCATAAATCAATATTGCTGGATGAGGTGATAGAAAACCTAAACATCCGCGAGGATGGATGTTATGTAGATGGAACGCTCGGCGGTGCCGGCCATTCCTATCAGATCTGTACGCATCTGGGAGAGAAAGGAAGACTTGTCGGAATAGATCAGGATGCGGATGCTATACAGGCAGCGACAAAGCGTCTTGAACCATATAAAGACAAGGTAAGCATCGTAAGAAGCAACTATGTAAATTTTGACAATGTTTTAGATGAGCTTGGAATTGATAAGGTAAACGGAATACTCCTTGATCTTGGAGTTTCTTCTTATCAGCTTGATGAGGCTTCACGTGGCTTTACATACCGCGAGGACGTGCCGCTTGATATGCGTATGGATCAGAGAAATCCAAAGACGGCGGCTGATATTGTCAATGAGTACAGCGAGATGGAGCTGTATCGCATGATACGCGATTACGGAGAAGACCGCTTCGCAAAAAATATTGCAAAGCACATTGTTCGCGCACGCGCAAAAAAGCCAATTGAGACTACTGGTGAGCTGTGTGAGATAATTAAGGCAGCAATTCCGGCTAAAATGCGTGCCGGCACAGGTCATCCGGCAAAGCAGACATTTCAGGCGCTTCGAATTGAATTAAATCATGAGCTTGATGTGCTGACACAATCAATTGACGGTATGATTGACCGTTTAGCACCGGGTGGACGTCTTTGTATTATTACATTCCACTCGCTAGAAGATCGAATTGTAAAAACGAGATTTCGCACGAATGAAAATCCGTGCATCTGTCCGCCGGGCTTTCCTGTCTGTGTGTGCAGACGCATTTCAAAGGGAAAGGTGATTACAAGAAAACCAATTCTTCCTTCAGAACAGGAGATGGAGGAAAATAGCCGTTCAAAGAGCGCGAAGCTTCGCGTTTTCGAAAAGGCATAAAAAAGGTAGAAAGGACTGGAGTCATGCAGGAAGGGGAACCGAAAAATGGATACCGCGAGCAGGAAGCCGCAGGCGGAACCTATGCGCCAAAAAAAGTGCCAGAGCTTGAAAGACAGCGCCAGGCACGTATTAAAAGACTCCAGGAACTGGAGCGTCAGCAGATAGAACTGCATAAACAGCGAATTATAAATGGCACACTGAGCAGGCGTTATAATGCAAGAGCATATGATGGACTGACTGCCATAGTCGCTTTTTTGACGGCAGTATTGCTGCTTTGGTCAGCAATAGGCTATGTGGGGAGGAATGCACAATTAAATGCAAGTAATAAAAAGGTGGCATCGCTCAAGGAGACTTATCAAGAGCTGCAGACGGATAATGATAACCGTGAGGCACTTTTATATGCTTCTGTCGATGCAAAACAGATTTACCAGATCGCGACACAGAGGCTTGGCATGAGCTACCCTGAAAAGCATCAGGTAATCACCTATCATAAAACAGAGAGTGGGTACGTTGCACAATATGAAGACATTCCGCAGTGATGAGAATCAAATAAAAAATAAGACAAAGACAACGCAGTCAGCCGATAAAAAACGTAATGTAAAGAAAAAAAAACCTGCAAAAAAGATTTACAGAACTAATGCAAAGAAGGATACGGGCAAGCTTGCAAACCGTATAAATAGCAGAATGAGACTTGTAGCAGGTTTAGTTGCATTTTGTATGGCTGCGCTTGTCGTTTACATTGGTATACGCGCTGCACTTACAAATGAAGTGTATGAGCGAAAGGCACTCAGCCAGATGAATTACAGCAGCTCAACTTTAGTGGCAAAGTCTGGCGAAATTTATGACACAAACATGACGCCAATTGCAGTCAGCAGTCGAGTTTATATTTTGATTATTGATCCAAAGGTAATCATGGAAACAGAGGCAATTGAGGGGCGAAAGGGAACGCTTGAAACAACTGTTAAGGCGATTGCGCAGTGTTTTGACTTAGACGAAGCTGCGCTTACGAATACAATTACCCAGTCAGCCGATAAAAATTATATTCGTTATGTGCCAGAAGGCTGGACAAGCAAAAAATATCTTGTTACAGAAAGCCAAAAGGAAGCATTCGATGCGCTTGAAGAAAAGGTAAACAGCACAGAAAAAAAGAAAGAAACCAAAACAACACAAGCCCAAAGTATGCAGGAAACAGAAGGCACCTCATCTGCAGATGAGGAGTTTGAAAGCCCGGAGGGTGCCAAGATTGTTGGCGTGTGGTTTGAGACAGAATACCAGCGCTATTATCCATATGGCAATTTAGCAAGCAAGGTTATCGGCTTTACGACAAAGGACAGCTCTGAGGGTATTTGGGGACTAGAGCGCTACTACAATGAAGAACTTCGTGGAACAAATGGCCGAAGCTACAGCTATATTGACAGCAGCAAAAATCTGATTCGCGATGTGATTGAGCCAACTGATGGCTACTCACTTGTCTCAACGATTGATATGAACCTGACAAAGATACTCAGTGATACAGCCTCAGAGTGGTTTTATGAGACTGATGAAAACGGAGAAAGGGTTCGTACGGCAAAAAGCTACAGTATTCTTGCAATGGATCCGAATACAGGTGCTATAAAAGCAATGGTTACGGACACTGATTATGATCTGAATAATCCAAATGATCTTTCATCATTCTATACTGATGAAGAACTGGCTGCATTTGCAGATAATGAAGTAAAATCAGAAGAGTATGAAAAGTATCTGGAAAAGGAGCAGGAAAAGTTAAAGGAACAGGCCGAAGCCTCAAAGGAGACGGCTGATGACGATTCTTCTAATACACAGGATATAATAGAGATTGCAACGGCATCTCCGTATGCAGCATATTTGAATGCAAAGGGAGAGTGGGATCATAGCACTTATCCTACAACAACAGATGTACAAAATGAGATTTGGCGAAATGGTATCATCAGTAACTCCTTTGAGCCAGGTTCTACTGGAAAGGTTCTTACATATGCAGCAGCGATTGAGGAAGGACTGATTACAGAAGATACGCAGTTTGATGACAGTGAGGGTTATTTAAACATTGGACGAACAACGGTAAAATGCCATAACTATGCGCTTGGCGGCTGTGGCATTATTGATGCAAAAGACGCTGTTGCGCAGTCTTGTAACGTAGCCTTTATGGAAATTGGAAAACTTCTTGGACCAGAGCTTTTTGTTAAGTATCAGCAGCTTCATAATTTTGGTCAGAAGACAGGAATAGATCTTCCAGGTGAGGCTAGCTGTGAAGGACTTTTATATACAGCAGATCAGCTAGGAGAGATTGAGCTTGCGACAAGCGCATTTGGTCAGTGCTACAACGTTACCATGATTCAGATGGCAGCATCATTTTGCGCTGACATAAATGGCGGTTATTACTACAAGCCATACACCGTTGAGAGCATTCTTGATCAGGACGGCAATGTAGTAGAGTCTGTTAAGCCTACACTAGTGCGTCAGATTATAAGTGAGGAGACAAGTGCAACAGTGCGCCATGCACTTGAGTATGCTGTTACAAATGGAACTGTTTATGGTGTGCAGGTTGCGGACAGAGAAAATGGTGTCAAGATGGATGGCTATGATTTTGGCGGAAAGACAGGAACTGCTCAGAAGCTTCCGCGTTCAGAAGATAAATATATCATTTCCCTGATTTCAGCAGCACCTATTAGTTCACCGCAGCTTGTGCTTTATGTTGTAGTTGATGAGTATGAAGGAAACGACGAAGACGGAAGTGCACCTGTACAGTATTTATCAGGACGTTTGTGGTATGCAATCAAGGATTACATCGGACTTTATTCTGAGTTAGATGCAGATGTAAACGAGTATGATTGGCAGAGTGCTTCTCCATCAGATGACAGTATGTCAGGAGAGTCACTCTTTACAGATTCAGAAGGAGATGATGCAGCTCTTCCAGTGCCTCCGGCAGTGGTTGCTAAAGAGCAAACAGATGCAGCAGCAGAAAATCCAGATGAAAATATCATTGATCCTGAGGCTGCAATTGCAGATCCGGCAGACGCAAACGCAGCACCAGATTCAAACGATGTCATAGATCTTCCGGCTCAGCCAGATGTACAGCCAGCGGCAGATGCAAATGCACAGTAAAAAAATAAAAAGAATCTTGAAATTTACAAAAGAATTTCAGGATTCTTTTTTTTATCGTCTGCCGCATATAGATAAATTAAGAAAACAGCAAAAACAAAGTAAAGGTAAGTCGGTGAAAATGGTCACGCAAGTTTTGAAAAAAGAGGCAGGAAACATGCTGCCGCGCCCGGTACGCACAATGCATAGAAGGGGAATACTTAGAATTGCATTGGTGCTTGTTACAGCATTGATCTTATTATGTGTGCGCCTAGGCGATTTGATGCTTGCAAAGTCAGAGCATTATAAAGAACTCGCATATGATCTTCATACAAGAGAGCGACAGCTAAAGGCAATGCGCGGTGAGATACAGGATAGAAATGGTAAGGTGCTTGCAGCAAACCGCACAGTCTGTACAATTTCTGTGATTCACAGTCAGATTAAGGATGCTGATGAAGTTGTGTCGGCGCTGTCGGAAACATTAAAAATGCAGCCAAAAGACGTGCAAAAAAAGGTAGAAAAAATCACGGCAAGAGAAATTATAAAGACAAATGTAGAAAAGAAAGTCGGCGATGCTATAAGAGAGATGGATCTTGCTGGTGTGAAGGTGGACGAAGATTATAAGCGTTACTATCCGTTTGGAAGTTTAGCTTCCAAGGTGCTTGGTTTTACAGGCGCTGATAATCAGGGCATTATCGGTCTGGAAGTATCATATGATGAGGTGCTTAAAGGAATTGGAGGCAGCATTTTGACATATACTGATGCAGCGGGAATTGAATTAAAAAATACAGCTGAGCAGCGTGTTGAGCCAATTGCCGGAAATACACTTCGTCTGACAATGGATTGGAATATCCAAAGTTTTGTCACTCAGGTATGCTTGGAGCTGATGGAAGAAAAGCAGGCAAATGAGGTTTCCTGCATAGTCATGAATCCACAGAATGGTGAGATTTATGCTATGGCAAATGTTCCAGAATTTGATTTGAATCGTCCGTTTGAGCTTCCAGAGGGTACTACATGTGAGAGTGAAGAAATGAGACAGGATTTATTAAATAAGATGTGGAGAAATGCCAATGTAAGCGATACATATGAGCCAGGTTCAACATTTAAGACTGTCACGGCAGCGGCAGCACTAGAAGCTGGTGTTGTAACTTTTAAGGATACATTTTCATGTCCTGGATTTTATATTGTGGAGGACAGACGTATTCGATGTCATAAGGTGAGTGGTCATGGCAGTGAAACATTTTTGCAGGGAATTCAAAATTCCTGCAATCCTGTCTTTATTCAGGTCGGTCTTCGCTTAGGTGCAGAGCGTTTTTACTCATATTTTGAACAGTTCGAGCTTCTTGAAAAAACAGGGATTGATTTGCCCGGAGAAGCACGCACAATTATGCACGACCCTAAAAAAATCGGTGAGGTAGAGCTTGCGACCATTTCATTTGGACAGTCATTTCAGCTGACCACACTTCGCCTTCTTACGACTATAAGTTCATTTGTAAATGGCGGTCACACTGTTGTGCCGCATTTTGGAATGGCAATCAGTTCATTTGACGGCACAAGCACACAAAAAATTGCTTATCCGAAGGGTACACAGGTACTTGATGAAGCAGTCAGCGCACAGATGCGTGAATGTTTAGAGAGTGTTGTGGCAGAGGGAGGCGGCAATAAGGCATACATAGAAGGTTATCGCATAGGAGGAAAGACGGCGACATCAGAAAAGCTTCCGCGCGGAACTGGAAAATATATTAGCTCCTTTGTAGGCTTTGCCCCGGCAGATGATCCGCAGGTCATTATTATTATGACAGTCGATGAACCGCAGGGTATTTATTATGGAGGTACAATTGTAGCGCCAAAGGTGAAAAAGATTTTTGAAAACATATTGCCATACCTTAATTTATAGTGATATACTCACCGTGAGTAAAGATTTCCTATGGTGAAGCAATTTACGAAAAGCGGTTTTACGATTGTTGTCTGAAAGGCAATTCATCTTACCGCTAGGCACTGTGGGACAGAAAGGTGAAAACATTATGAAAAATAAGGTATTAGTTGCAGGATGCGGAATCAGCGGTATCGGTGCAGCACGTATGCTGCTTGCTGCAGGAAAGTCTGTCATTTTGTATGATGGAAATGATAAAAAAAATAAGGAGGAAATCCGTGCACAGGTAGCAGATAACTCATCAGATGAGACACTTTCCATTGTGCTTGGTACGCTCTCGCAGGATGTTATAGATCAGTCTGAGTATTGTGTTATCAGTCCTGGTATTCCAACGGATCTTGCTTTTGTAGAGGAGTTAAAGAAAAATGGTGTGCCGATTTGGAGTGAGATCGAGCTTGCATACCATTATGCAAAGGGTCAGGTTATTGGTATCACCGGAACAAATGGAAAGACAACGACGACAGCGCTGACAGGTGAGATCATGGCAGCACATTTTGGCAAAGACAAGACGTTTGTTGTCGGAAATATCGGAACTGCCTATACAGGTAAGGCACTTGAGACAAAAGAAGACAGTGTGACAGTAGCAGAAATCAGCAGCTTCCAGTTAGAGACTGCACTGACATTTCGTCCGCATGTGAGTGCAATTTTAAATATCACGCCAGACCATTTAAATCGCCATAAAACTATGGAGTGCTACATTGCAGTCAAGGAATCCATCACAAAGAATCAGACAAAGGATGATTTTTGCGTGTTAAATTATGATGACGAAGTGCTGCGCTCTTTCGCACAGTCATGCCCGGCAACAGTTATATTTTTCTCAAGCCGTCACAGCTTAGATGAAGGCTTTTGCATGGATGGCAGCCGTTTAGTATATCGTCATGATGGAAAAGAAGAGGTTATTGGCACAACAGATCAATTTAACCTTGTTGGTCAGTGCAATTATGAAAACATCATGGCAGCTGCTGCAATCGGCACAGCAATGGGTGTTCCAATGGAAACAATTCGCCAGACAGCTTATAATTTTAAGGCAGTGGAGCATAGAATCGAGTATACAGCAACAAAAAAGCAGGTTCGCTATTACAATGATTCAAAGGGAACAAATCCGGATGCTGCAATTCAGGGTATTCGTGCAATGACAACGCCGACATGCTTAATTGGCGGCGGCTACGATAAAGGCTCAACTTATGATGAATGGATTGAAGCATTTGGCAGCACAATCAAATATCTTGTGTTGATTGGACAGACATCTAAGGCAATTGCCGATTGCTGTGAAAAGCATGGCTTTACTAATTATGAGTTTGCCACATCAATGGAAGAAGCTGTTGAAAAATGTGCATCACATGCAAAGCCGGGTGAGGCTGTATTGTTATCACCGGCATGTGCAAGCTGGGGTATGTTTGACAATTATGAGCAAAGAGGACGCATTTTCAAGGAGCTTGTCAGAAAACTTCCAGATTAAGAATAAGACGATTGCTAAGAACAAAAAAGTAAAATAGCAGGAAAATAAAGGAGTGTAGAATGACAAAACTGCATTCTGTACATCCGAAAAAGGGCAGAGGTCATTTTGATCTCTGCCTGCTTGTTATACTGATAATTTTATTATCATGCGGCCTGATTATTTTATACAGCGCAACGAGATACACCGATGCAAAAGAACATCCAGGCCAGCCTTTTTATACGATCACAAGGCAGGTGATTTTTTTGGCTGCGGCTTTCGTTTCAATGCTTTTTATGTCAAAGACAGATTATCACAAGCTGTTAAAGCTGGCGCTGCCGGGATTTTTATTAAGCATTGCACTTGGCATTCTGGTACTGTTTTTTGGAAAAGAAGTAAACGGTCAAAAACGCTGGTTTGCAGTAGGACCGATCTCCTTTCAGCCGGCAGAGTTTGCAAAGCTTATGCTGATTTTCATGCTGAGCTCATTTTTTCATAAAAGCTATCGAAAATCAGCAAGCTGGAGTCTTATTATCAAGGCTGTTGGAATCACGCTTCCTATTTTTTTGCCGGTTGTGTCGGCAAACCTTAGCTCTGGGTTAATTATTGCCGGAATCGCCTTTGTGATGACTTATGTAGCGTCCGAACACAGACCATTTTTTTTGATAAGCACAGCGGCTGCCATTTTTACATGTGTGTTTGCTTTTCAATCAGGACTTCTTACAGCCATTCTTGACGAATATCAGATGAACCGCATTTATGCCTGGATTGATCCGGAAGAATTTCCTCTAAGCAATGGTTTTCAGGTTTTACAGGGGCTGTATGCGATTGGCGCCGGCGGACTTTTTGGAACAGGACTTGGAAATAGTCTGCAAAAGCTGGGATTTTTGCCAGAATCACAAAATGATATGATTTTTTCTATTATATGTGAAGAACTTGGTCTGTTTGGTGCAGTTTTAATAATATTTCTTTTCCTTTTATTATTGTGGCGAATGATGGAGATTGCGCAGAATGCACCAGATGATGAAGGTATGTTTCTTGTCAGCGGCATTATGGGGCACATTGGTATTCAGGTGTTGTTAAATATTGCCGTTGTCACAAATACTATCCCCAATACAGGAATCAGTCTGCCATTTATCAGCTATGGCGGTTCTTCTATTTTATTTTTGCTGACAGAAATGGGTATTGTTTTTCGCGTATCATCTGAGTCAAAAGAGGCACAATAAAAATGAAGAACATATGATACTATAAGAAGGCAATGTCTTCTTAGAAGGAGGGAATCAGTGGCATATCTGGAAATTAGGCAGACAGGTCCGCTTTCGGGCACTTATCGCGTGCAGGGGTCAAAAAATGCAGTACTTCCAATGCTGGCAGCCACACTTTTGGTTCCAGGAAAGACGACCCTGCACCGTGTACCGAAAATAAAGGATGTTAATGTAATGCTTGAGATTCTTCATCTTCTTGGCTGCTGCAGCTGCTGGGAAGGCGAAGCATTGACAATAGATGCAGGCAATGTCAACAACTGGGTGATTCCAGAGGAATTGATCGGACAGATGCGTTCCTCTGTTATTTTGCTTGCTCCAATTCTTTATCGAATGAAAAAAGCAGCAGTTGTAGAACCGGGAGGCTGTTCCATCGGGCGGCGTCCAATTGATATTCACCTGTATGTCCTTCAGGCGCTTGGCGTCAAGCTTCATTATGAATGGGAGGAACACATCTTTGCACAGGCCGATTATTTTTGCGGTGCTCATCTTTTCTTGAAATTTCCATCAGTGGGCGCGACAGAGCAGGCAATTCTTGCGGCAGTTACAGCAAACGGCATGACAGTTATTGATAATGCGGCAAGAGAGCCAGAGATTTCAGAGCTTTGCCGTATGCTTCGTGGTATGGGTGCAAAAATCACAGGAGATCAGACAGGACGCATCGTAATAGAGGGTGTGAAGGAGCTTTTTGAGAGTACGTGTGAAGTTGGCGCAGATCGTATTGTGGCTGCAACCTGCCTTAGTGCAGTGGCTGTTTGTTCAGGAGAAATTACACTGACAGGAGTAGACGCTTCTCATCTAAATGGCGTCATAGAACCGTTTGAAAAAATGGGCTGTAAGATTTGGTCAGATAAGGATACACTCACTGCAGCCAGAATGGATAAGCTGATGGCAATTCCTTATTTAAAGACTAGTCCGTATCCAGGTTTTCCGACAGATGTGCAGTCATTGATAATGGCAGTAATGTCATTTGCAGATGGTCAATCTGTTGTGGAGGAGGGAATATTTGAAGGAAGATTTCGTACGGCTTACCAGTTGCAAAAAATGGGCGCAGCGATTATAATAGAAAATAACCAGGCCATAATTTGGGGCAGCCATTTAATTGGAACAAAGGTGGAAGCTCCTGATTTAAGAGGCGGCGCCGCATTGGCGATTGCAGGGCTTGGAGCAGACGGTGTGACAACTATTTTTGGCTATGATCACATCGCCAGAGGATATGAAGATCTTGCAGGCATGCTTTTTATGCTTGGCGCACAGGCAGCTTTGCGGGAGTGAGCTTATTTGCTGAAAGGAAGGTGGAACTGTAACATACAGTGCACAATAGGGAATTAGTCAGAGTATATGTTGGATGAAAAGTTAGCCAGACACAAAAAAAGAAAAAAGAGAATATTGACAGGCATCCTGGCGATAGTTGGGGTTCTGGCTATCGCCGTTACCGTTTTTTTTACTGCCTATGTTGCAGACTGCCAGATCACGGGAAGTCAGTATGGACAGGAAGAAGAGATTGAGAATGAGCTTTTTTCCACGCCTATGGACCAGCGCTTTTTCTATCAGTTTTTTAGAAAGCTGACCCACTCACAAAAGCAGTTAAATGGCGTGGCGTCTTATCGTATGGAGTTTTCTCCAGATTTGTCAGTAAAGGTGATTGTCACAGAAAATCCAATCATCGGAGCTGTAAGCTGGGAACACAATCGATATTATTTTGACAGGTATGGATATGTAATGGCAAAAAATATTGACATTTCAAGTACGGTTCCTGTTGTAGACGGAAGCAACTTTACAAATGTTTCGCTGTACGAACAGCTTGGAGGCGTAAAGAGCAGTCTGGCAGAGGATATTTTGCAGCTGACGCAGCTTCTTGATGACAATGAGATTGCGGTAGATTCAATTTCCTATGATGAAAAGATGCAGGCAGTGATTGCGCTTGGTGATGTAAAGGTAAGTCTTGGAAGCCGCGATAATATGACGGACAAGATCGCAGAGCTCTGTGCAATCTTGGACAGCGGAGAATTAAGCGGGCTAAAGGGAACGCTTCATCTGGAAAACTGTGGTGATGGAAGTACAAGCTCCTATATATTTGACAGAGAGTAGCAAAGAAACAGTCAAAAAAGGGATTGGCACAGAAAACGTCACAGAAATTTAAGAAAAATTTTTGAAGAAAGCCAAATTTCGGGTTGATTATTTTGCGGAATAATAATATAGTATTAAGGTAGAAAGTGTAAGGAGGAATATAACTTTGTTAGAGATTAAAATAAACGAATCAGAAGGTTCGGCAAAGATTGTTGTGGTAGGTGTCGGCGGAGCAGGAAACAATGCTGTAAACCGCATGGTAGATGAGGATATCGTAGGTCAGATCGTACTTCTTGAGGAGCGCAACACCGCGGAGAAAGTCCGGGCGGAGAAGGAACTCGTCATCCGGCTCATCCTGCACCTAGGACTAAGGATACAGCGCAAACCGCACGATGTGGCGCATGCCCACGAGCTTCTTGTTCTTCGACCAAAAGGCCAACTACAGGTGAGGGAAGAGAAGGAATCCCACTCTGTCCTCCACGTTCTCGGCACGCAGATCCACCCATCCCACGACGCCCATAATCACATCCTCGTTCTTTTCAGCGAGGTCCAGGAGGAATTGTGTTTCTTCTTCGCACTGTCGTGCCTGCACGGCAATCGTCCCGTCCATTCCGTAGCTGCGCAGAAGGGGGCGCAAGTCGGAGGGGAGGAAATCCCTCCGAAGCGTCTTCATGTCCTCATTCAGCCACGAAAACGCCTGATGATCACCCTAACAGAAGGGAACGTACCACGGGCTCATAGTTCCAAAAGTGCTGGTGTGCGTCGATTCTCTTCGTGCTCATCTTCTCACGATTCGGAAGGGGATCTATGTGTGAGATGGTGTGTTAAGAGCCAAACAGTACGTGATTTGTTCTGTTCTTTCACTCCAACACAGGGAAAGAGGGGCAGGCCAATAGGGCGAAAAAACCGTTTCTGTCGCCTTGATTCAAACCCGTATAGAATGTCACACGAAGAAGGGTATGAAGAGATCGGCGATGTAGCAAGCCAAATTGTGGCCGTGGGGTATGGATTATGCCATGATCACTAGAATTGTCTCTCCTTTCCAACCCTGGGATGTACGCCGAGTGATGAGACCGAAGTAGGTGTTGCAATTCCGATTCCCCGTTAGAATGAGGTGATGAAGAGCTTTAAGGAACAGCACACAGCGAAGGCAAACTACAACATGTTATATAATGAAATGATGCGAAGAAACGTAATCGATGAAGCGCGTATGGAATTCGTTGGTGTGTGAAGAATAGGCAATTCGAATACTGCGATTCCGCGTCAGGAAGTGTTAAACGCCGAAATGAGACAGCTGATGCTCCAAAACCTAATGAAACGGATGGAGTGCATGCGGTCACGGCAATCCTCTTTGCTTTCAACAGTACTATCCCCCTCTTCATTACCGACCAAGCAAGAAGGAGAGATCATTGTGGGATCGAAGGACAGTATTGAGGAATAGGAGCTGCTTCGCAAGAGAGACCGCCTCATTGTG
>OGPT01002483.1_pt1 | contig 14754 bp, 17 predicted proteins | sample 1552951 | NCBI WGS metagenome assembly OGPT01 (sample SAMEA2580224, study PRJEB22360) | human gut metagenome | biome: human gut; feature: human-associated habitat; material: faeces | place: Denmark | collected 2008/2010
GGGGGGGGTAAATAATTTATGCTATCTCCAATAAGTATGAATACTTTGAAAAAAGGCTTTACTTTGAAGATTTTCTTTTGGTGAAATCATAAAATTTAAGCTTTATAAAAATCACCTAAGTCTTGCAAGGGGGGACTTATGTGTTATAATACATGAAATGGATAATTATAATCAATAAGCAGTGACTGAATAGGTGTATAATTTCTTAGTTATCTAAAATTTGTTTTAATTAACATAACTATGAGGACGATATGCTTTTGTTGAAAAAAGTGGAAAGGAGTGCTGATTTCTAAAAGTTAAGATTTCATTCATACCCACTAATAGATTAAGTAATATATAACAATAAGATAAATTAGTTGGTACGTGTGGTGTTATTGAGTGGGCTTGATAGTATAAGAAGTATTTAATTACACATTGGTTATGCTTATTGATATATGAGCTTTTATAATACTGTAAATACAGTAAGATTATTTCACAAAGGAGAATTATTGAATCATGAAAAATAGTAGTTTGTTCAGTGTATCGAAAAAAATACATATTGCTTTGGCGGTAATGGTGGCTTGTGGAATTACTTGTGTTAGCGTGGGAAATGCTTTGGCTTCAAATACAATTCAGGGCACAGGAAATACTATAGCAACAGGTGACAATCATACATTAATTGGAAATACGAATATGGCATTAAATGGAGATAATACTACTCTTATTGGTTCTGCTAATCAATCTATGGCATCTGATGGAATTGCTGTTGGTACTAATAATTTCTTAAATGGACAATATACTGTTAGTGTTGGTCATTATACTAAAGCAACTGGGGAGAGCACAATTGTTATTGGTAATCATGCTGAGGCTAACTTCGAATCTAGTATTGCTATAGGTGTTAATTCAATTGCAAATGCTATAAATTCTGTTGCCGTTGGTGCAGCTTCCCAAGCTAATGAAGCCAATACTTTTTCTGTAGGCTCAATTGACAACCTAAGAAAAATTGTTAATGTAGGTTACGGCAAAAGTAGTAATGATGCTGCTACCTTTGGTCAGGTTTTAAAGAAAGATACTTACAACATCAAATTAGGTTCTGATGGTAAAGGTGGCGTAACACTGAATGATGCAGCTGGGCCGACCATTAATGTTGATGCCAGTGCTATTATCGACGCAGGAAGCGCTCCTGCTTTTGATGGCAGCAATTTGAACCAGGCGATTAAGGATGCAGATGTAGACGGTGGTTATACAGCAACTGCCAATAATTCTAATACTGCTACGCAGGGTACTGTTGTTGGTGCTATTAACTCCGCATATCAGGCAGGCAAAGACTACACTGATCAGCAACTGGAAAATAAGGTTGGCACTTTGACAGCGGATGGCACATACATTAAAAAAGATAACAATGTATCCAAAAATCTTGTCGCTTTGGATGAAGCACTGGCTGGTAAAGCAGATAAGGATTTATCCAATATTACTGATCAAGGCAAAGAGGTAATCAAAGAGCTTGCAGGCGAAAAGGCTGGTGAAATTGTTACTGAAAAATTAGGCGAAATCACTTCCACTAACTATGTGAAGAAGGATGCCAAAGTAAATGAAAATATTTCTACCTTGGATGCACAGGTAAAGATTAACGCTGATGCTATCGAAAAAGTAGATACGAAAGCAGAAACCAACAAGACTAACATCGGCGAGGTAAATAAACTGCAGCAGGCAGGCATGGCCGCTGATAACCTGACTGATGGCATTTTGGAAGTAAACAAAAAGGCTGAGCAAAACACCACCAATATCGCAACCAACAAGACTAACATCGGTGATGTAAATAAACTGAAGGACGCAGGCCTGAAATCCGAAAATCTGTCTGATGGTGTTGTAGAAGTCAACAAAAAAGCCGACGAGAACAAGCTTGCTATCGACAATGTAAATAACAGAGTTGATATGCTTGGTAACCGTGTTGACAGATTAAACAGCAAAGTGAACAAGGTTGGTGCCGGCGCTGCTGCCTTGGCTGCATTGCACCCGATGGACTTTGATGCAGACAACAAGCTGACCTTTGCTGCAGGTTACGGCAACTACGGTGGTGAAAACGCTGCTGCCATCGGTGCCTTCTACCGTCCAGATGAGCATGTGATGTTTAGCCTTGCAGGCAACATGGGCAATGGAGAAAACATGATCAACGCAGGCATCTCCTTTGCTTTGGACCGCACTCAAAACCACAGCACCAGCAAGGTTGTGATGGCTAAAAAGCTGGCTGAGCAGGAGCAGATGATTGCGGAACAAAATGAAAAGATTGCTAAGCTGGAGGCAATGATTCAACAGCTTGCTGCTCAAATCAAATAATCTTCTTCTGAAATAATCACTATTAATATTTAAAATCGGTACTCACCGGGAGCTTTTCATATTCCTGGTGGGTGTTTTTTCGTGCGCCCAGCATGGGCGCACTTTAAATGGTTAAAGTTCCTTGACTATCAGGTAGCGTGAAGGTCATAGCTGAACACAAAGGAGGGCCATCGCGAGGTATAATGGGTACAGGGAATTAGACCAAAGCTTGAAAAAATAAGTGTGTATGGTATATTAAAGCTATAAGAACAGGAGGGCAAAACCATGCCAAAGAAAAAGTACACGCCAACCTTTAAAGCAAAGATCGTTATCTCTATTATTCAATTATTCAATGAGAAAAAGAGTTTACCGAAATTTGTACTGAAAACAATCTTAATCCCAATATGGTACACAAGTGGAAGCAGGAGTTCTTCGACAATGCCTATCTTGCTTTCGGTGCAGATACAGAGCGTAAAGCAGCTCTGAGAAAGGAGACTGACCTGAAGAGAAAGAACGATCAGATGCTTAAAACTATTGGACAACTGACTTTAGAACGTGATTTCCTTCAGGACTGCTTTCGCATCGCTGGAGAACCGATACCAGAAGTACCAGAATATGATCCAAAAGACTAACGAACTTTCTGTACGCAGACAGTGTGAACTTCTTAATGTCAATCGTTCAAGCCTGTATTATTTCCCAAAACCAGAAAATCAAGCAAAAATTGCTCTAAGAGAAGGACTAATGGTGCATATAGATGCACTTCACACCAATTTCCCATATTTTGGTTCACGTAAGATACTTGTCAAACTAAAAGACGCAGGTTATACTGTATGCCGTAAAACAGTGCGCAAACTTATGCAGGAAATGGCAATATATGCAATATATCCCAAAGAAAATTTATCAAAACGTAACTTCAAGGAAACTATTGTACCATACCTGCTGAGAAACTATTAGGTTAATTTCCCGAACCAGGTATGGTCGATAGATATAACATACATACATACATACCTCTGAAGCGAGGGCACATGTATCTGACAGCGATTATTGATTGGTTTAGCAGAAAAATTATTTCCCACTATTTATCAGAAACACTTGACACAGAGTCTATACTATTTGCAGTAAAACAAGGAATTGAAAAATATGGTGTACCGGCAATTATAAATTCCGATCAAGGTAGCCAATTTACCAGTATTGCTACAAAAGTCTTTTAAAAAGCTATAAGATAAGGCAGAGCATGGACGGAAAAAGCCGTTGGGCAGATAACATAATTATTGAACGCTGGTTCCGCAGTCTAAAAACAGAGCAGATTTATATAAACGAATATGGCTCCCCTAAAGAGCATAGAAGATTAATCAATGATTATGTTAGAAGATTACAATACTGTTAGGCCACATGAAGCACTGGATTATGAGTGTCCTGATGATGTTTATTACAGCGGTCTGGCAGCATGAGATGTTATGCGTCATTACACGCTAAAAATTTTTCAAAGTAGTTTTGACAAGGGAACCATTATATCAGGCTGCCTGGTCTATGGCTTTTTCTAGGTCAGCTTTCAGTTTCTTTCTTTTTTTGGAGACTGGCGCTGTGTCAAAGTCGGGAAAGATTTTTGAGGCTTAAGGTTGAAAGTTGTCCAAAACTATATAGCAAAAACGTTTGCTGTTAAAATTTACACTTTAGGAAATTTTCTTCTTATGTTATAATGAAATTGAAATTTAGTTTTTATTACATGTCGATAAATTAGCTTGATGTTAGGTCATAATATTTATAACGAAAACAGAGGTGATAATTATGGGTGAAATATATACAATAGGACACACACATCATACAATTGCTAAGTTTTTAGCGTTCTTAGATAAGTATAATATTGATTACCTTATGGATGTGCGTAGCGTTCCATATTCACGCTATGCAGAACAGTTTAACAGAGAAGCTTTGAAAAAAGTTATGGACAAGACATCTGTCAAATATGTTTTTATGGGAAATTATTTTGGAGCTCGTCAGCAAAACCCTGATTTATACAATGAAGCAGGCTATTTGGACTTTGAAAAAGTACGTAGCTATCAGCCTTTTATAATGCGGGTAGATAATCTTATTTTAGGATTAAAAAAAGGAAACAACATTGCTTTGATGTGTACGGAAAAGCATCCGATAGACTGCCATAGGGCTATTTTAATTGCTAGAGCCTTTGAATTAAAGGGGATAGTAGTAAAGCATATTTTGGAGGATGGCTCCTGCATAACACAAGATGAGCTTAATCAAAATTTGTTAGAGATGTATTTCCCAAAAAGAAATCAGATGTCGTTGTTTGAGGCAACCGCTGAGACGGATGAAGATTATTTGATAGAGGCGTATAGACTACGAAATAAAGAAATAGGTTATCATTTAAATGGTAGCAATGATGTAGAAAGTGCAATGTAGGTGAACGATAATGGATTTGTATACTATGGGGTTTACGCAGAAATCAGCTGAACAGTTTTTTGGGCTGATTAAGAAGAATAACATAGAGCTGTTGATAGATGTGAGGTTGAATAATCAATCTCAGCTTGCTGGATTTACTAAGGGAAGGGATTTAAAATTTTTCTTAGAGAAAATTTGCAATTGTGGATATGTTCATGATGACATGTTTGCGCCAACTAAGGATGTCTTATCTGATTACAAAAAGAAGCTCATTAGTTGGGCTGATTATGTAACTAAGTTTGATGTTTTATTGCATAGAAGGCCTATAGAAAAGTTGTTTTTAAAGTATACAGATGGATATAGTAGAGTATTACTGCTATGTTCCGAACCAACACCAGAGTATTGTCATAGGCGGTTGTTAGCGGAGTATTTAGTGAAGAATATTCCTGATGTGACAATAAAACATATTTGAGGAGGGGTATTATGTCTGAGCTTATTGAATTTGCTGTGTTGACAAAGTCTGCTAAGAATCATGAATTATGTGTTGCTGGTATTGATTGGAATACTGGACAGTTCATCCGATTAGTTAGTAAAGATAAAGAGACTGATGGTGCTATAGCTGATGGAGATTTTAGATATGAAAATAAACAAGTTGTTGAATGTTTGGATTTAATTAGGGTATCAGTGTTGAATCATGATGGTAAATCGACGCAACCGGAAAACAGAATTTTAGATTTCAATGAACAAATAGAGTTTGTTAGAAGGGTTTCTTTAAAAGAAGTTTTAAAAGTTCACAAGGAAGAAAGCGACATTAATATTTTTGGAAATACTAAGCCTTATGTAGATTCATGTACGATGTTAAATATAAAAAAATCGCTAATATTGGTTAAAGTTGACAATTTTAAAACATATATATTAAATACTGATTGGGAAGGAAGGACAAAAGCAAAGACAAAAGCAAGGTTTTACTATAATGACGAAGAATATACAGATATTTCAGTTACTGATCCCAAGTATTTTAATTCGACGATAGTTTTAGATAGTGTTTATCTTGTTATTAGTACTGGAAGTAAATGGCATGGTAAGTATTATAAATGGATAGCAGCAATTTATGAACCTAGTATGCTTGTACAAGAAGAAAAGTATGCAGATATGATTAATCCAGAAGGAATTTTAGAAAGTGATGGGGTTAATATAACAACTCTGGTACGTAATATAAATTATTGCTTAGAAAGAGATAATAAGGCGAAGATTGTTGTTAAGGATTTGCTTGATAAATTAGTTTTAAAAGGATTTTTATATAAAAAAGGTAAACAATCTCGTATAGATACAAAAGGTTTTGACTTTGGTATTTTTTACAAAGATGCCGTTACTAAAGATGGGGAACCGTATAGGGGAATTTTCTATAATAAAAACATGCAGGCTTTGGTGTTGGATTTTATTGACGAGCTTACAGATGAAGATAAAAAACGCATTTTAAACAATAAATAAAAAAGTAGATTGTATAATGAAGTTGCACACTTATAAATGAGATGTTCAATTAATTAGTTACCAATGCATTATGTTTATAAAACGAGGTGAGCAAAATGAAATATACATATGTAGAATTCGCTGATGGAACACTTGTTACTTTTAATGATATACGCAAGGATAAGAACGGCGAGCATATTGATGTTTATTTTGAACGTCCTGTAGATACTGACTTTGACTATTTGCAGATTTCCTTGCCTGACTTAGATACAGCTTCTTTTGAGGGATACAGCGAGGCTGAAATAGAAGATTTAAAAGATTTTGCTGCTGATAATGCAGCCTTGATTTGGGAGATGGCACGCGAAGGAGGAGATCATCTTGCCAATGCTGTATAAGCTTTTAGGTTATACAATATATTTTTGGTCAGGTAATGCCGGTGAGCCGGTTCACGTACACGTTTGTAAAGGCAGGCCGACTGAAAATGCAACTAAAATATGGGTTGGGGAACGTGTTATTTTAGAGCATAATAAAAGCAAAATTCCTGATGCCGATTTGCTGAAGATACTTCGCTTCGTATCTCAGAACAAAAAGAGAATTATTGAACAGTGGAATAAGCATTTTGGAGTATGAGTTTTTAGCATCTGTCTGATGTCTGACAGGTGCTTTTTTTCTTTACCCCGAAGTTTCCCGAACGATTTTCTAAAAAACTGTTAAAAAGTTCACAGTTTATTTGACGTTTACGCGTTGGATTGGTATAATTAAAGTGAATTATTTAAGTGATTGAGAACCCGGGTTAGATTTTGCACAGGATTTCGAAACTGAACAGCTTTCTGCTTGGGTTTTATTGTTTCTACAAGTAATTTTTGGGAGGTAGATTTCAATGAAAGTTGCAATTATCATGGGTAGTAATTCTGACTGGCCTGTACTTGAGGCTGCAGAAAAAACTCTGAAGGAGTTTGGCGTTGAAACTGAAGTAGTAGTTGCTTCCGCTCACCGTACTCCGGACGTAGTACAGAACTTTGCTAAGGGTGCCCGTGACCGTGGCGTAGAGGTAATTATTGCCGCAGCCGGCGCAGCTGCTCATCTGGGTGGTTTCATCGCTGCCTTTACTACCGTTCCTGTCATCGGTATTCCTATTAATGCAACACCGTTGGCTGGTATGGATGCACTGCTGAGCTTTGTACAGATGCCTTCCGGTGTACCTGTTGCAACGATGGCTATCAATGGTGCTAAGAATGCTGCATTGTTCGCGATTCAGATTCTTTCAGTCAAATATCCGGAGCTGGTAGAAAAACTGGCAGAGCATCGTGCAACAATGCGTGAAGAAGTAAGAGCTAAGGGTGAAAAGCTGGCTTCCATGCGTGGCGTTCCTGCGCAGGAGTTCAAGGACTTACACCTGTAATAGTGAATAGTGAGTAGTGGATAGTGAATAGAAACTGACTGCTAAACATTAATAACTAATTACTGATTACTGATCACTGATCACTTATAACTAACCACTAATAACTGACAATTGATAACTAAAAACTAAAATTAAGGAGAAAAATTGTGGAGCAGATTTTCGAGGAGCAAAATTTTAGCGAAGACAAGCTGCATGAGGAGTGCGGTGTCTTTGGTATCTTCAGCCATAATGAGGATGTAGCACTCAACACCTATTGGGGCCTGTATGCGCTGCAGCATCGTGGCCAGGAAAGTACCGGTATTGTTGTAACTGATGGCGAGCGTATGAAAATTAAAAAGGGCATGGGCCTCGTTGCCGATGTTTTCAAGGACGGCGTTGCTGATTTGCAGGGCTATGCGGCTATCGGCCACGTACGTTATTCCACCACCGGTGCCAGCATGCCGTATAACATTCAGCCGCTGAAGGTTTATTTTGACGGCGGTAACCTGGCTCTGAGCCATAACGGTAACCTGACTAATGCCGGTCAGCTGCGTGCTAACCTGGCTAAGGAAGGCGCTGTGTTCAACACTACTGTTGACAGTGAGGTTGTATTGAACTTGATTGCCTACAGTGCACGTCCGACTATTGAAGAGCGTGTAGCAGAGGCTGTTAACCAGATTAAGGGTGCTTTTGCTATTCTGCTGATGACTGATAACAAAATTATCGCAGTACGCGATCCCTACGGCTTCCGTCCGCTGGTACTCGGCAAGATGGAAAACGGCTGGTGCGTTGCTTCCGAATCCTGTGCTTTTGACTTGGTTGGTGCAGAGCTGGTACGCGATGTTAAGCCCGGCGAAATGATTATTATCGACAGCGATAACTCCGAACCGCGCAGCATGATGTGGGCTGAAAACAAACCGGCAAAGCCTGCGCACTGTATTTTTGAATATGTTTACTTTGCTCGTAATGACAGTATCATCGACAACCAATCTGTATATGATGCACGTATCCAGATGGGACGCGAGCTGGCTAAGGAAACTCCTGATATTCATCCGGATATCGTTATATCTGTTCCTGACAGCGGTACTCCGGCGGCAATCGGCTATGCTATGGAGGCCGGCGTTCCCTTCCTGGAAGGTCTTACCAAAAACCGTTATGTAGGCCGTACTTTTATTCAGCCGACGCAAAAGCAACGTGCTAATGCAGTACGTCTGAAGCTGAACCCGGTACGCAGCGTTGTAGAAGGCAAATCTGTTGTCATGGTCGATGACTCCATCGTTCGCGGCACTACCAGCGGCAAGATTGTTAAACTGCTGAAGGAGGCAGGCGCACGTGAGGTGCATGTATGCATTTCTTCTCCCCCGGTAACAGACAGCTGCTACTATGGTATTGATACTTCCGAGCGCAAGGAGCTGATTGCGGCACGTTGCACGGAAAATGAAATCTGCCGTTATATTGGGGCAGACAGTCTGCATTATATTTCTCTGGATGGCATGAAACGTGCTATTGATAAAATTGACCCCGAAGGTTTGTGCTGTGCTTGCTTCAGCGCTAAATATCCCGATAACGCAGATAGTGTAATCAAAGCAGAACCTGAAAGCATTATTGAATAACAGGAGGAAGGCTCATGAGCGAGGAAAAGAAACAACTTACTTATGCTGATGCCGGTGTAGATATTGATGCTGGTAATAAAGCAGTAGAATTAATGAAGGACAGCGTACGTGCTACCTACAGACCTGAGGTTATCGGTGATCTGGGCGGTTTTGGCGGCCTGTTTGCTTTAAACAGCGGCAAATACAAGGAGCCTGTGCTCGTCAGCGGTACTGACGGCGTAGGCACTAAACTGAAGCTGGCTTTCATGGCTGATAAGCATGATACTATCGGTCAGGATGCTGTAGCAATGTGCGTTAATGATATTCTGGTACAAGGCGCAGAGCCCTTGTTCTTCCTGGATTACATTGCAGTAGATAAGGTTGATTCCCAAAAGGTTGCCAACATCGTTAAGGGTGTTGCCAATGCCTGCAAGGAAAGCGGCTGTGCTCTTATCGGCGGCGAAACTGCCGAAATGGCCGGTTTCTACTCCAAAGGCGAATACGATATCGCCGGCTTCTGTGTTGGCGTAGTTGAGAAGAGCAAAATGATTACCGGCGATAAGGTTAAGGCCGGTGACGTGCTTTTGGGCCTGCCCTCCAGCGGTGTGCATTCCAACGGCTTCTCCCTCGTACGTAAAATCTGCTTTGAGGCTATGGGCTACACTATGGACATCGAGATTTCAGAGTTTGGCTGCACCTTGGGCGAAAAGCTGCTGACTCCGACTCGTCTGTATCCGAAAACCTGCCTGCCGCTGATTGAAAACTTTGATTTGCACGGTATGGTGCACATCACCGGCGGCGGCTTCTATGATAATATTCCCCGCATTCTTCCCGAAGATTGCGATGCTGAGGTAAATGCCGAGGCTTGGGAAGTTCCTGTTGTCTTCAAAAAGCTGCAGGAATGGGGCAATGTGCCTTGGGCTGAAATGTACCGCACCTTCAACATGGGCGTAGGCATGGTATTGGTTGTTGACCCGTCTGAGGCTGACGCTGTACGCGCTCACCTGAAGGCTGAGGGCGAAACCTTCTATGAGCTGGGCAAGGTTGTTCCCGGCCATAAAGAAACGATTATGAAAGGCGGCGTTTTCGGTGCATAAAATCGGCGTACTTGTAAGCGGTCGCGGCAGTAATCTGCAGGCAATTATGGACCGTATCGCTGATGGCTATCTGCCGCTGGAAATCGCGGTTGTAATCAGCGATAAGCCTGATGCTTTTGCTTTGGAGCGTGCGCAAAAGGCCGATATTAAAACCGTTGCCGTAGAGCGTAAGGCTTGCGCTTCCAAAGAAGAATTTGAAGCAAAAATCAACGCTGCTTTAGAAGCAGAGGGCTGCGAGCTAGTAGTTCTCGCAGGCTTTATGCGTATTCTGAGCGCTGATTTCGTAAATAAATGGCAGCATAAGATTATTAACATTCATCCGGCGCTGCTCCCGAGCTTCCCCGGTTTGCACGGCCAGAAGCAGGCTGTGGACTACGGTGTAAAATTCAGCGGCTGCACCGTTCATTTTGTCGATGCAGGCACTGACAGCGGCCCGATTATCCTGCAGAAGGTTGTTCCTGTTATGGATGACGACACCGAGGATACTCTGGCTGACCGTATTCTGGTACAGGAGCATATCGCAATGCCGGAGGCTTTAAAGCTTTGGGCAGAAGGAAAGCTGACAATCGAAGGCAGAAAGGTAAAGGTTAAAGCATGAAAATTAAAAGAGCATTATTAAGCGTTAGTGATAAAACCGGCATTGTAGAGCTGGCAAAATTCCTTAGTGACAACGGCGTAGAAATTATTTCTACCGGCGGCACCATGAAGGCTATTAAGGAAGCAGGCATTCCTGTAACATATGTAAGTGATGTAACCGGCTTCCCGGAAATCATGGATGGCCGTGTAAAAACTCTGAATCCGAAAATTCATGGCGCAATCCTGGCTGTACGCAGCAATCCGGAGCATATGAAGGCTTTGGCTGAGCATGACATCACCCCGATTGACCTGGTTGTAGTTAACCTCTATCCCTTTCGCGAAACTGTTGCCAAACCCGGCGTAACCGAGGCTGAGGCAATTGAAAACATTGATATCGGCGGTCCGGCAATGGTACGTGCCAGCGCTAAAAACTTCAAGGACGTTGTTATCGTAACTTATCCGAGCCGTTACGAAGGCTTAATGGAAATGCTCGCTAAAGAAGGCGACGTTGATGCACGCACCCGTAAGGAGCTGGCATTGGAAGCCTTCACTCATACTGCTGAATACGATGCAATGATCAGCGAATATCTGAAGAAGCAACTGGAGAAATAACCATGAATATTTTATTAATCGGTGGCGGCGGCCGCGAACACGCTTTAGCGTGGAAGCTGGCGCAAAGCCCTAAGGTTGAAAAAATTTATGCTGCTCCCGGCAACCCGGGCATGGCACTGCTGCCTAAATGCGAATGCATTGCTCTGGATGTTGAGAATCTGGAGGGCGTAGCAGATTACGCTGAGGAAAAAAGCATTGACCTGACTGTTGTAGGTCCGGAAGCACCGCTTGTTGCAGGTCTTGCGGACGTTTGCAAACGCCGCGGTCTGCCGGTGTTCGGTCCTTCTAAGGCTGCAGCGCAGCTGGAAGGGTCCAAGGCATTTTCCAAAGAGCTGATGGCAAAATACAATATTCCTACCGCTTTCTTCAAAATTTGCGAGGATATTGAAACCGCTAAGGCTTACGTTGAAGAAAAGGGTGCTCCTATCGTAGTTAAGGCTGATGGTCTTGCAGCTGGCAAGGGTGTTGTCGTTGCTATGACTAAGCAGGAGGCACTTGACGCTATCGACGAAATGATGGCTGACCATAAATTCGGCAATGCAGGCGCACGCCTCGTTCTGGAAGAATACATGGAAGGCGAGGAGGCTTCTCTCCTGGCATTTACCGACGGCAAAACCATTGTGCCGATGATTGCTTCTCAGGACCACAAGCGCGTATTTGACGGTGACGAAGGTCCTAATACCGGCGGTATGGGCACCTATGCTCCCGCTCCGGTTATGACCGACGTATTGCGTTTAAAAGCAACTGAGCTGATTCTGAAACCCGTTATAGCTGCCATGGCAGCAGAAGGCATGCCTTATCAAGGTTGCCTCTATGCAGGCCTGATGATCAAGGGTGACAGCGTGAAGGTTGTAGAGTTCAACTGCCGCTTCGGTGACCCCGAAACTCAGGTAGTATTGCCTCTGCTTGACGGCGATTTGGCTGAAATTATGCTGGCCTGCGCTACCGGTACTCTGAATCAGGTAGACTTCGGCTGGTATGACAAGGCTGCTGTATGCGTAGTAATGGCTTCCGGCGGTTATCCTGAAAGCTATGCTAAGGGCATGGAAATTACTGGTCTGGCTGACGCTGCTGCAGATAAAGACGTTGTTGTATTCCACGCAGGTACAAAGGCTGATGGTGCTAAGGTTCTTACCAACGGCGGACGTGTGCTTGGTGTAACTGCCGTAGACGCAAATATCAAGGCTGCACGTGACCGTGCCTATGCTGCTGTAGAAAAAATTAATTTTAATGGCGCTTTTTGCAGAAAATATTGCATGGAGAGCCTTAAAGAGGTAAAATAGATAAAATACCTACTCGGACCGCAGAAAAGCAATTTTTTCAAGTAATTATGTTACATGATTAACAATTGCTTTGGCTGTGGTAAACAAAAAATTATTAAGAAAAGGATGATGAAAGAATGGCTTTTTATTATGATGAACCTGCTCACACATTTAGTGAGTACCTGTTAGTTCCCGGTTATTCCTCCGAAAAATGTATCCCCGCCAATGTAGACCTGCGTACGCCGCTGGTTAAATACAAAAAAGGTGAAGAACCGGCAATTACTATGAACATCCCGATGGTTTCTGCTATCATGCAGGCTGTTTCCGGCGAAAAGCTGGCTGTAGCTCTTTCCAAAGAGGGCGGCGTTTCTTTCATCTATGGTTCTCAATCCGTAGAGGACGAAGCTGCTATGGTTGCTCGTGTTAAAGGCTATCGCGCAGGCTTTGTAAGCAGCGACTCCAATATCCGTCCGGACAGCACTCTGGCTGACATCCTGGCACTGAAGGAACGCACCGGTCACTCTACTGTTGCTGTTACCAGCGATGGTACCGCTAACGGCAAGCTGGAAGGCATTGTTACCAGCCGTGACTATCGTCCGAGCCGTATGTCTATGGATGCTAAGGTTCGTGACTTCATGACTCCGATTGACAAAATGGTTTATGCTCCGAAAGATACCACCCTGCAACAGGCTAACGATATCATCTGGGAGAAAAAACTCAACACTCTGCCTATCGTTGATGATGACGGCCGTATGCTGTATATGGTATTCCGTAAAGACTATGCAACTCATAAAGAATATCCGTTAGAGTTGCTGGACAGCAAAAAACGCCATATCGTTGGTGCTGGTATCAACACCCGCGACTATGCTGAGCGTGTTCCCGCATTGATTGATGCAGGTGTTGACGTACTCTGCATTGACTCCTCCGAAGGCTACAGCGCATGGCAGAAAATCACTCTGGACTGGATCCGTGAACACTACGGTGACAGCGTTAAGGTTGGCGCAGGTAACGTAGTAGACGCTGAAGGCTTCCGCTTCCTGGCTGAGGCTGGCGCTGACTTCATTAAAGTTGGCATCGGCGGTGGTTCTATCTGCATTACCCGTGAACAAAAAGGTATCGGCCGTGGCCAGGCAACTGCCTTGATTGACGTTTGCAAGGCTCGTGACGAATACTTCGAAGAAACCGGCGTATACATTCCTGTATGCTCCGACGGTGGTATCGTTTATGACTACCACATGACTCTGGCTCTGGCTATGGGCGCTGACTTCATGATGCTGGGCCGTTACTTCGCTCGTTTCGACGAAAGCCCGACCAATAAGGTTAACATTAACGGCACCTACATGAAGGAATATTGGGGTGAAGGCTCCAGCCGTGCTCGTAACTGGCAGCGCTATGACATGGGCGGCGCAGCTAAGCTGTCCTTCGAAGAAGGCGTTGACTCCTACGTTCCGTACGCAGGCAGCCTGAAGGACAACGTAAACCTGACCTTGGCTAAGGTTCGTTCTACCATGTGCAACTGTGGTGCTCTGAACATCCGCGAACTGCAAGAGAAGGCTAAGCTGACTCTGGTTTCCGCAACCAGCCTGGTTGAAGGCGGCGCACATGACGTTATGCTGAAAGAAAACTCCAACAGCAACTATCCTAAATAATTAAATGAACGTACTATAAAGACTGCTGCAGTCCTCCGGTCTCTTCTTTATGAAGAGGCTGGCGGAGGCAGCAGTTTTTGTTTACTAAAGGTAGTGATGGAAGGTTAAAATTTACAAATGAAACAAGCCGTGTCAACGGCTTGCAAGGGAAAGTACTCGATGCACTTTTGCTTGACTGGGGGGGACAAGGTGTTATACTTAAATTAATTAACATTAAAAGTTAGAAGTTAAAAATTAACATGAAACTTAAACAGTACAGATTTTATTCGAAGAAAATATAAATCTTTTGAAGGGATGTGGTTAAGAGGTTGCAGACAATCAGTTTAATGATTAGTCTGTTTTTTTCTTTTAAAGCTATTTTGATGAATGGAGCATTCCCGTAATCAACAAATATGAGCTTTGCAAAAAAAGAGAAACCCCTTT
>OGPT01002504.1_pt1 | contig 14654 bp, 11 predicted proteins | sample 1552951 | NCBI WGS metagenome assembly OGPT01 (sample SAMEA2580224, study PRJEB22360) | human gut metagenome | biome: human gut; feature: human-associated habitat; material: faeces | place: Denmark | collected 2008/2010
GCCCAGTCCTTAATCTGCTTTACTGTCAGATAATTTCCCTCTCCATTTCCCGACTGCCAGTTATGGGTGCTAGACATAGAATCTTTAATGGTAGTCTTTGGCAGCTTTCCATCTGGAATAACAAGAGATACTGTCCAATTTACCTCTGCGGTTTTTCCATCAGGAGCTTCCACTGCACTATCTTTTGTTTTCTTAACGTCGCCTCCCTTTATTGACACATCGCCTGTACCGCTAACATCGTCACCACCATCTGGCCTAAATGTTGCCGTATTCCTTACAATCTGATCTTTCCATGTCGACTCTGCTTCTGTATAATAAGTAATTGTATACTGGTTTGTATTCTTTTCATTGCTAACAGGCTCGAAATCAATTGATGTAATCTTACCATCTGCTCCTTTTACGATCTTTGCTCCATTTGAAGGTGTTATTGTTACATCTGTTCCGCTCTTGATCATACTAAGCATCTCATCAGTCAACTTGCCACCTGCAATGTTCGCATTCTTCGAATTAAGAGTAATCGTCCATTTGATTCGGTTATTCGCTGAATCAAAGTCACCTCTCTTAGCAATTTCATACTTATTCTCAATGGTTATATCCTTTTTATCCTCATCGCGAATTATCTCACCAGTCTTTGAATCCTTTGACTCAACATGAGCCTTATTATTTGCTGTCAAAGTGCCTACATCCATGCTTGAAACATCATATGAGTATTTAATCTCATAACGCTTATATTCTACATATGTACTATGATCCTGCCCCTCCTTACCTTTTGGAAGCTGAGGCAGCTTCATCTTAATTGTATTCGATTCATATGTAGAATCTACTGTTATCGTCTCTGATTTAGAAGGGTTTCCCTCTTGCTCCCAGCTATATTTTTTCATAGTCTGTTTGTTAACTGTAATCTGAGGTGTTCCAAGCGTCATTCCCATAACTGTAATGGTATCAGAAAAATCAATATCATCTGGTGTTCCTTTTATTGAAGAAACATATACGGTATATTCCAATTTTCCAGTTTCCTTGTTATAGGAAGCTTCTTTCTTCATAACATTAATATTATACTTGTTATTCTCATCTTCCGGATATTTTATTTCTTCCCGTGGAATTTCAAGTTTAACCTTATCTTCACCAGAAATTACAATCTTGCCTTCATCTGTTACAGTTGTCTTTTTCAATTCACCTTCAAACCAAAGATGACCTGTAATTGTAGTACCAGCATTATTTACATAACCCTGATCAAAATTAATTCTTGCTGAGTAGGTTCCATCATCATTCTTCACAAAATGAAATGTTCCTGCAGTTGTCTTATCCTCATCTTTCAAAGTGAATGTTTGACCAATCAGTTTATCTGGTACTATGATTCCTTCTGGATACTTAAGCTCATAAGAATAATTTGCATCCTTCACATCCGCACTTGGGATAGAAAAGTTGACTTTCAACTCACTCTTGTAATTTCCTGTCGTTTTGTCATATTCTGTCCCTTTTCCCGTCATTGATGTAACATATTTTTTAAAGTCTGTATACGTAGTAGTTTCTGGAATTACCAACGCATCGTTTGAATCAGCTATATATGGCATTAAACAGCATCCCATCAGACTTTCTTCACCAGCACTGTAGACATGTTCCTCTACTATACCCTGATCATTTGTCTCAACAACAGTGAACTCTGTAACAACTCCATCTTCATCGAAAGTGGCATTTACTACTACACCAGCATAATCTGCACTGCTATCGCCATCTTCGTCAAAGAACGCTACATCACCTGGATTTGGATCGAACTCATCTGCTGCACCATACAAATCGTTTTCCTGCAGGCTTTCAATCCACGCATCTAAATCAGTGTTGAATGATACGCCATATACACCAACATAGTTTAAGCAAAATTCAACAAGATCTTTATTCTCGCTTCCTACTAAAGCACTTGCTACCGCTATCATATCCTGCGGCCAAATGCCAGTAAGCTGTGGAAGCTCACTACTCTCCTCTTCCGCCTCTGAAGTTCCTTCCTCAGTAGATGCTTCTTCGCTTGTCAGCTCTTCTTCGGATGTTTCCTCAGTAGAAGTCTCTTCGAAGCTCTCCTCTTCAGAACTCTCTTCCTCTGAGCTTTCTTCTTCAGTCTCTGCCTCGATGGAAGAACTTTCCTCTGGCTCAGATTCTGACTCTTCTTCTCTTACTGCTTCAAGGCTTGTTTCTTCTGCATCGGTGCCTGCCTCACTTGAAGCCTCTTCGATCTGGCTGCTAGCTTCCTCAGTTGAAGTTTCCTCTAAACTTGCTTCTTCTGTACTTACTTCCTCTGTACTTAACTCTTCAGAACTGATTTCTTCTGTGGAGTTTTCCTCAGTTGAAGCATCTTCACTGGTCACTTCTTCACTCTGGCCACTTGTCACTTCCTCGCTAGCCACTGACGACTGCTCTTCTTTCTGACCACTGCCTTTATAGCATTCGTCTGTATGTACATGCTCTACTCTGTCACAGATTAATGTCTCTACGAGAACCTGCTTTTCTGTGAAACATGTTTCGCTGTGCTTATGCTCTTTTAATTCTAACTTTCCACATGCGAGTACGCCGTCTTTGTAGCACTCTGCTGTGTGGGTATGAAGCTCGGCTGGCTCTTCACAGATTAGTACCTGCACATCCTGATAGCAGGCTTCGCTGTGTGTGTGACCTGCGCTTTCTGGAATCGTACATGTCAGTATGTCATTCCACTCGTAGCATTCGTCACTGTGCGTATGCTCTTCTAGTGTGCAGATTAAATTGCCTTCTGCATCGTAGCAGCCTTCGACGTGTGTATTCTCTTCTTTGCCGCAGATTAATGCGCCCTGCTGTTTTGTGTAGCATTCAGGCATATGAGTATGACCAACTGACTCTTCCTGTGTGCAAACTAGCTGCTTCTGCATCTGATAGCACTCTGGTGTGTGCTGATGCAGCTTATGCTCTGGAATGGTGCATACTAGATTGCCGTCTTTGTCGTAGCAGGATGCGTCATGTTCATGAATCACAAAGTCTGCATAACCACAGATCAGCTTATGCTCTGCATCGTAGCAGGCATCTGTATGCTTATGTACACCTAGTGAATCTGTCGTACAGACAAGCTCTTTCTCCTTCTCATAATGCGAGCTGTAACAGTTTGCGTCGTGTTTGTGCTCTGTAATACCGCACTCTGCTTTGTTTTCCATCGTTATAGCTGGTAGAATCAGCATATATGTCGTTACAAACACAACAACAACCGCCAGTGTGGTGACTATTCGATACCACATTTGACGTTTCTTATGATCCTTCATGATTGAACGAATCTGTTTTCTTAACGGATTTTCCAAAACAGACGCCCCCTTTCTCCTACTTGATCTGGCCAAAGTTTGTAAATGGCCAGACACAAAATACTAATTTTCCAACAATTTGCTCCTGTGCCACACATCCGACAGATGTGCTTCTGCTATCAACTGAAACGCTTCGATGATCACCCATAACAAATACTCTTCCTTCAGGCACTTGATATGGCAGGTCTATGTCGCATTCGCCAAGCGCCTTTTCAAATACGTATGGCTCATCGAGGGGTGTTCCGTCAACTGAAACATTTCCCTCTTCGTCGATATCTACCCACTGTCCTGCTGTTGCAATCACACGTTTTACTAAGATCTTATTATTGTAGTAAAATGCAATTATGTCCTGCGCTTCAAATTCCGAACCAGAAACGGAGACAACTATGTCTCCATCTGATAAGGTCGGCGTCATGGACGTACCATAGATCTGTAAAACAGGTAACACCAAAGTAGCTACCAGTACTGCTACTGCCGCCACTGTAATGAGTGTATAAACCGTGCTTCGAAGCGTGCTCCTGTAGCTCTTTTTGTAAAGCTCTCTGTGAAGCTCTTTTTCAAGAACCTCTATCGGCGGCACTTCAAGTGGTTGTTTTTTATTTTTTTTCATGAGACACCTCCACCTACACTGGGAGATGTCTCAAGGCGCGTCCATGTGCTTGGATCGCTGCCTTCACTAGAATTGTTTTTCTCGATCTCTTCTTTTTCTAACTGAGCATACAGAGCGTCTCTTTTTGCCTCGCTCTCATAACGAAGCCGTCTGCAATACTCCTGTGTATCTTCTCTCATCACAGCACATGCATCAAGTGTCTTCTGGCGAAGCGCCTGGAACTCTACATTCTTTTCGTGCTCCATACGCTTGATACTTTCGATGTATTGGGATGCTGCCTGGTCTGCAGCTTTGAATATGTCGTTTAATGCGAGAGCTGCTTCTGCAATCGAACCTGTCTGCTGCAACTGAATCGTCCGATCATCAAGCTGTTTCTGAAGCTCGTCAACCTTCTTTTTAAGTGACTCGACTTCTTTTGACTGCTCAATAAGCATTTCAAGAAGCTCCGCGCGACTTAAACGTTTGCTGTCTTTGCCCTCTTTGCTGTCATCTCCCTGCATATTCCATACTCCTTCCAAGTTTTCACTGTTTCCAGCTGAACTGATGAACATGCTTTTTTCGCTTACTTAAACAGTAGCACATTTCAAACACTTTGTAAAGTACCATTTTTGTTTTTTTTTCATATTTTCTTATGATTTTTTTCATTTTTGTTGTAATTATCTATAATCATAATTCATATATATATCACTGTTTACTGCAAATCACATAATAGGAATAGGTTTGACTTCTCTCCTCTATTATGCTATAATGTAAGAAATTTTTAAGATTTGTATTTAATGTGATTTTTATATAACGGGGGAATTTCAATGGTTGTTATAAGCAAAACGTTTTCGATCCCGCAATTTTATGATTCTCATGCGATTGCACCCTTAAAGGATCTTGTATTTCTTGATATTGAGACGACAGGACTCACACCTGCTACCTCTTCTATTTATCTGATTGGTGCGGTCTATCATCAGCAGATGGAGTGGCATATCAGACAGTGGTTTTCTGATTCGCTTAATTCTGAGCAGGAGATCCTTGAGGACTTTTTTTCTTTTATAAAGAATTACCAAGTTGTTGTTTCTTTTAATGGTGAAACCTTTGATATTCCATTCTTAAAGAAATGTGCTGCTGCCTATGGTCTTAATACTGATGCGCTTGACAATATTCGCAGCTTTGATCTGTACCACCACCTGCGTCCTGTAAAGACACTTCTGCAGCTTGAGAACTTAAAACTTGCAACACTTGAAAGCTATTTAAATATTTCAAGACTAGATCAGGCTACCGGCAAGGAGATGATCGCTGTTTATCATGATTATCTTGAGACTGGTGATAAGCGTCTTTATCAGGTGCTTCTTCTTCACAATGAGGATGATTTAAAGGCTCTTCCTCAGATTATGCCGCTTTTGTCTTATCTTGATATATTCCGCAGTGAGTGGACACTTGCCGGCTATTCCTTAAGCACTGCATCGTCCTCTCTTACTATTGTGGTGGACTGTTCTGTTAAGGTCCCGGTAGCTGTGACGCGTGAGCTGCCGCTTTGCCGTTTATCGATCCGTGCGAACCAGATCATTATTGAGATTCGTGCTTTTGTCGGGGAATTAAAGTATTTCTTTGATAATTATAAGGATTATTATTATCTTCCTGATGAGGACCGCGCTGTTCATAAGAAGGTCGGCCAATATGTAGACCCGGAGCATCGTGTTCAGGCAAGTGCTTCTACCTGCTACACAAAGAAAAGTAGTACTTTTCTTCCGCTCTCGCATGAGGATATGTTTGATCTTTATAAGGAGGAGTATTCTTCCAAGCAGCTTTTTACAGAATATATAGCTGATCCTGATTTTATTCTCGCCTATGCACATAATGTACTCGAAGATGCACTGAGATGTGCTGTACCTGTTCCTTCTGAGGAGGCGCAGGAAGCACCGCCGGAATTATTTTCTTGAACCGCTTGCTTTAATTAAAAAAAGACCGGGTAGTTTTTTCTACCCGGTCTTTTTAAATTAACTTTATTTGATGTATTTCTTACGGATTATTCCTGATCCTCATCGTTTGCAAGAGCCTTCATGCTCAGGCTGATCTTCTTTGCATCTACGTTCAGGTCTACTACCTTTGCGGTGATTTCCTGACCGATGGACAGAACATCCTGTGGCTTCTCTACGCGCTCTCTGGAAATCTGAGAAACGTGAAGCAGTGCATCAACACCTGACTCTAACTCTACGAATGCACCGAAGTCAGTCATACGTGCTACCTTACCAGTAACAACAGTACCTACTGCAAACTTCTCTTCTGCATCCTTCCACGGATTCTCCTCCGGGAACTTCATGCTCAGTGCGATACGATTTCCATCGATTGCCTTTACAAGAACCTTAACCTTATCACCACTCTTGAATACCTTCTTAGGATTCTCGATACGGCCCCAGCTCATCTCAGAAATGTGAAGCAGACCATCTGCTCCGCCTAAATCTACGAATGCACCGAAATCTGTAACGTTCTTTACAGTACCCTCAACGGTCTGACCAACCTCAAGCTTTGCGAAGAGCTCTTCCTGCATCTTCTTCTTCTTCTCGATGATCAGCTCCTTGCAGTTACCGATAATTCTGTGCTTCTTCGGGTTGAACTCAGTAACGATAAACTCAACTTCCTGTCCCTTGTACTTCTCAAGATTCTTCTCGTATACATCGGATACAAGGCTTGCCGGGATAAATACTCTGGTCTGATCAACTACTACGCTTAATCCACCAGTGGAGATCTCAGTAACAACTGCCTTTAATACAGTCTTGTTCTCGAATGCGTCCTCAAGAACCTTGCTTCCTCTCTCTGCCTGCAGCTTGCGTACAGAAAGCTGAACCTGGCCCTCGCCGTCGTTCATCTTAACAACCTTAGCCTCGATCTCATCGCCAACCTTTACAAGGTCGCACAGATTTGCATTCGGGATGTTGGTAAATTCGTTGCGGCTAATGACAGCATCTGCTTTATATCCTATATTTAGGACAATCTCGTCTTCCTTTACTGCAATAACCTGACCGGATACAACTGCGCCCTGGCTAATTGCAACTTCTTTCTGCTCACTTAATAATTGTCCGAATTCGTCTGACATGGTGTAGAACCTCCTCAATGATTATATTCGGGGTTGATGCCCCTCCTGTAACACCCACCCTGTCTGCTGTCAAAAACCAATTGGTGTCTAGGTCCTCAGCGGTTTGTATGTAATGGGTATTATTACATTCTTTTTTGCATATTTCAAACAGCTTCTGCGTGTTGGAGCTATGACTCCCACCTATGACCAGCATGCCATCTACTGAGGCTGCGAGACTGGCTGCTTCCTCCTGCCGGTTTCTGGTTGCATTGCAGATAGTGTTAACGCAATTTATATTGTACTCTTTTTTTTCTAATTGGTCAACTATATTTTGAAATTTAATGTAGTGAAATGTCGTTTGTGCTGCCACAAAAACGGGTTTTTTAGGGTCTAATACCAGCTTTTGTGCTTCTTCCGCATCTTTTACAACTGATGCGCCGTCTGTGCTCCATCCTACAATGCCTACAACCTCTGGATGCACAGGATTTCCGGCTATGACGATCTGGTAGCCTTCTTTTGACTTTTCTTCTACAAGACGGTGAATCTTTTTTACAAACGGACATGTCATGTCAATGACACGCATGCCAAGCTCACGCATCTTTGTTTCAGTGTCACGGCTAACACCATGGGAGCGGATTATGACAATGCCCTTTTTAAGTGCTGCAAGCGACTCTAATGTGTCAACTACCTGCACACCTTTATTCTTTAAATCGTTGACCACTTCATCGTTGTGGATGATTGGACCAAAGGTATAGATTGGTGTATCCTTTTCTTCCTCAAGACAACGATAAACTTCGTTTACTGCGCGGCGCACGCCAAAGCAAAAGCCCGCGCTTTTTGCAAGAATTACTTCCATCAGCGTGCCGCCTTTGCAAGCTCTACTACCTTTGCTGCTGCTTCTTCAATTGTCATGTTTGACGTATCAAGGTATACAGCATCCTCAGCCTGCTTTAACGGTGCGATATCTCTGTGCGTGTCACGGTAGTCGCGCTCTTTAATATCGGCAAGCACAACGTCATATGGCGTATTATCGCCCTTTGACTGCAGCTCTAAGTAGCGTCTTCTTGCCCTTTCCTCGGCACTTGCTGTCAGAAAGATCTTTACATCTGCATTAGGAAGAATACATGTACCAATGTCTCTTCCATCCATGATGATATCATTTTCCCGTGCAATCTGTCTTTGAAGTGATAAGAGATGCTCTCTTACAGCCGGCACTGCACCAACTACAGATGCCATATGGCCAATATGCTCTTTTCTGATCTCTTCACTTACATCCTCACCATTTAAATATACATGGCGCTCACCGTCGATATAACGAATGGAAACTTCTGTCTCTTTCGCAGTCTCTCCAATAGCGTTTGTATCTTCTTCTGGCACATGCTTACGATATACATACAGACCGATTGCGCGGTACATGGCGCCTGTATCTACATATATATAGGAAAGCTCGCTTGCTGCAAGCTTTGCGATGGTGCTTTTTCCGGCTCCTGCCGGACCATCAATTGCGATGTTAAAACCCATTTTTGTTCTCTCCTTTTTCTTTTAATAGCTACTGTTCCGTTACTGTTCACGGGCAGGTTATTTTATGAAAGCGGTTCGACGATTGTTTTGTCAACCTCTCTTTTCCGCAGGCACCTGTTACATTCTTTATTATCCTACTCTTTCTTGAAAGTCCTGCTCCAACGTTCGGTCTCGTAAAAGCAACTCGTCTCACCGCTTATCTAGGTTATGACCCGTGAACTGTAGCACGAATACTATCCCCTACCAGGCTTCCCGTGGACCATGCAAGCTGCAGGTTGTAGCCTCCTGTGAGGGCATCAATATCTAGTAGTTCGCCTGCAAAATACAGTCCCTGTACAAGCTTTGACTCCATGGTCTTTGGCTGTACTTCCTGCACTTTGACGCCGCCCTGCGTGATAATAGCTTCATTATAACTCCTGACACTAAGAATGGTCAATGGGAGATTTTTGGTTAAAGAAACAAGATGGGCACGCTCTTCTTTTGTGATGGCGTTTACTTCCTTGTCTGGATTTATTCCTGACAAAATGACGATCTGCTCTGCTAGTCTTGCCGGGAATAAGCCATTTAATGCATTTTTAAACTGCTTATTTTTTTCCTGTGAGAAGTCTCGCAAAAGTCTTGCATCAAGCTGCTCGTCTGTAAGCGCCGGCTTTAAGTCTATGAAAGCAGAAAGCGGATTTTTATCAAGCTTTTTGACGATTTTACTGCTTGCACTTAATACAAGTGGTCCGCTGATGCCAAAATGAGTGAACAACATCTCTCCAAAATCCTCATACAGCTTCTTTTTGCCGTCTTTTACAGTGAAGGTAACATTTTTAAGTGACAGTCCCTGCAGTGTGCGGCACCAGTCTTCTTTTGTGTTAACTGGCACTAATGCCGGAAAGCATGGTGTCACTGTATGACCAAGCTCTCTTGCCATGCGGTGTCCGTCTCCCGTGGAGCCTGTTGACGCATAGGAAAGACCGCCTGTTGCAAGCACTATGGCATCGGCGCTAATCTTTTTTCCATCGGAAAGTGACACGCCTGCTGCACGTCCTTCTTCGGTGATGATATGCGTTACTTCCTTATTTAATATAATTTCTACGCCAGCCTTTTTTAAAAGGCGTGAAAAGCAGCTTATGATATCAGAGGACTTATCTGACTCTGGGAATACGCGCTGACCTCTTTCTATCTTAAGCGGACATCCGCCGTTTTCAATAAGTTCCATGACATCTGTGTTGCTGCAGTCAGAAAACGCACTGTAAAGAAAACGTGGATTTGTCACAATCTGGCTCATGATTGTCTCCATATCGGAGGCATTTGTCACGTTGCAGCGACCCTTTCCTGTGATAAAAAGCTTTTTTCCAAGCTTTTCATTTTTCTCAAGCAGGGTCACGTCATGACCATTGTCGGCCGCCTTTAATGCAGCCATCATTCCAGCGGCACCGCCGCCTATTACTATTACTTTGCTCATAAAAAATTTTCACACAATCCTTTTTTCAAAAAAGGGACCCTTGTTTTCCAAGAGTCCCTTGTTCTTTATTTTACTTTATTGATACTCACGAATTGCTCCGCTGCTTTTGGAGCTTTCGACTCTAGTATCATACCGGGTATGCCTTATTCTTTGTATCTGCAGCAGCTGGATCTACCTTTGTCTGCTGTGCTTCACGATACTTGAAGAACTCAGTAGCAACCTGCGGGAACAGTGCATAGGTCAGTACATCCTCGTCCTGCTGGATATACTGAGCTGCCTCCTTGCGGAAGTTGTCTAACTGTGGCTTGATCAGATCTGCCGGACGGCAGGTGATCGGCTTCTCGTCTCCGATTGCCTTCTTCTGAACTTCCTTGTTAAATGGCTTAACAGTCTGTCCAAACTCACCTCTTAAAATCTTCTTGGACTCCTTGGTCATCATCTTGTATCTCTCGCCCTGAAGAACGTTAAGAACTGCCTGAGTACCAACGATCTGAGAAGACGGAGTAACAAGCGGCGGCTCTCCGAAGTCCTTACGTACTCTCGGAACTTCCTCAAGTACCTGATAGTACTTGTCCTCAGCGCCTGCTTCCTTTAACTGGCTTACCAGGTTGGAAAGCATACCGCCCGGTACCTGATACATCAAAGTCTTGATGTTAACGCCCATAACCTTCGGGTTGATGCGGCCAGACTTAAGAGCTTCCTCCTGAATCGGACGGAAGTAATCAGCGATTTCTCCCAGAAGCTTCATATCAAGACCTGTATCGTATGGAGTTCCCTTGAAGGTCTCTACCATAACCTCAGTTGCCGGCTGTGAAGTACCCATAGCGAAGGGGCTCATAGCGGTATCGATCACATCAACACCGGCCTCTACTGCCTTCAGGTAGGTCATGCTTGCAACACCGGAAGTATAGTGGGTGTGAAGCTGGATCGGGATCTTAACGGTAGCCTTCAGATCCTTTACAAGGCTTGCAGCCTCATAAGGAGTCAGCAGAGCCGCCATATCCTTGATGCAGATGGAATCTGCGCCGGCATTCTCGATCTGCTTAGCGTAGTTCATGTAATACTCATGGGTGAATACCTCGCCGAGGGTGTAGGAAATAGCTACCTGTGCGTGACCCTGCTCCTTCTTGGCTGCCTTGATGGCGGTCTCGAGGTTGCGGATATCGTTCAGTGCGTCGAAGATACGGATAATGTCGATACCATTTGCGATGGACTTCTGAACGAAGTACTCTACCAGGTCGTCAGCATAGTGACGGTAACCCAGCATGTTCTGACCTCTGAACAGCATCTGAAGCTTGGTGTTCGGCATTTCCTTTCTCAGGATACGGAGTCTCTCCCACGGATCCTCGTCCAGGAAGCGTATGCAGGAATCGAAGGTCGCGCCGCCCCAGCACTCAGCGGAGTAGAAGCCGATCTTGTCCATCTCGGAGAGGATAGGACGCATTTCGTCCATAGACATTCTTGTGGCAAGCAGGGACTGGTGCGCGTCACGAAGAACGGTTTCAGTTATCTTTAATTTTGCCATTTCTGTTCTCCTTAATAATTACGCGTTCAGTGTAGCAACAACAGCGCCGGTCTCAACAGCGTCGCCCTTGTTAACGTTAACGGAAGCAACAACGCCGTCCTTATCGGAAACGATGTCGTTCTCCATCTTCATAGCCTCGAGAACTGCGATAACGGTGCCGTTTGTAACCTTATCGCCTACCTTGACCTTAACGTCGACGATAGTGCCGTTCATAGGAGCGTTAACGGTTGCGTTGCCCTGTGCGCCAGCGGGGGCAGCAGCCTTCTTAGCGGGAGCTGCCTTCTTGGGAGCGGGAGCAGCAACAGGGGCTGCGGAGCCGTCAGCCTCGTCAACAGTTTCATCGTATGCATTGCCGTTTACTGTGATGGTGTATCTTTTCATGTCAAAAACCTCTCTATGTTTTAATTAAAATACGAAATTAACGTGCTTTCTGGTGGGAGCAGCTACTCTCTTGCTGGAGCAGAGGTCAACAGCGGAAGCAACTGCCTGCTTGGTATCCTCAGCAGCGATAACGCCGTCGATCATGCCGAGGGAAGCAGCCTTGAACGGAGTGGTGTCAGCCTCTTCGCCCATGAATACCTTGACAGCCTCGGGGCTCATCGGAGCGATAACAGCCTTCTCCCATGCGTAGGAAATGTCAGCGCTGTCGAATGCAGCGTAGGCCGCGCCGATTGCCTTGCCGGTGATGAGGTTGATCTTGGTCGTGGTAGCTGAAGCGTAAACCTGAGCGAGCTTAGCGGCGTCGCGTACGGAGCCTGCAAGCTCAGCAGCGCTGGAAGCCTCGAAGCCCTCGGTGTTTACAACTGTAACTACCGGAATGGAGAATACGTCAGCGAGCTGAACGAATCTTGCAATCTTAGCGCAGTCAGCAGCGGTGAGCTTTGCAGCCTTATCGGTAGCTACGAAAGCTACGGTTGCCCAGTTAACGCTTGCGAATGCGGTGTAAGCAGCGTTGCCGAACTCAGCGCCGAGCTCTACAGTGGAGTTCTTGTCAGCGAGAGCCGCAACAAGGTCAGCGCCCTTCATGGAAGCGGAAACCGCAGCGTCGTTCTCTGCGAAATCATCGTTGCCTGCGAGGGAGATGTTGTTTGCAGGAAGGATAGCAGCCAGCTTCTTAGCCTTTGCGATAGCCTCTGCGTCGTCCTTAGCAAGGATATCGGCAACGCCGGACTTAGCGGCGTTTGCAGCCTTGCCTGCGCCCTCGAGCTTGCCGTCTGGTGTGTTGAACGGAGCGTTCAGGAACAGCTCAGCCTTCTCTGTCATGATCGTAACGTCAGCCATGGAAGCGATGACGGCAGCCGCGCCTGCGCATACGCCGGTGATGACCGCGATCTGCGGAACTACGCCGGAAATAGCAGCGGAAGCCTTGATTATGTCGCCGTAGTCAGCGAGTACTTCCATACCCTCGTTGATGTCGCCGCCCTTGCTGTCGAATACTGCGACAACGGGAGCGCCGTTCTTTGCAGCGAGCTCATACAGCTTCTTGATCTTGAGAGCCGCGCTCTTGTCAACTGCGCCGCCCTTAACGGAAACGTCCTGTGCGTAAGCGTAAACAGTCGCTCCGTTTACTGTGCCGTAGCCGGATACTACGCTGCCTACAGCTCCGTCAGCCGACAGGAACTTGTCGAGCTCGTTAAAGCTGTCCTCGTCGAAGAGGGCATTCAGTTTCTTTCTTGCGTCGCTGTCAGGAACGTTCTGTTCCATCTCAGCCAGTGTCTTTGAAAACGCCATTTTTTCTCCTCCATACCTGCTATTGAGATCGGTGCAGACATAGCTGCCCCGTCTTAATTAAAATTTATCCACAATAATTATACTACATTGAATATGAAAACTCAAGCGAAAATCTGAGATTTTTGCATTTTTTATCTTATGCATTAAAACCATCGCATGAAATGGTTAAAATTTTGTCAATTTCAACAAATCTTTATAATTCTCAAATCATCGCTTGAATGCGAAAATCATTTGCCTCTCCTGTTCTGACCTTTTCCGACAGAAGCACGAAGAGAACGCAGCTCGTCCTTGGTCAGGTCGCGGTAGGCGCCGGGCTTGAGCATTCCGAGCTTCACACCGCCGATGGCGATACGGCGCAGTCTGCCGACCTCAAGTCCTACTGCGGTGCACATGCGGCGTATCTGGCGGTTTCTGCCCTCCTTGATGACGAAGCGGAGCACAGTTCTTTCCGTGGATTCGGACAGCACCTCCACCGTGCATGGGAGCGTCTTTACGCCGTCGTCAAGCTCCACGCCGGACATCAGCCGGGAAAGCTGATCCTCGTTTACCATTCCGTCAATGGTAACACGGTATGTCTTGGGAACGTGCTTCGACGGGTGCATGATGTCGTTCGCAAACTCGCCGTCGTTCGTGAAAATAAGCAGACCCTCGGAGTTGCGGTCGAGCCTTCCCACCGGGTAAACCCGCTCGGGAACGTCGGTCAGCAGGTCTGAAGCTACTTTCCTGCCCATCTCGTCCGCCATGGACGTTACGTAGCCGCGCGGTTTGTTAAGCATGATGTAGCGCTTTTCTGCGCGCTCCGCAGCTATCTCCTCGCCCTCGACGCATATCAGGTCGTTATACGGGTCAGCCTTATCTCCCAGGGAGCAGGGTCTGCCGTTGACCGTGACTACGCCGGCGGAGATCAGTTCCTCCGCCTTTCTGCGTGAGCATCTTCCGCTGTCTGCAATGATCTTCTGAATTCTAACCTTTTCCATATTTATCCTCTCTATGTACGCCCTCCCGGGCGGAATCAGCGCATCACTGCGCAATTTATCTACACATATATTCCCAGTTTTGACAGTATCGTTTCAAAGAATCCCGGCTCGGTGTCGTCCGCCTCCACGGCTGAATCAGCCAGCAGCGGGCAGGTGCACACGACCTTCCCGTCAAGCAGGAACTCCCCGAGCTGGTCTCCCCTGCCGACGCTCCCGTAAACGAACCCCGGGAGGTAGACTTCCCGGGCGATCCTGGTGCGCTGCTCCGGAGTGAGCGCCAGTGTGCGCGCCTGCGCGTAAACTCCAACGCTCTGACCTGTTCCCGCGACGGCGACCCTGTTCGTGCAGGAAGTCTCCAGCGGGTACGCCTTCACCTTCGTGAAACCGTAGTCCAGCATTTTGGCGTGGTCGTTCCAGTCGTCTCCGGCGTTGAGCGTTACCGCGACCAGGGTAACTCCGCCG
>OGPT01002505.1_pt1 | contig 14648 bp, 10 predicted proteins | sample 1552951 | NCBI WGS metagenome assembly OGPT01 (sample SAMEA2580224, study PRJEB22360) | human gut metagenome | biome: human gut; feature: human-associated habitat; material: faeces | place: Denmark | collected 2008/2010
CCCCGCCGTGGCGTTGGGATGGATTGTATCTTCCGAGAAATTCATGGAGCCGGTTTCCGATGTCATCTCCAACTTGAAGCTGAGAGCTACTTGGGGTAAGGCCGGTAACAGTAACATTGGTGGTAACAGACGTTTCGCCTATATTTCTACCATTGTCAATACCGGTTCGTACAGATGGGGTACAGATGCGGAAATCTATCGCCTTGGACGTTCGGAAGGCGAAATCGGTGTGAACAACTTGACATGGGAAACCGTGACCAAGATGAATGCCGGTATCGACTTAGGTCTATGGAATGGTAGCGTGAACCTCGTAGTGGATGTGTTCAAGGAAAAGCGCGATGACATCTTCATGCAGCGTAAGAATGTGCCTGGTTCTGCCGGATTCAACCGCCCTGTTTGGGCCAATTATGGCAAGGTCGAGAATCAGGGATTTGATGTGTCTTTGAATGTCAACCATAAGTTCAATAGCGATTGGGCCATTTCCGCTATGGCAAACTATACCTACGCACACAATAAGGTTGTGGAAATAGACGAACCTGCCGCCATCTTGGGTACATACCGTTCGCAAACTGGTAAACCTGTAGGGCAATTGTTTGGCTTGATAGCGGAAAGGCTCTTTACGGAAGATGATTTCGATGAAAACGGTATGCTTAAGGAAGGAATTCCGGCACAGAAGTTCAGTGATATGAGTAACCTACGTCCCGGTGACATTAAATACAAAGATTTGAACGGGGATGGTGAAGTGACCGCAGTAGATAAAACAGCCATTGGTGGTACACGTATTCCCGAGATTGTCTATGGTTTTGGAGCTACAGTAAGCTATAAGTCGTTCGATTTGGGAGTATTCTTCCAAGGAACAGGTAAAACCTACCAGCTCTTGGGCGGAGAGACCTGGTTGCCGGGTTCTTCCTTAGGTGCTGGTAACATCTATTCGAACATTGACGACCGTTGGACACCTGAAAATCCGAGGCAAGATGTATTCTGGCCCCGTATGGGAGACAAGGCTGTGGCAAACAATGAACAAGCTTCCACATGGTGGTTGCGTGACATGAGTTTCCTGCGCCTGAAGAATCTGGAACTTGGATATACTCTTCCGCAACGTTGGACTACCAAAATTGGCATCCGCGGCTGCCGTTTGTTTGCAAGAGGAACCAATCTGCTGACGTTCTCCAACTTCAAGCTTTGGGACCCCGAACTGGAAACTACCGATGGATTGAGATACCCACAGATGAAATCTGTATCAGTGGGTTTTAGCATCAATTTCAACAATTAATTAAGATACGAAGAAAATGAAAAAATATAAATCTATAGCAAAAGCTGTCTTATTGTCGTGCACCCTGGCATTGACAACGAGTTGCAACGATTTCTTGGACAAGGCTCCCGACGACCAGCTTACCATGGAGATGATTTTCACGGACAAGATAAGGACTGAGGACTGGTTGGCAGGTGTTTATTCATCCATTCCCAGCCCCATGTGGGGGTATTTCAAGGAGCAAGGTTATAACATTATGGGCGATGATATCACTATTCCCCAAGATTGGTCGCCGTATGGATGGAGCAGTGTGTATGCCTACACCACCGGAAACTGGAGTCCTATCTCAACATGGGCCCCCTATTATTGGGTAGAATTGCACAAGCGCATACGTTCCGGCCTTATCTTCTTGCAGGAGGCAAAAGTACTTCCGGAAAAAGACCTGACGGAATCTTATGTCAACCAGATGAAGTACGAAGTCCGCTTCTTGATAGCCTACTATTACTCTTTGATGATTGAGTTGTATGGTGCCATACCGTTTACTCCCGGTGTGCTTGTTGCCGTCGATGCGCCCGAATCGGAGATGATGACGCCCCAAAGACCCTATGCCGAAGTGGTAGATTGGATTGACAAAGAGCTGCTGGAAGTGTCAGAACATCTGCCCGCTGTCTATCCCAATAATACCGATTGGGGCAGGGCCACCTCTATCATGGCTTTGGCAATACGTGCCAAAACACTGTTATTTGCCGCAAGTCCGTTGTTCAATGGCAATCCGGACCTCAAGGACTGGAAGAACTCAGAAGGAGAATTCCTTTTTGATGCCGAAGCCAAACCGGAAAGATGGGAAAAGGCTGCCAAAGCTCATCTCGACTTGATAAAGGCAGCCGAAGCAGCCGGACATAAGCTGTACTATGAATATAATGTGGATGGAAGCATTGACCCCTTCATGTCTTACTATAACATGTCGTTGAAACGCTTCTCAGAAGGTAATAAGGAGATTCTTTTCGGACGCCCCGAAAATGAGAACCTGAACTCCTGGCAGGCTCATCATCTGCCGAAAGGTATCGGTGGAAATGCCGCTATGGGTGTTACTCAGGAACTGGTGGACGCTTTTTATATGAAGAACGGTGAAATGCCTATATTGGGATATAACGAGGATGGTTCGCCCATTATCAACCCGGAATCGGGGTATGTGGAAAACGGATTCTCTACCAATACAGAGTATAGAACCACGAAGTGGCCGGGCGGTGGACCTTCGAACCTTGCCAATAAAGAAACCGGTGTAAGCCCGGTAACAGAAGAAGGTACCTACAACATGTATTGCAACCGGGAGCCTCGCTTCTATGTTTCCGTCATCTATAATGGCGCATGGCTGGGAGTTGATAACCGTCGTGTGAACTTCCTTCAAGGAGGCCGTGATACGGATATGACTTTCGACTCTCCGCAGAACGGTTATAATGTCCGTAAGCGAATCTCTTTGGATGTATTTCCCAGAGATAAAAAGCATGTATATCAGCCGGGTATCTTATACAGAATGGCTGAAGCGTATTTGGGCTATGCGGAAGCATTGAACGAGTCTTCGCCAGCTCCCACTCCCGATGTATATAAGTATGTGAACTTGATTCGTGAACGTGCCGGAATTCCCGCTTTGAAGGAAGGGCTGAGTAAGGAAGAAATGCGTGCCGCCATTCAGCAAGAACGTCGGGTAGAGTTCAATTGTGAAGGTATCCGTTTCCATGACCTCCGTCGTTGGAAGATTGCCGACAAATACCTGGGCGGCAAGCTTTATGGTATGAATCATGACGGTTCTGAGAAGAGCGATGATGTGAACAATTCGAAGGCTTTTTATAAGAGAACTTACTACAAGAGCCGTACCTTCAACAAAAGAATGTATTTATGGCCCGTTCCGCAGGCTCAGATGGACATCAACCCCAATTTGAGACAAGCTCCCGGATATTAATAAATAATTAGAGAACAAGTATGAAATCAATAAAATTCATTTTTTGTACGATGGCGTTAGCGTTTACCACATTGATGTCTTGCTCGGATGATAATGAGGTGGACTTGTCCAATCGTAAGTTTGTCCGTATCGATCAATCGGCAGTTTATGTGGAGATTGACGAGAATGTCACTGTCACCGCTTCCGTTGACACTTTGGCGGGTGATTCCTATCTGTTGAAATGGAGCGTGCTCGATTCCGATGTAGCGACCATTGAAGGTGTAGAAAACAACGCAGCCGTCATTACGCCTATTGCCGTTGGAAAAACGGTTATCAAGGTAGAGACAGCCGATGGCAAGTTGTGCTACTTTAGTGACTTGACTGTTACCAAGACTCCTAAGACGTGTTACATTGACTTTGGTGTCATTGATTCTCCGGCTCCGTTTAACAACTATAGGAATCCCAGAGACCCCGGATTGGTAAATATGCTCGACCATAGAGGTCGTCCTACTACTTTCGGCATCGAGGTGGACAAACCGTTTTCCGGAAAATTGGCTCGCGGTTTGAATAATAATTTGGGTCTTCCAAAAACAGCTTCTGAGGATATGTTTTTCAGCGACGGTATTAAGATTCCGCTCAGTGGATTTAAGGTGACAGGTCTCTCTCAAGGAACAAAATATACGTTCAGTTTCTATGCTCACATCAATGACCGTGGAACTGAAACCGAGTTCCATGTAATCGGAAAGAACGATGGCGTTGCTTATTTGGTTAATGACTATAATTTAGATAGAACGGTAGAGATTAAGGGTATTGAGCCTAATGACGAAGGTGTTGTTTATATCGAGATGAAACCGGGCCCGAACAATGTACAATGGGCCAAATTCTTTGGCGTAAATACCATGGTACTTTCAGAAGAGGAGAATTGATGTGGTTTTATAGACCATAATCCTTTCTATTGAAATAATACTGTCAGTGAGGAGAGATACCGTTTAAACAGGCATTCTCTCCTTGCCTTTTTAAAAAACATATAGTAAAATAGTTTATGAAAATTAATTTGAAAGAAGTTTCTGTTTTCTTGTCTGCCATTCTATTGGCAGGCTCGTATGCCGTGGCTCAGAACCCATACAGATGGACGGATGAGCTGGAGTTATTGAAAAGAGTGGATAAATTGCCGGAGTATCGCACTGGCTCTTATGTGGAGCAGTTCTCGAGTTACGACCGTACCGGAGGCAATGATGATGGTTTTGCGGGTACTTATTCTTTCCTTCGTAAGGAAGGTGATAAGTTGGTGATTGCTGAGATGGAAGGCCCCGGAGTCATCAACCGAATCTGGACTCCTACACCGACGGACAATATGCTCTATTTCTATTTTGATGGACAGAAAGAGCCCGGTCTGAAAATAAAGTTCTCGGATTTGTTTTCCGGTAAGGTTTATCCGTTTACAAAGCCCGTTTGTGGTAATGAAATCGGTGGTTTTTATTGTTATCTGCCCATTACGTACAAAAAGTCCTGCAAAATTGTTTTCGATGGACCTAAATTGGAATTCATTCAGATACAATACCGTAACTTGCCGGAAAAGAAGGTGGAAACCTATACCGGTGAATTCTCACAGCAGGATAAGGATTTGTTGGCTGAGGTGAATAGAATATGGGCTGACTTGTCTCCTGCTGTAACGAATTATACCTTTGGAAAATCAGCTGGTGTACAGACGGAAGAAAAGGTATTTACACTGAGTCCGGGAGAAGAAGTTTCTTTCTTTGAGATGGCAGAACCGGGACGTATTGTAGGTATGTCGATTGATGGCGGAACATCTTTCGAAGGTTTATACAAAGATGTGATTCTTTCAGCTAAATGGGATAATGAGAAGGTGGAGGCTATTTATGCCCCCGTTGCTGATTTTTTTGGATATGCCTATGGAAAAGGAGCAATGCGGAGTATCTTAATGGGTAAGCAAGGTACTTCCAACTACTGCTATCTGCCAATGCCTTTTGACAAGTCAGCTTCTATGAAGATGATTTATAAAAAGAGAGAAGGTATTCAGCAATCTCCTATTTCTGTAAACGTTAAAGTGTACTATAACAGTAATAAGCGTAATGTGAAGGAAGAGGGTAAGTTCTATTCTGTATGGCGTAGAGAGAAAACTCCTCTCGGCATTTTCCATAAGTTTGCTGCACAAAAAGGAAAAGGACATTATGTAGGAACCATCCATCAGGCACAAGGCCTGCGTCCGGGAATGACCTTGTTCTTCGAAGGGGATGACAGCACTTACGTAGATAATAAAATGCGTCTGCACGGCACTGGCTCCGAAGACTATTACAACGGTGGCTGGTATGCTTTATTGGATCGTTGGGACAGAGGAAACAGCCTCCCCCTCCATGGTTGCCTGGATTATTCGCTTCCGATGGCCAGAACCGGTGGATACCGTTTCTTCTTGGCCGACAAAATGTCCTATGAGAAGGAAATCTATCATGGAATGGAACATGGTGAAGTAAAAAATAATTTCCCGGTAGATTATACATCTGTTGGATTCTTCTATGCAGCCCAGCCATTGCAAGGCAGAGAAGAGCCTACTGCTGAATTACGCACTGTATATCAGCCGACAGAACATATCTATTTCCCTCAACTGATGCAGCTGAGTCTTGGTGGAGGTGTCCAGGTAACAAATGAGCGTGGAATCCGTATGACCACCCAGCATGGAGGAGTAGTGCGCATCATGCTGAACGATGTGCCCGAAGGAAAATATAAAGTGCTGATAAACTATTTTGAGAAACCGAATGGTGCCGACTTCCAGGTTTGGCAACGCCAGAAGCAACTGTCCGGATGGATCTCTACTAAGAAGGACAAAGAAGTGTCTAAAGACAGAGTACATGTAGGAGACATCAATTTGACGGAACAAACCAATTCAGTCACTTTCCATGTGAGAAATAATAACGGTGGGGACCAGTTTGAACTGGGACTGATTATCCTGGAAAGAATAAAGGAATAGATGTGGGAATGTGTACTTGTATATGGAATTGATAAGAATGAGAACTAAACAAATTTTACTGTTCGGGCTTGTTACCTGTAGTTTGACGGGCAATATGGCTTGTAAGGATGCTGATAGTGAAAAAACGCTGTGTATTGATAATGTACGTATGATATCCCGTGTCACGGGTGATCCTTTGCCGGGAGATACATTGCTGAATCCCAATAATACCGGACCTGACTTTGATGTATATGGAACGGATTTGGGGTTAATGTGGCATATGGATGGAAACCGTGTGGGCATGTTTTTCGGAGATACCAGTGGAGAAGGTTTTGTCGTGAATAAAAATGGTGGCAATGGTTCCAACTGGCGTTCCAACGTACTGGCTTTTTCATCGGATACAGAGCTTACAGACGGTCTTAAAATAGATTCAATGCTGCTTGATGCCGATGGTAAGGCGCTTGAGGTATGTGCGGGCGGTAAGACGAATCCGGAGGTATACCAGACTTCCATCCCTACGAGTGCTATTCGGGCCGGTAAAACGGATTGTGTCCATATTATGAACATCTATGATTGGGGAGCGCCTCATGGACGCTGGCTTACCAATTTTTCTTCTGTCTATACTTCCAATGATGACGGTCGGACATGGGAGCGGCGTGAAGAGGTGACTTTTTCTCCCGACAGTCATTTCTCGCAAGTGGCTTATGCCAAATGTGACGGATGGATTTATATGCTCGGCACACAGGCCGGACGTGGTGATGCTGCGTATCTGGCGCGTTTCCTTGAGAAAGATCTTCTGGATATGAAGGCCTATGAATACTGGAACGGTGAAAGTAAAGAGTGGATACGTGGAAATGAGGCTGCTGCTACTCCGGTATTGAGAGGTCCCGTAGGAGAAGCGTCGCTGATATGGCACAAGAAGTTTAAGCGTTGGATTCTGACTTATAATTATGATCCGAATCATGACGAGAATCCTTTGACCAAAAGGCATGCCATTCTTTATTGTACATCGAAGGATCTCGTCCAGTGGAGCGAGCCGAAAGTATTGGCGGAAGCGGACAGATATCCAGCTTTGTATTGCGCTTACATACATCCGTTGAAAGACAATGATGACCAGCTTTGGTTCATCATGTCCATGTGGGGGCCATACAATGCTTTCCTGATGTGTGCCGATATGAAGCTGGAATAATAATCACTTGACTTGAATTGGATATGAAGCTTAGGAATTTATTTTTATTAATAGCTCTCTCGTTACCGGTTTGCTTGTCTGCACAGACAAGCAAACAAATCTATCTGCAACGAGCCGATTCTTTGCTTCAGCAGATACTTACTCTCTATAAAGTGGAGAAGTATGGCCTGCTGACGGAAACTTATCCAAGAAACCCGGAGCAGAGAATTACATATACGGCCAATACCGGCGCTGTTGTTAACCAGCAGGAGGTCTCTTTCTTGTGGCCTTATTCAGCCTTGGTATCCGGTTGTGTTTCTTTGTATAAGGTTTCCGGGCAAAAGAAGTACAGAAAACTGATGGACCGGCAGATAAAGCCGGGACTGGACCTTTATTGGGACTCTACCCGGATTCCCCATTGTTACCAGTCGTATCCGGCTTTTGCAGGTCATAATGATCGTTATTACGATGACAATGACTGGGTGGCCATTGATTTCTGTGATTACTATGAACGGACTGGTGACAAGGAGTATCTGGAAAAAGCCATCCAGCTGCATGACTATATTTATTCCGGATGGTCCGAAGAGTTGGGGGGAGGAATCTATTGGTGCGAACAGAAGAAAGAATCAAAAAACACTTGTTCGAATGCTCCGGCTACTGTTCTTTGTATGAAGCTGTTTAAGTTGACTAAGGATGCAAAATACCTTGAGCAAGCTAAGAAGACCTATCAATGGACCCGTGACAATCTTTGTGACCCTTCTGACTTTGTATATTGGGACAACAAGAATTTGCAGGGAAAAGTGGATCCGGCCAAATATACTTATAACAGCGGGCAGATGATTCAGGCCGGTGTACTTCTCTATCAGGTAACTGGAGAGAAGCATTACTTGAAGGAAGCGCAGCAGACAGCCGAGGGTGCCTGCCGTTTCTTTCTGAAGGTACAGCCTATCGCAACAGGAGAGATGAAATTCTTCCCGGGAACTCCTTGGTTTAATGTAATCTTGTTCAGAGGTTTGAAGGCGCTATATCTGGTGGATAGGAATGAGGCGTACATAAAGACCATGATTGAGAATGCGGATTATGCCTGGAACTATACGCGTGATGAGAATGGCTTGTTTAGTAATGATTGGTCGGGAAACAGAAAAGAGCAGTTCAAGAGTCTACTGGAGAATGCCTGTATGATTGAGCTTTTCGCCGAGATCAGCGAATTGCAATGAATAAAACCTTTAAACACAATAAACAATAAATAAACAGAAAATGAAAAGACAGATTGCAGTATTGGTATCCGCCTTGCTAATGGGTGGCGGTACCTATGCTCAGAATGGTGCTCAGGCGCAAAGACCGAAAGCCTACATGGTGTCTGATGCACATTTGGACACACAGTGGAACTGGGATATCTAGACCACAATAAAGGATTATGTATGGAACACGATCAGTCAGAATTTGTTTCTGCTGAAGCAGTATCCGGAATACATCTTTAATTTTGAAGGTGCGGTCAAGTATGCCTGGATGAAGGAATATTATCCGGCGCAATACGAAGAGATGAAGAAATTCATAGAGAGCGGTCGTTGGCATATCAGTGGAGCCAGCTGGGATGCCACTGATACGCTGGTTCCTTCCATAGAGTCTGCGATTCGTAACATCATGCTCGGCCAGGATTATTACCGGAAGGAATTCGGTGTGGAGAGCACGGACATTTTCTTGCCAGACTGTTTCGGTTTTGGCTGGACACTTCCTGCCATTGCGTCCCATTGCGGACTGATCGGCTTCTCCTCCCAGAAGTTGCAGTGGCGCAACAAACCGTTCTACGGTAACGACAAATATCCTTTCACTGTCGGCTTATGGCAAGGTATAGACGGCTCTACCATCATGATGACCCATGGATATGATTATAACCAACGTTTTGAGGACGGGGACCTGTCGGAAAACAAGGACTTGTTGGAATTGACCGGCCACTCTCCGCTTCACATGGTCTACCGCTATTACGGTACGGGAGACATAGGCGGTTCACCTACATTGGAGTCTGTACGTGCCGTAGAGAAAGGCTTGCAAGGCAATGGTCCGTTGCAGATTGTCAGTGCCACGAGTGACCGGATATATAAAGACTTCCAGCCTTACGCAAGCCATCCGGAACTGCCCAAGTTCAACGGTGAACTGTTGATGGATGTTCACGGTACCGGATGTTATACTTCCCAGGCTGCCATGAAGCTGTACAACCGTCAGAATGAGCTTTTGGGGGATGCAGCGGAACGCTCTTCCGTTGTAGCCGAATGGCTGAACCAGGCTTCCTATCCCGGAGCTGCATTGACTGAGAACTGGCAGCGTTTCATTTTCCATCAGTTCCATGATGACCTTACGGGAACAAGTATACCGCGGGCTTATGAATTCTCATGGAATGACGAGTTGATTTCCCTCAAGCAGTTCTCCGGTATTCTTACTTCCTCCATTGACGCTGTGGCAAGAAAGATGGATACCAGGGTGAAAGGGATACCGGTGGTGCTTTACAATGCGCTTGGATTCCAGGTTTCCGATGTGGCAGAGGTAGAACTTGCCTTGCCAAAGAAACCGAAAGGGATTACCGTATATGATATGAATGGCCGGAAAGTGGCCGCCCAATTGCTGTCCTATGCTGACGGTAAAGCCAGACTCTTGATAGAGGCTATTGTGCCCGCTACCGGTTATGCGGTATATGATGTCCGTACTTCTGGTCCGTCGGCTGACACCCGGGTATCTGTGGATTCCAATGCATTGGAGAATTCCATTTATAAGATAACGCTGGATACAAAGGGTGATATCGTTTCGTTGTTTGACAAGAAGAACGGCAAGGAGCTGGTGAAACCCGGTAAATCCATTCGTCTGGCACTCTTCACGCAGAACAAGTCCTACATGTGGCCTGCTTGGGAGATCTTGAAGGAGACTATAGACCGGGAACCGGTTTCCATCACAGAGGATGTGAAGATGACACTGGTGGAGGATGGTGAGCTGCGCAAGTCACTCTGCATCGAGAAACGTTATGGAGAGTCACTCTTCAAGCAGTACATCCGTTTGTATGAGGGTAGCCGTGCCGACCGCATAGACTTTTACAATGAGGTGGACTGGCAGTTGTCCAATGCTTTATTGAAGGCCGAATTTCCTTTGAACATGGCAAATACGGAAGCCACCTACGATTTGGGACTTGGAAGTGTGAGGCGGGGCAACAATACGGAGACTGCCTACGAAGTCTATGCACAGTATTGGGCCGATTTGACTGACCGTAGTGGAAACTATGGCGTGTCTGTCTTGAATGACAGCAAATACGGCTGGGACAAGCCGGACGACAACACCCTCCGCCTGACCCTGCTGCATACCCCCGAAACAGACAAGGATTATGCTTACCAGAACCGCCAGGACTTCGGGCATCATTGCTTTACATACAGTCTGGTGGGTCATGCCGGTGGACTTGACAAGGCTGTCACCATAGAGAAGGCGGAGATATTGAACCAGAAGCTGAAAGCTTTCCGTACCGATAAACATAGGGGTACATTGGGTAAGGAGTTCTCTTTCGTCTCTTCCAATAACCGTAATGTCATTATCAAGGCATTGAAGAAAGCCGAGAACTCGGATGAGTATGTAGTGCGTGTCTATGAGATAGGCGGTGAGAAGGTGCAGGATGCGGTACTTTCTTTTGCAGGCGAAATTGCCAGTGCCTACGAAGCGGATGGCACTGAAAAGAGTATCGGTTCGGCCGAATTCAGTGGAAACGGGCTGTCTGTAAGTATAAAGCCTTATTCTATAAAGACATTCAAGGTACGTTTGAAGTCATCGGGCGAGGACGCTTATCAATTGCAGTATGCCTCTTTACCGTTGTCCTATAACTGTAAATGTTCCTCATTCAACGAGTTCCGCGGTGAAGCTGATTTTGAGTCGGGTTATTCGTTTGCGGCAGAACTGTTGCCCGAATCCCTGACTGTAAACGGGATTCCTTTCCAGCTCGGCGAGAAAGATGCCGCCAACGGAATGACGTGCAATGGTGATACTATTGTTCTACCGGAAGGTAAAAAGTATAATAAACTGTATTTTCTGGCTGCCGCTACGGACGGGGACTATGCCGCCACTTTCCGGTGCGGAGGGAACAAGAGTGAGGTCATTGTACCTTCCTATACCGGATTTGTCGGACAGTGGGGACATTCGGGACATACCAAAGGTTATCTGAAGGATGCCGAAGTGGCTTATGTGGGAACTCACCGCCACTCTCCTACAGCCGATGAGGCCTATGAGTTTACCTAATATGTTCAAGTTCGGTGTCGATATTCCGGCAGGTGCTGCCAGCCTTATACTTCCGAAGAATGAAAAGGTTGTTCTTTTTGCTGCCACATTGGTGGAGGAAACTCTGAACCCCGTCCAGGTTGCCACTAGCTTGTTCCATACAGCCATCCGTGACAATGAGATGGAGTTGAACAGTGTGGAGGTGGAAAAAGAAAACCTGTTGAAGGGTGCGAAGATTATCGCCTATTCCGGCTATTTTAATGATAATGAGAAGCCCGAACGTATCGTTGACGGGGATGTCGATACCAAATGGTGTGAAGTGGGAAGTGTGTTGAATTATGTGGATTTTGATTTGGGTGAGGCGAAAACTGTGAGCGGTTGGAAACTGGTGAATGCAGGCCGTGAGGACAAAGGGTACATTACTTCCGCTTGCTTCCTGCAAGGCAGAAACAGCCAGACTGAAGAATGGAAGACACTTGACAATATAGATGGAAACCGGCAGAATGTCGTATCACGTATGATTGACACTCCGGCGCAGGTACGCTATGTACGCTTGATGATAACCCGTCCTATGCAGCATGCAGGAGGAAAGGTGTTACGCATCAATGAGATGGAGATTTACTAAAATAATCGGTTATGATGAAAAAACTAGTTTTTGTAATTCAGTTGATATTTCTCTATAGCGGTTTGGCTATGGCCGACCCGGTTATCTCTCTTAAGACATTGTTGCATGAGATGACAGACCGTTCCGTGCTGGCGCGTTGGCCCGAAAATGCCTATACGTGTAAGCAGTTCAGCAGCTACGACCGTAGTTCGCATAACATGACGGATAAGCGTGCCTGGTTTGGTAATTTCGACCAAGGACAGTTTATCCGCCAGGAAGAGAACGGAGGGAGGACGGAATATGTGATGATGGATGCCGAAGGCCCCGGTGCCATAGTTCGTTTCTGGATGACTTTCTCCGGCATAAATCGGGGACAAGGGACTCTGCGTATCTACATAGACAATGAGGAAAAACCGGTAATTGAAGGCAATGTACGTGATATATTGAGCGGACAAGTCCTTTGTGGAGAACCTCTTTCAACTTCAGTACCCGATGAGGCTCCGATGGAAGAAAGAGGGCATAATTTATATTTGCCCATACCTTATGCCAAGCGGTGCAAGGTGACTATCGAATCGCCGGACTTGAAGATTACTCCGGAGGGGAAAATTGAGAGTAAGACCATTGTATACTATGCTATCAATTACCGCACTTATACTTCTCCGGTCAAGGTGATTTCTTTCTCGGCCAAAGAGTTGAAGAAGAATGCCCGGCTGATAGCTGCTGTCAATAAGAAGCTGTCGGAAGGAACACCTGGTATTGATACTCCGCTTGCGGGAAGAGAAAGTACGCTCAATCTGGCGGCTTCTCTGGCTCCGGGTGAAAGCCGTAGTTTTACGATTGACGGCTCTCGTGCCATTCGTCGTCTTTCGATGCGGATTGATGCCGATGACCGTCGCCAAGCACTTCGCTCTACGGTCTTGTCCATTGCCTTTGATGGGGAACTAACTGTCTGGGCTCCGGTCGGTGAGTTTTTTGGGGTAGGCTATTATCCCGTTGCAACTGGTACGTGGTATACGCGGGCCGTGCAGGATGACGTGATGAGTGCATGGTGGGTGATGCCTTTCGAGCGGAACTGTACGATTACCTTGACCAATTATGGGGAACAGCCGGTGGAGATATCCAAGGCTGCTGCAGTTAGTGGAAAGTGGCAGTGGGATGAGCGCTCCATGCACTTTGGTACCACATGGCAGCAGTTTACGCATATCCATGCCCGGGGCGATGAGTTTGCCCAGGACCTTACGTTTGCCGATCTTAAGGGTAGGGGCGTGTATGTGGGAGATGCGGTTACTGTCTATAACCCCAACTTGGGTTGGTGGGGAGAAGGAGATGAAAAGGTGTATGTGGACGGTGAAACCTTTCCGTCACACTTTGGAACGGGTACAGAAGATTATTATGGCTATGCCTGGGGGCGCTATGAACCGTGGATAAACCATCCTTTTGTTGCCCAACCCATAGGAGATGGTTGTTATGCTCACATAGGTTTGGCGCAGAATACCCGTGTTCGTAGTTTGGATGCGATTCCGTTTACCCGGAGCCTGCGCTTTGACATGGAGTTATTCGATTGGTCGAATATACACCTTAATTATGCTCCGATAACCTTCTGGTATATGCTTCCCGGAGGCGAAATACAGCCAAAACCCTTTGTGAGCGATGTACGCGAACGGGTTGCCAACCAACCGTCGGATATTTTCGGTTCAGGGATGAGTCTGGTTGTGGAGGGCGAAGTCATGCAGCCTCGTCCGGGGCATATGGGTTCCGTTGAATTGCAGACCAACTTCCACCCCTTGTGGAGTGAGGGTATGCAGCTCTACTGGAAAGAGTTTAAACCGGGAGATAAGCTGTCATTAGTTTTTGACAGTGAAGTGGAAGGAACTTATTATGCGAAAATACAGTTCACTGTGGCGCCTGATTATGGTACATTTGCCCTTCGTGTAAATGATAAGGTGATTACTCCGGAAGTCAGTCTGACCAATGGAGAAGTGTCTCTGCTTTTGGTGAATCTTGGGCGGGTCAATTTGAAAAAAGGAAAGAATGAGTTGCAGATTGAGTCGATTGCACTGGCTCCGGGACATGATACCGGTTTCTTTGGGATTGATAAGTTGACTCTTCGCAAATAATTCTGTAGACGTCTCTATCGCAGGGATTGTACTTGTATGGATAGCTTTGGATAAATAAAAGTCCAAGGCTATCTTTTTTGTATCAGTTCTTTTTCTATGATAAAATGCTATCTTTGTCCTCAAAATAATAGGTAAGATGAAACTTCGTTCACTCTATATCCTTTCTATTGTAGGGCTGCTACTGGTAATTGTGGTGCAGATTGGTGGTATGATGTATGCTTACGACAATACCAAGAAAGAGGCAGAACGCGCACTGAACGAATGTTTTCGTCTGGCTTTTATCGAAACGGTGGACAACGAGATTGCTGAATTCAACTTGCAAATGCAACAGAATTCTGATTAATAATTTGTTTAAATT
>OGPT01002506.1_pt1 | contig 14630 bp, 11 predicted proteins | sample 1552951 | NCBI WGS metagenome assembly OGPT01 (sample SAMEA2580224, study PRJEB22360) | human gut metagenome | biome: human gut; feature: human-associated habitat; material: faeces | place: Denmark | collected 2008/2010
CTGTGACGGCCGCTTCGTCCGCTATGAGGACATCGCCGATGTGCCCGCCCCCATGGAAGACGACATGGAGACCACCTTGACCAACATCCGCGAAAAGCTCATTGCCGGTGTGGAAAAGCGTCTGGACGCCGACGCACCGGTCGGCTTCCTGCTTTCGGGTGGTCTGGACTCCTCGCTGGTCTGCTCCATCGCAGCCAAAAAGCTGGGCAAGCCCATCCGCACCTTTGCCATCGGCATGGACACCGACGCCATCGACCTGAAGTATGCCCGCCAGACCGCCGACTATCTGGGCAGCGAGCATCACGAGGTCATCATCAACCGGGAGATGGTCCTCCAGAGCCTGGAAGAGGTCATCCGCCTGTTGGGCACCTGGGACATCACCACCATCCGCGCCAGCATGGGCATGTATCTGCTGTGCAAGGCCATCCACGAGCAGACCGATGTCCGTGTCCTGCTGACGGGCGAGATCTCCGATGAGCTGTTCGGCTACAAGTACACCGACTATGCCCCCACCGCCGACGCCTTCCAGCAGGAGAGCCAGAAGCGCATCCGCGAGCTTTATATGTACGATGTCCTCCGCGCCGACCGCTGCATCTCCTCCAACAGCATTGAGGCCCGTGTACCCTTCGGTGATCTGGACTTCGTCCGCTACGTGATGGCCATTGACCCCGAAAAGAAGCTGAACAGCTACGGCAAGGGCAAGTACCTGCTGCGCAAAGCCTTCGAGGGCGACTGGCTGCCGCCGGAGATCCTGTGGCGTGAAAAGGCCGCCTTCTCCGATGCCGTGGGCCACAGCATGGTAGACGACATCAAGGAGTATACCGAGAGCCTTTACACCGACGAGGAGTTCCAGCTCCGCCGGGCAAACTATTCGGCCCACTGCATGCCGTTCACCAAGGAGAGCCTGTTCTACCGCGAGATCTTCGAGAAATACTACCACGACCAGAGCCGCACCATCGTCGATTTCTGGATGCCCAACAAAGCATGGCCCGGCTGCAACGTCAACGATCCCTCCGCCCGTGTGCTGGCAAACTACGGCGCATCGGGGGTGTGATTATTTTATTTTTGCTCTAGATGCAACAATTTTGCATCTAGAGTTTTTTTGTGCAAATAAGTTCAAGGAATTTTAGCAAATTCTAACAATATTGATTCCAAAAAATTAGTCAGCCTGTATAGGCCTTTAAATCTGCACAAAAAAGACACGAATTTTTTCACTTTTCGACGATTTGACATTCATTTCGACGGTGATTATACTATCTCCATCAAGCACACCATGTATCCTTAATGGTACACATATACATTTTCAACCATCATAAACGAAAGGAGAACTCATGTTGGATTTTTTAAGTCAATTCTGTTACACCTTCATCGATCCACTCTTCGCAACATTCGTCTGTGGCTGGAATGAATTTATCTTTTTAATTGCAGGCGTAGCCGCTTCTGTCGTATCCTTCTTTTTTCCTTTCCCCGATGACAGTCCCCCGCCGCCTTCATCCCATAATCCTCGTGTTCCCTCCGCATATCATCGTCGCCGTCGAACCTCTCATCTAAAGCTTCGCATCTTTCTAGCTGTAAGCATTTCTTTGATTGCTATACTTTTTTCTTCTTATGTTTTTTATTGCAATCAGAATTACAGCGTTATTCCGAATATTTCTTTCTTTTCTGATAGCTATTCTGATGTTCGAAAAGCCATTATCGAACCTACACGAAAAAAATCCAAAAACATCAAAATCACACCCATTTATGACACTGCTGCTGAAGAACAGCACCTGGCGGGCTCTTCTGACGATAATTCGAGTTTTAAAGTATGCGGTGTTTCTGTTCCCCCTGGGACGGTTCTGCATGTAGGTGAGACTGTCTATCTCTATGTGACATGGTTTCCTGATTCTTCAACCCCTGTTGATTCAGATACGGAACAGGTTGTCGCCTTCCCCTACTCTGAAGATTCTTTGTATTCCTACAATACCGACTCTGTTCAAATTGCTTGTTGTCCGCTCATCGGCACTACAACATGTAGTTTTTCCGATGGACAAGAAAGCACTTATAACCAGGTTTATTCTTACGATAAAGACTATCCTGTTATGGTTTCTCTAGTTGAGTTCTACAGCAAAAAAGTAGTTCAAGTTCGAATTGGAACGATTGGCGAATCTCTCAGTTTTTCAAATCTTGTGCCTGGAACTTATTTTTATCTCACAGAATCAAAAAACTTCCAATCACGCTCTTCCACTTTCTTGTTTCAGCTTTCATCTAAAGCTTCCGAAGAAAACTCCAGCGTCAATTTCTCTGCGCCGTTAGTCTCCGAATCTTTTGACACTCTTGCCATTTCAGATTTCAAAGTTCAGGTCCGAAATCTTGATAACGTCCCCCTCTCCAATACCGATTTCCATTATTGTATTGCCTCTGGCTCCGAAGATCCAAATGCATGTGACCGGGTCTATCACGCTAAGACGGATGAAAATGGATTTTTACAATTTTACCCTTCTTCCGATGTTATTTCTACTTCTTGTACCTTTCATCTTATAAACAACTATTATATGTATCTTTTTAGTTCTGATTTTTCACAATTTTATCCAATCAATGTCAGCGGCGACATCGGTATTGCCATCGTCCCATCCTAAATAAACATAGGGCTGTTGCAAAATGGCGTCCCTTCAAACTGTTGAAAATCGCCGCATTCGCCGTGCAAATCGGGCAGAATGTTGAAAACTCAAAACGAAATTTCAAAAAATGAGTACAGCAAAGCTGAGCATCTGTGAAAAAAAACAGGTGCTCAGCTTTTTACATTTTCAGTTCTGAAAAATTCAACTCTTTTTTGAGCGAAAAAAGATGAGATTTTCGCTTTTCGCGTTGCAATTTGGAAAAGAACTTCTGGAGGTCAAAAGCAAGGCAGAGCAAAACAATTCAGTAGAGATATTTGTTCTCCCCCCCCCGAAAATATGAAACGCATACAAAAAATCATTTTCTTTATGATTTATATCCGTCATTCTGCGTTTTTTTGCATCGGGAGTTTCATATGAAATGCTGTTCCCGGCACAACGAGGAGCGCCCCCGCACAAAACAGTTTCTGTGCGGAGGCGCTCCCTTTTTATTTTCTTATTTCATTTGTCTGCTCAGGCATCCGAGCGGGAGAAGGCATTCTTCATATTGCAGCTCAGTTCAAAGAGGACCTTGTTCAGCGTATCGGCAGCGCGGGCCTTCAGCTCTCTGGCGATGGCCTCGTTGGCCTCCGTGCGCAGGGCGGCACGGCGGGCCGGGTCGGCCTCCTGAGCCTGTTTTTCATCGTAGGCGTTCAACAGAGCGCGTGTGGCGGAGAGGACGCCTTCCTCGTAGCGCTCGACATGGAAGATGGACTTGCCGTAAGCGGCATCGGCCATGGCAGCGATCATCCGGCTGACCCAGTAAAAGCTCTCGGTGGAGACTTCGCCGGTGGTGCAGGCGAGGTAGGCCGGGGTGGTGTCCACATTGGCATAGAACGGCACCATCGTGTTGAAGGCGTTGGACGCATAGGCGATCCACTCCACCGTGCGGAACTCCTCCGGCAGATCCGGGCGCATCTGGGTCAGCGCCATGAAGCTGTTGCGGTTGATGCCGATCGTACGGTAGGCACCCTTGCTCTTCGGGTCGCCATAGGCGGCATACGGGTCATACGGTGTACCCTGATAGTGCGAAGACAGCAGGTATTTCACGTCTTCCGGTGTGATCTTCCGCTCTGGGACCATGCACCAGGGTAGGTCGTCCGAATGCGGGGTATAGTCTGCATCGGGGCCTTCCCAGACCCAGGTGTTGGGGTTCAGATGCCGCAGCATGAACCAGGCGCGCGGTGTGTTATACACATGATCGGCGTCGTCGTGGCTGCCGAAGGCATCTCGCGGGTTGAAGCTGCCGTCCAGCGAGAGGTCGAGGTGGTGCTTGTCCACAAAGGCCTTCAGGTCGTCCGAGCACATGTAGTTTTCCTGTGCGCCGCAGGCGTCGGCAAAGTCGAAGCTGTCGATGCCGAGCTGGTTGGGCATCACGACATAGCTGTCGTCCGGCACACGGCGGGCCATCCAGTGGTGGCCGCCGATGGTCTCCAGCCACCAGATCTCGTTCACATCCTGAAACGCGATGCCGTTCATCTCATAGGTGCCGTACGTCCGGAGCAGCTCGCCCAGGCGCACCACGCCCTCGCGGGCCGTGCGGATATAGGGCAGCACGAGGCAGACGATGTCCTCCTCGCCGATGCCGCCAGGCACTTCCGGCCGTTCCCCTTTGGCGGGCTGATACACCACCAACGGGTCTGCGCCCAGAACGCGCGGGTTGGACGTGATGGTCTCGGTGGCCGTCATGCCTACATGGGCCGCATTGACGCCCGCTGCTGCCCAGATGCCCTCGCCTTCCACCGCGTTGGGCATGGCCGTCATCCGCAGCGCATGGCCGGGCAGCGGCACCTCCACATGGGAGATCACCGACCGATAGACGGCCGGGTGCTCCTCCGGCTGCACGACCACGAACTTTTTGGCCGTGAAATGCCCCGAACCCGAATCGTCGTTGCGGGCGACCATGGTGGAGCCATCGTATGATGCGTTTTTGCCGACTAAAATTGTAGTACAAGCCATTGCTCTGTCCTCCGAAATTATTTTCTTGTCTTTTCGGTTTGCCGAGGCTATTGTAAGCCTTTTTTGGGGAAAAGGCAAGATTTTTTGAGAAGGGAGCGTGGAAGTACGATTTATGGGACACAACAGAATTTATACTGAAATTATAGGAAGGATGCCAATTGACAACAACTTCCATTTCTCGTATGGTAACGGTATCATATCGTTCAGGAGGGATCTCTTATGAAACTGCTCGCGCACATCAGTGATGACAAGACCCGCACACAGACCATCGAAGAACACCTGACCAGCACGGCTGCACTGGCCGGAAACTTTGCCGCAGCGTTTGGCGCACAAGCAGAAGCAGCGTATACCGCCCTGCTTCATGACATCGGAAAATATAGCGCTGGTTTCCAGCAACGCTTGCAGGGCGGCCCGCCCGTTGACCACTCCACTGCTGGAGCCAAGGCCGCGATCCAGGACGGAAACATTCCCGCCGCGCTGGCCATTGCCGGACATCACAGTGGCATCCCCGACCTCGGAAATCCGCATGACACTGCCGACGAAAGCACGTTGGTCGGCCGCTCCAAGCGGCGGATCGAAGATTGCTCCCAGTGGAAACAGGAGATCTCCCCTGCCAAAGCCGCTCTGCCGCCGTGGCTGCTCCGCCAGCCGGACAACCTGACCATGGCCTTTTTCACCCGGATGCTCTACTCCAGCCTGGTCGATGCCGATTTCATCGACACCGAGACCTTCATGGACGGTAAAGCAGCCCCGCGTGGGATGGGGGAACCACTTTCCGCTCTGCTGGAAAAAGTCCGGGCACAGGCCAAACGCTACCTTGACAGCCCTGCCGCTTCCCCTGTCGCGCAGGAGCGGAACAAAGTACTGCGGGCCTGCATGGAACAGGGTGCTCATGCACCACAGGGGCTTTATACGCTCACAGTTCCCACGGGCGGCGGCAAAACCTTCGCGTCCCTCGCCTTTGCGCTGGAACATGCTGTGGCACAAAAGCCGCAGATGGAGCGCATCATTTACGTCATCCCCTACACTTCCATTATCGACCAGACGGCGCAGACGTTCGCAGATCTTCTGGGAGAAGACAATGTGCTGGCCCACTTTTCCGGTGTAGACTACAAGCTGACCGAAAAAGACGACCTGACACCTGCTCAGTACCGGAAACTGCTTTCTAGCGAAAACTGGGACGCTCCCATCGTGGTGACGACCGCTGTGCAGTTCTTCGAATCCCTCTACGCCAACCGCAGCAGCCGGTGCCGCAAACTGCACAACATTGCCAACAGTGTCATTCTTTTTGATGAAGCACAGACGTTCCCTACCGATTACCTGAAGCCCTGCGTTTCCGCCATCGCACAGCTGGTCCAGCACTACCACACCACCGCCGTTCTCTGCACCGCAACGCAGCCCGCCTTGACGCCGCTGCTTCAGGAGCTTGCCCCCGGCCTGACCGCAAAAGAGCTCAGCCCCGACCCGGCTCACCTCTATGAAGTCCTTCGCCGCGTGACCCGGCAAGATCTGGGCACCCTCTCCGCTGAGGCCCTCTGCGCACAGCTTTCGTCTGCCGAACAGGTGCTCTGTGTGGTCAACCGGCGCAAGACCGCCCAGGATCTGTTTGCACAGCTTCCCGCCGAAGGCAGCTACTGCCTGACCACCTTCCTCTGTGCCGCTGACCGCCGCCGACAGTTGGACGAGATCCGCCAACGGCTCAAGGCAGGGCTTCCCTGCCGGGTCGTCTCCACCTCCTTGATCGAAGCAGGCGTCGATGTGGACTTTCCGCTCGCCTACCGTGAAGCCGCCGGGCTGGATTCCCTGCTCCAGACCGCCGGGCGCTGCAACCGGGAGGGCAGACGCGACCCGAAAAAAAGCATCGTTGCTTCTTTCCAGCTGGAAGGTCTGCCACCGCTCCCCATGCTTTCGCAGAATGTCAACGCCATGAATGCCACCGAGCGGGCCTACGACCTGCTCGACACACCGGATGCCATTCACAGCTATTTTGAATCCTTCTATCGCACCCGTGCAACGCTTGACAAACAGAACATTCTGGACGCTTTTCAGCATGGTATCAAGGGATGTCAGTTTCCCTTTGCACAGGTTGCCGGAAAGTTCCACCTCATTGATAACCACACTTACACGATCTATCTTCCCATTGAGGAAGGTGCCGACCTCTGCGCATCGCTTCGCGGCGGTCACATCAGCCGTGCTCAGCTCCGCCGCCTGGGCATTTACAGCGTAGAATGCTATGAAAAGCAGTTCCGTTCGCTGGACGCCGCCGGTGCATTGGAACGTTCTCCGGATTTCCCCGATGATTCCGCCATCCTCGCTGATCCAGACTTGTACAGCCGCAAGACCGGCCTTTCGATGGAGATCGAAGAAGGCAGGGCGATCATCCTCTGAAATGGAAAAAGCAGCAGAGCACACGACTCCACTGCTTTTCCCCCATTGCTTGAAACAACATCCAACAATTTCAATCCACATTCGTTTTTCTCCGAATGACTCCTTTATTATAGGTTGAATTTGGATTTTATACAAGTAGCATCTTGCATTTCGCAAAAAGTGTGTTATACTAAAGCCACAAGGAGCTTTTTGAAATAACATACAACAGAAGTTAATGACAAAGAGGTGGTTGCAATGGGCAAATTCGATGTTCGCCTGAAAGTCCGACAACCGTTTGAAAGGAGGTGATGCGCATGTCCATGCGCATTGAAGTCTGGGGACCCTATGGATGCTTCTCCAGGCCCGAAATGAAGACCGAACGTGTCAGTTACGACATCATCACGCCGTCGGCCGCAAGAGGGCTCGTTGAAGCGATCTACTGGCACCCTGGCCTGAAGTACCACATTGACCGCATCTACTTATTGAGTCCCATCCAGTTCACCAACATCCGGCGAAACGAGGTCCGCTCCACCCTGCTGGCTTCCGCAGCACTGTCTGCCGCCAAGGGAGGAACGCCGCCGGTGCTCTACACCAGCCAGGACATCCAGCAGCGCGCCGCTATGGTCCTGCAGAACGTCCACTATGTCATCGAGTGTCACTTCACCATGACCGACAAGGCAGCCCCCGGCGACAACCCCGGAAAATTCCAGGATATCCTTCGTCGCCGTTTGAGCAAAGGCCAGTGCTATCATCAGCCCTGCTTTGGCTGCCGCGAGTTCCCTGCCAACTTCCGGGAGTGGCCCGGCGGCGACATTCCTGCACTGGAAGAAGCCACGCAGGACCTCGGATTCATGCTGTATGATCTGGATTATTCTGACCCGGCCAACATCCGCTCGCAGTTCTTCCGAGCAAAGCTGGTCAACGGGGTGATGGATTGCCGGGATGTGGAGGTGTTCACATGATCTTACAGGCATTGACTGCTTATTATGAGCAGCTGCTCCGCACCGGACAGATCTCAGCCCCCGGCTGGGAGAATCAGTTCAAGGTCAGCTACTGGCTCCGCATCAACGCGGAAGGCCAGCTCATCGACCTCGTGGACTGCCGCCAGATGGTTCCGCGCGGTAAAAAAGAAGTGCTCGCCCCGCGGGAAATGGCAGTTCCTGCCCATGTCAAACGAGCTTCCGGCATTGCTGCAAATTTTCTGTGTGACAATTCCACCTATCTGCTGGGTGCAGACGAAAAAGGCAAGCCGGAGCGCTCCATCCAGTGCTTCGAAGCCTGTGCAAAGCTGCACCATGCCATTCTGGATGGGGTTGATTCCCCTGCGGCCAGAGCGGTCCTTGCGTTTTTTGACCATTGGAAGCCCGAAGAAGCATCGGCCCACCCGTTACTGGCTGACCGCTGGAAGGATATCACCGGAAACGCCAACCTTCTGTTCGACTATGAAGGGCCGGAGGGCAGCATCCTGTCCACTGAAGATGAAGCGATCCGAGCGGCATGGCAGCAGCACTACAGCAGCGCTTCGCCCGACACTCCGCTGGTCCAGTGTCTCGTGACCGGCCAGCAGGCCCCAGCCGCCCGGCTGCATCCCTCCATCAAGGGTGTTCCTGGCGCACAGAGCTCCGGAGCCGCGCTCGTTTCCTTCAACGCCCCGGCGTTCTGTTCCTATGGGCACGAGCAGGGCGAGAATGCGCCTGTCAGCGAATACGCCGCCTTTGCTTACACCACTGCATTGAACACGCTGCTGGCCGACCGGGATCATTGCCGTATCCTCGGCGATACCGCTGTTGTCTGCTGGGCCGAAAACGCGTCCCCCAGCTATTCCTCCCTCGGCATGATGGCCATGTTCGGCATCCCGGAAAACCATGGTCTTACCGAAGACGACCTGAGCAAAGCGCTGGACAGCCTTGCAAAAGGGCAGCCCTGCAGCTGGATGGGCGAAGATCTGCAGCCCGGCCAGCACTTTTATGTGCTGGGGCTCTCACCCAACGCGGCGCGTATCTCGGTACGTTTTTTCTACCGTGATACGATGGGCAAATTTGCCGCACACTTGCAGCAGCATGCGAAAGCACTGGAGATCGACCGTCCTCCTTACGACCAAGAACCACTTATCTCCATTTCAAAAATCGTCCGCGAAACATTAAACTTCAAAGAGCGCAATCCCAAACCATCCCCCCAGCTTTCTGGTGCGCTTCTGCGAGCCGCCCTTACAGGAGCCCCTTATCCTTCCACCCTCCTTCACAGCATTGCTTCCAGAATCCACGCTGACCAGAAAGTCACCCCAAATCGTGCCGCCATTCTGAAAGCGTATTATCTGAGGAACGCATCCACTCTTTCAAATCACAAGGAGATTTTGGACATGAAGTTAAATGATGATTCGAATTACTGCCCTTACGTACTCGGCCGCTTGTTTGCCACGTTAGAGCATATTCAAAGTGACGCCAATTCCGAAATCAACACAACGATTCGGGACCGTTACTTTAATGCCGCCTGCGAAACCCCCGAAGTTGTTTTTCCCACGTTGATCAATCTCGCACAAAAGCATCTGAAGAAGCTGACACCTGCACAACAAATCAATTACAATAAGCTTCTGACGCACCTTTTCTCCAAAATCGATGAAACCTTACCTGCACACACCACACTTCCCGAACAGGGCGCTTTCCAAATCGGCTACTATCATCAGATGCGAAAGTTTTACACCAAAAAGGATAAGGAGGACTAATTATGTCTGAACCCATCAAAAATCGTTACGACTTTGTTGTTCTATTCGACGTTGAGAACGGAAATCCGAACGGCGATCCCGATGCAGATAACATGCCTCGCATGGACCCCGAAACGGGTTACGGCATCGTGACCGACGTTTGCTTGAAGAGAAAGATTCGGAACTACGTCCAGACCGTAAAAGAAGATGCGCCCGGTTATCGGATTTATGTGAAGGACAGTGTTACGCTGAATCGAAGCGACCTGACCGCTGGCGATGAACTCGGCATCCACGATGATTTGGTTTCCATCCAAAAGGCCAGCACCAAAGAAGCCAAAGCAGTTGCTTCCAAGCTCAAATCTAAAGACCCGGATATCGACATCAAAATCCGCAACTTCATGTGTTCCGACTTTTATGATATCCGCACCTTTGGCGCTGTTATGACCACCTTTGTGAAGGGCGCGCTCAACTGCGGCCAGGTTCGTGGTCCAGTTCAGTTCGGCTTTGCACATTCCATCGACCCCATTGAGCCCCGCAACATCACGCTTACTCGTGTGGCAATCACAAAAGAATCAGATGCGGAAAACAAAGATACCGAGTTCGGCCATAAGCACATCGTCCCCTATGCCCTCTACCGTGCAGAAGGTTATGTTTCCGCCAATCTTGCCCGCAAGACCACAGGCTTTTCGGAAGATGACCTGCAGCTGCTGTGGGAGGCCATCCTGAACATGTTCGAGAACGATCACAGCGCTGCGCGCGGTAAAATGGCCGTGCGGGAGCTCATCGTCTTCAAGCATTCTTCGGAATTGGGCAACGCCCCCGCTTACAAGCTGTTCGATGCCGTGACCGTCCAACGCAGAGACCCCACCACCCCGGCGCGCAGCTACCGCGATTACACTGTCACCGTATCCGACGCCCTTCCGGAAGGAGTCACCTGCGAGAGGATGTCCTGATGTCCGCCCCGGACGATTACCTGTTGATGTCCGGCATCCAGCATTTTTGCTTCTGCCGCCGTCAGTGGGCGCTCATCCACCTCGAACAGCAATGGTCTGAGAACCTTCGCACTGCGGAAGGGCGGCTGGAACATACCCGCTGCCATGACACCGCGCAGACCGAGCGGCGGGGCGATCTGCTCATCACACGGGGGATGAAGGTCGTCAGCTACCGGCTGCGACTCAGCGGAGACTGCGACGTTGTGGAATTCCGGGCGGACCCGGAGGGCATCCCGCTGCAGCACACCGAAGGCCGCTGGCGGCCCATGCCGGTGGAGTACAAACATGGCCGCGCCAAGGAGAACGACGCCGACCGGCTGCAGCTCTGTGCGCAGGCCATGGCTCTGGAAGAGATGCTGGCCTGTGATATCCCGCAGGCCGCGCTCTTCTATGAGGAAACGCGGCGGCGGGAACTCGTCCCGCTGACGGACGCGCTGCGCCAAAAAACGCAGGCCATGGCCGACGAGATGAACCAGTATTTCGCCCGCGGCTACACGCCAAAAGTCAAGCCGGGAACCTTCTGCAACGCCTGCTCCCTCAAAGAGCTTTGCCTGCCCGCACTGTACAAACGCGCCGACCCCAGGGCCTACCTGAAAGCCTATCTGAACGAAGTGCAAGCGGAGGACACGCCATGAGACAGCTTTTGACCCAGCTTTACGTCACTTCGGAAGACGCCTATCTTTCGCTCGACGGCGAAAATGTCGTAGTCAGCCGCCAGAAGACCGAGATCGGGCGGGTCCCGCTCCACACGCTGGAAGGGATCGTCTGCTTCAGCCGCTCCGGTGCCAGCCCGGCACTCATGGGCAAATGCGCGGCCAAGGGCATCGACCTCTGCTTTTTCAGCCCCTACGGCCAGTTTTTGGCGCGCACCGTCGGCGAAGAGCGCGGCAATGTCCTGCTGCGGCAGACCCAGTACCGCATCTCCGACAGCGAAGCGCTGAGCTGCCGCTATGCGCGGTACTTCATCCTTGGCAAAGTTTACAACGCCCGCTGGGTACTGGAACGCGCCACCCGCGACCACCCGCAGCGCGTACCCGTAGAGGAATTCAAACGCACGAGTGCCCAGCTTGCGGCGGCGCTCCCGCTCATCGAGCAGTGCGACGATCTCGACCAGCTGCGCGGTCTGGAAGGGGAAGCAGCGCAGCGCTACTTCGACTGCTTCGACTCCCTCATTTTACAGCAGCATGAAGCGTTTCCGTTCGTGTCCCGAAACCGTCGACCTCCGCTGGACAATGTGAACGCGCTGCTCTCCTTTGCCTATTCTCTGCTGGCCCGCGACTGCGCTTCCGCACTGAGCAGCGTCGGGCTGGACCCGTATGTCGGTTTCCTGCACCGCGCCCGTCCCGGACGCCGCAGTCTGGCGCTGGACCTTATGGAAGAGCTTCGCGCCGTTTACGCAGACCGGTTCGTGCTGTCCTGCATCAACCAGAAACTGCTGACCGCGAAGCACTTCCAGAAACAGGAGAATGGTGCTGTCCTCCTGACCGACGATGGCCGCCGCGCGTTTCTCAAAGCCTGGCAGACCAAAAAGCAGGAGCAGATCACCCATCCCTTCCTGAAAGAGAAACTGCCCTGGGGACTGGTGCCTTACGTACAGGCGCTCCTTCTGGCGCGGACTCTGCGCGGTGATCTGGAACTGTATCCGCCATTCTTCTGGAAGTGAGGTTCGTCTATGCTGGTCCTGATCACCTACGATGTCAACACCGAGACCGCTGCTGGGCGCAAACGCCTGCGCAAAGTCGCCAAAAAGTGCGTGGACCACGGGCAGCGGGTGCAGAACTCTGTCTTCGAGTGCCTGCTGGACGCCGCGCAGTTTGCTGTTCTGAAGTCCGAGCTTTCCGCCCTCATCGACCCCGATCTGGATAGTCTGCGGTTTTATCAACTGGGCAACAACTATAAGACCAAGGTCGAGCACATCGGGGTGCATCCCCTGTTTGAATCCGGAGACGTGCTGATCTTCTAGCCCTCTCCCTCGGTGCGAATGGAAAGCACTCACCCCTTTTCCGTCTCCTTCGCACCATGTTTTCAAGCCGTTTTGTGCAGATCGCAGCTGTTTTTTCGGATGTTTTTGGACAAGCTCTTCCAAATCTGTGCAGATCGTTTTATAATGAAACAAAAGCGGAGATGTTTTTCTCCGTTTTTGCTGTCGCCCTCCTCGCGGAGGGCGTGGATAGAAATCTCTCCGAACACCCCAACGTGGCAAAGGCCCTGACGTCGCCCTCCTCGCGGAGGGCGTGGATAGAAATTCTGGAAAACAACGGTCAGTCCGTGGACGAGTAGTCGCCCTCCTCGCGGAGGGCGTGGATAGAAATCGGGGCATCGATGGAGATACCAGCGAGAGCCTGCATGTCGCCCTCCTCGCGGAGGGCGTGGATAGAAATAGCCCTTTCCAATGCAATTCAGGTTGTGGGCGGGCGTCGCCCTCCTCGCGGAGGGCGTGGATAGAAATTTATTTATCAAGGGCAATATAAAACCCCTTATATGGTCGCCCTCCTCGCGGAGGGCGTGGATAGAAATGTTTCCGCTACCGTCCAATGACTAACGGAAATAGTCGCCCTCCTCGCGGAGGGCGTGGATAGAAATCTCACCGTTGCCCCACTTCCCGGCAACCACTTCACGTCGCCCTCCTCGCGGAGGGCGTGGATAGAAATTGCAAAAGTGTTGCTTGCCTTTGTACCCCCGGAAGGTCGCCCTCCTCGCGGAGGGCGTGGATAGAAATACATTGACCTTGAAGTGATTGAACAGACCCCGCAACGTCGCCCTCCTCGCGGAGGGCGTGGATAGAAATAGACATTGATTTGGATGCTAATGACATGGAAACAGAGTCGCCCTCCTCGCGGAGGGCGTGGATAGAAATTACCGGGTAAACCATGCCAAGCTGCTAGAAATTGTCGCCCTCCTCGCGGAGGGCGTGGATAGAAATTCCTACGCCATATTGCAGGAGAAGCGGCGCATCAGTCGCCCTCCTCGCGGAGGGCGTGGATAGAAATTCTTGGTCCCTGCCGAAGCTGAAGCTGCCCCACGGTCGCCCTCCTCGCGGAGGGCGTGGATAGAAATTCGGACACCCGCATCGAGGGCGGGATGCCCGCTCGTCGCCCTCCTCGCGGAGGGCGTGGATAGAAATCGATGATCATGGCAGATACCTCCTGTTAGGGTAGTCGCCCTCCTCGCGGAGGGCGTGGATAGAAATACTAAGGCCATGAAAACCCAGAACGCCACAGAGAGGTCGCCCTCCTCGCGGAGGGCGTGGATAGAAATGAGATCGGCGGCCTGAACTACAATGCAGAACTGGAGTCGCCCTCCTCGCGGAGGGCGTGGATAGAAATAAAAAATTCGCCATGTCGCTCCCCGGACGGCTGAGTCGCCCTCCTCGCGGAGGGCGTGGATAGAAATTTCTCCCGGTACATACTGATCAGCCCTTTGTCGGTCGCCCTCCTCGCGGAGGGCGTGGATAGAAATGTGAAGCGATACACCGACGCTGGCATGGTGCCGTGTCGGCCTCCTCCCGGGGGGGGGGGGTATCCACGCCGTGTCGCCCTCCTCGCGGAGGGCGTGGATAGAAATACGAAGCAAGTCACGGTGTCCCAGCTGGCACAAGGTCGCCCTCCTCGCGGAGGGCGTGGATAGAAATATTTCGTCACCGCCTGTTATTCCATAAGCATCGAGTCGCCCTCCTCGCGGAGGGCGTGGATAGAAATTTGAACGATGAATTACACCTCGATCTGAACGACAAGGTCGCCCTCCTCGCGGAGGGCGTGGATAGAAATAGCAGCGACCCGCAGGCAACAGAAACGGGCATCCGTCGCCCTCCTCGCGGAGGGCGTGGATAGAAATGCGAACCCGAACACCATCGAGCGCCGCCGTGTTTTGTCGCCCTCCTCGCGGAGGGCGTGGATAGAAATTGACGACCCGGCTGTGGCGAAAGCTTACATGGGCGTCGCCCTCCTCGCGGGGGGGGGGGGGGGATCACCCCCA
>OGPT01002508.1_pt1 | contig 14628 bp, 15 predicted proteins | sample 1552951 | NCBI WGS metagenome assembly OGPT01 (sample SAMEA2580224, study PRJEB22360) | human gut metagenome | biome: human gut; feature: human-associated habitat; material: faeces | place: Denmark | collected 2008/2010
AAAATTTAAAAGTAAGTCTATAAGCCGGGTTCTGTCTTGAATAGCCATTTATCTAGAATATATATCACTATATATTTCAAGCCACCTACACACATAAAAAGAGACGAGCAATCTTTACCTTTCTACTTATGTGTGGTGTTGCTCCAGGTGGGGTTTACACGAACAAGAAATATCACTATTCCTCCGGTGAGCTCTTACCTCCCCTTTTCACCCTTACCAATATTCTTGGCGGTTATTTTCTGTTGCACTTTCCTTAAGGTTACCCTCACTAGACGTTATCTAGCACCACTGCTCTATGGAGCCCGGACTTTCCTCCCATGAGACCTTGCGATCTTCATCAGCGACTATTCAACTTACTCTTAAATATTTTAAAACCAATCTATACTTTTGTCAAGTTTATGTTTACCATATACAACATAATTTCACTTCCATGCACCACTCTAAATTAATGCATAATCATCAAAATACTATATCATATACCTTAACATTTTTCTAAAAAGCCTTATACTCAAAATTACTCATAAAATCAAACAACTCTTTAACACGTTTTAATGTAATAATTTCATTCTTAGGTAATGGTGATTTCTTCAATTCTGTAATCATTTCTTTTTTATAGCAATTTTTTTGCATTTTATATATCAAATAACGAACATCCATATAATCAAAATAAATTTGATATCCATCTCTTAAGTCCATCCAAAATTGTTCAAAAGAATAATCTTCCATCTAACTAATCCTTTCCTATTTCAAATCCTGCTTTTAATATCGATTAATCTCAATAAGATTTTAAATATTACCAATAATCAATTTCTTTCAAAAAATAATTGTACAACAGCAATGATTATTTAATCATCTCATCAAATTCTTGCTCTGAAATTACACGTACACCTAACTTATTAGCTTTGTCTAATTTACTTCCCGCATCTTCACCAGCTAACACATAATTAGTCTTTTTAGAAACAGAACCTGATACCTTACCACCAAATTTTTCAACAATAGCTCCTGCTGCATCTCTTGTATATTTCTCTAAAGCTCCTGTCAAAACAAAAGTCATACCAGCAAATCTTTCATCAGCACCTTCTTCTACATATGCTTCCATATTCACACCAGCATCTTTTAACTTTTGAATTAAATCTCTCGTCTGATCTTGTTCAAAAAACTCATAAATTGCTTGTGCAGTAATCTCACCAGTATCATCCACTGCAAGCAAATCTTCGTATGACGCATTCATTAGCTCATCCATACTCTTGAATCTTTTTGCTAAACTCTTTGCTCCTTTTACTCCAACATGTCTAATACCTAAAGCATTAATCAATCTATACAAATCATTTTTCTTACTTTCATTAATAGCATCAATTAAATTTTGAGCAAACTTTGTTCCATCTTTTTTCAACGTTTTTACGTCTTCAACCGTCAAAGTATATAAATCAGTAATATTCTTTATCAAACCTCTATTTAAAAATTCTTCTATTATTGAATATCCTAATCCCTTAATATTCATAGCTTCTCTTGAAGCAAAATGCCAAATACTTCTAAACAATTTAGCCTGACATTCAATTCCTATACATCTTATAACAGCTTCGCCTTCTTCTCTAACAGCATCTGCACCACACACAGGACATTTGGTTGGCATTTCAAATTTTCTTTGAGTTCCATCTCTTTTTGATTTAACCACCTCTACAACTTCAGGAATTACATCTCCCGCCTTTTGAATAACAACTGTATCACCAATCATTAAATCTTTTTCTTTAATAAAATCTTCATTGTGAAGGGTTGTTTTTGAAATTGTTGAACCAGCTACTTTAACAGGTTCTAATATAGCCATTGGAGTAATTGCGCCTGTTCTTCCAACTTGACAAACAATATCTTTTAAAAGAGTCTCTTTTTTCTCAGGTGGATATTTATATGCAATAGCCCATTTTGGAGTTTTATAGTTTGTTCCCAAGATTTCTCTTAAATGTAAATCATCGACTTTAATAACAGCCCCATCAATACCAAAAGACAAACTCTCTCTATCATCGCCAATTTTATTTATAGCGTCAATAGCTTCATCTAAAGTGTCGCAAAAAATCTTAACTGGATTTACATTAAATCCAAGCTTCTCCATATATTTTAATGATTCATAATGTGATTTAAAATCTATCGTATCAGATTTTTGAACATTAAATATATATATATCCAATGGTCTTTTAGCAGTTTCTTTACTATCTAATTGTCTCAATGAACCAGCTGCCGCATTTCTAGCATTTGCAAATAATGGCTGCTCTAGTATTTCTCTCTCTTCGTTCATTTTTTCAAAGCCGTCTTTAGAAATAAAGACCTCTCCACGAACAGTAATATCAACATCTTCATTTAATTTCTTTGGAATATGAGGAATTGTTTTTAAATTATCTGTTATATCTTCTCCAACTAAACCATTACCACGAGTTGCCCCTCTAAAAAATATTCCATTTTTATATTCCAAACTTACTGATAAACCATCAATCTTAGTTTCAACAACATATTTTAAAGGAATATTTGTATCTTCTGCAACTTTTCTAACTCTCTCATCAAAAGCTCTTAAATCATCAAAATTAAAAATATCTAATAAACTTTGCAAAGGCACTTCATGTTCAACCTTTTCAAAGCCTTCTTTAACAGTTCCGCCAACATGTTGAGTTAATGAACTTGAATCTATAAATTCAGGAAATTGATTCTCCAAATTTCTAAGTTCCAACATTAACATATCATATTCAAAATCACTTATTTCTGGATTATCATCATCATAATATTTTTTTGCATGATATGCTGTAATTTCTCTTAGTTCTCTAATCCTTTTTTCTGCTTGTTTTTTAGTCATCTTAAGTAAATCTCCAATCCACATCAAATCTTTATTGTTATACTCACTAAATTATTTATCAATTATTTTTATCATAATATTAAAAAAGTAATATCACTCACTATTATTTACTTTCTTCACTACTTTCTTTAAATAAATTTCTACCGCCCCAAACATAATTCCATCCTGAGAATATTGTTGCAACAGTTGAAATTGCCATCATTACAGAAGAAATAATATTTATAACTAAATGTCCACCAGTTAAACCTCCAGAAACAAAAGTGAAAAATCCTCCAACATCAACAAATGCAAATATAAGAGCAATCATTTGAGTTACAGTTTTTAATTTTCCCCATACAGATGCAGCAATTACAATTCCACCTTTTTCAACAGCGACTAATCTAAATCCTGAAACTATAAATTCCCTTGCCAACACAATTACAGGAATCCAAGCAGGTAATTTTGCTTTCTCTACTAAAATTACCATAGCTGTTAAAACTAAAATTTTATCAGCTAGTGGATCTAAAAATTTTCCAAAAGTAGTTACTTGATTTCTAGATCTTGCTATGTATCCATCCAATTTATCTGTAATAGAGGCAATTATAAAAATTACATCCATTATTATCATTGGAATAGCAATTCCATACACATCTCCACCTATTGGTAAATAAGCAAATATTACCATAATAGGAACTAAAATCATTCTAAAAATTGTTAACTTATTAGCTAAATTCATTTTCACTTTTCTTTTCTCCATTTCTTTTTTATTTTCTATTAAGTTCAACTATATCAACTATATCTGAAATATATTTTCCTATAATCGGTATATTCAACTTAACAATATATTGTAATAAATAAATTAGTAACGCTGTTATTAAATAAAAGCCAATGCCAAATCCAAGGCCTTTTGAAATACCTGCAATCAAATTTCTAATAAAAATCTTTCTCTTACTTCCAAGTAAATCAATAAGTTCTTGTATTCTAGCATTTTCTAAATTTTCATTTATCTTTTTTATATTCTTAACAAATCTTTTAATCATACTTAAACTCCAAACAATAATATATTTATTGTTTGAAGTTTTTTAAGTATTATTCCATAATATTATCTAAAATACCACTCTTTGAAGAAGTTGATTTTTCCTGTTCCTGTACATTTTCTAATTGATCTATCAAAGTCTGTAATCTATCAATATCAGAACCTATAAGTTCCCAATCTTTTGATTCTGTTGACTCTTTCAAATTCTTACTAGCTTTTATAATAGCATTTATAAGCTGTTCTTTATCATCCGTATTTACAAACTCTATTTTTCCAGCAGAATCTGTAAGTAATGTAGTCAATGCTTCAGCTAGGTCATCGCCTATTGCAACCTTTGTTCCAGAAGCAACAATTACTTTCTTTAATGTAGGAACTTGTGTACCTTCATTCAACAATACCTGATAAACAGGTTCAACATATAAAATACTATTTTCTATTGGAATAATATATGTTTTTCTAATAATCTGTGTTCCAGTAGTATTTAGTTTTTCAAGTTCATCAGTTATCGTTTTATCCTGATCAATCTGAACATTTAACTGAGTAATATCAGGTAATGTTGTATCTGATATCAACTTATACAATGACAATACATTTTGTCCATTTTTATAAGTACCAACTAAATAAGAATTCAAACTTTGCTTATTAGATTTTGTATAAGGTAAAACTAAACCTAATTCTTCTTCAGTAGAACCTCCAGTTTTTAAGATTGTATAATATGGCTCAACAGCATTTTTTTGTGAATCATCATCAGAAACTTGTCTATCTGCTTGCCATACATCATCACTTCTATAAAGAATTTCTGTACTTACATTGTGATATCTCTCTAAGACTTTAGCTTGAACCTCATACAAGAATTTAGGATAAACAATATGTTTTTGAATATCTTCTGGTATTTGTTCACTAGTATCTTTAAACAATTCTGGATACATCTTATAATATGACATTGCAATTGGATCTGTTGTATCAGTAATATAGAAAGATGTTGTTCCATTATAAGCATCTATGATAACTTTAACAGAATTTCTGATATAATTTATTTCTTTATTTTTTCCTTCAACTTGTATTGTTGTCTTTTGAGAATATGGATAACTATTTGATGTTGTATAAGCATCTAACACCCATACGAGCTCTCCATTATCTCTTACTACCATATAAGGATCTTCATCATAAATTAAATATGGTAGTAATACTTTCGCTCTATCTCTAATATCTCTATTCATTAAAATCTTACTATCAGATGTCATTGTATTATTAAATAACAACTTATAATTTTGCTCTGAGATAGAAAGAACCGCTCTATCAATAATATTAGCTGATATTCCAGCCTCACCATCATACTCATTTTCTTCAAATGAAGTAGTTGATGTTGGATAATCAAATTCCTTTTTATCTTTTACATTAGTAACAATGGTGTCATCAGTTGTTAAACCAAAATAAATTCGTGGTTCAGAAATTTTAATTTTATCTTCATCACTTGTATATTTATATTGAATGTATGAGATTCCTCCATTTTTCTTATCTACAGATGTAGCATCTGAAATAACCACACCGTAACCATGAGTATATTGATATGTTTTATTGTTATATGTTCTATTAGCATTACTTGTAATCTCTCTTGGAGTAATATATACCGTTTTTGTTTTTCCATTAACTTTATATCTTCCAATTTGTGTAGTTGGATAACTATAATATCCTTCATTATCTTTATACTCAGCAACATTTGCTAACGTTGTTTCCTCATTTACGACACTAATTTGACTTAGCACTTCTGTATTCTTAGAAATTACTGAATCATCTAATGTAGATGAATTATCTATTTCAATCTCATCAATTCCAATATTATACGCTTGTCTTGTATTCTTAATATTATCAGCTATATAATCTTTTTGCTTATCCAATTCATTTCTTTCAGCATATATATATTGAAAACCTGTCATCACAACAAACAGAAGCACAAGATAAATTGGCGTTATAAGCATTGAAGAAACAATTTTCTTTACTTTAAATTTCTTTAGATATTTTATAACTCTAAATAATGAAATTAAAATAACAACTCCAAGCAATTTGTAACCTATAACTTTTATTTTAACTTCTGTAACACCTGCACCAACTAATTCGGTTTTTGCTTCATCTTTAAGAGTAATCAAATTTCCTGTAACAATTTCTTGAGAACTCAAAACCATCAACCCAGCAATTAAACAAGCTATTATAAAGAAATTTGTAAATAATTGCTTTAAAAATTTATTTTTCTTTAAATCATTTGCATCAACGCCCTCTAGGCAGATATTGATTGTTAAAATGTAATAAACAGATACATATACTGTTAACAATGATAAAAATGCAATCAAGAAAATTACAACTGCTTTAATAAATGGCAATTGAAACATAAAAAACGAAATATCTAATCCGAATACTGGATCAGCCACTCCAAACTGAGCCACGTTCGTAAACATTAAGAACTTCTGAGTCAATGTTATTTGTGCCACAAATGCAACAATAACCCCAACTACAAAAGAAATAGATTTGTTTAAAAGTTTAGGCATTTCTTTTTGTTCTTTATCAAATATATCTTTAAGTGCCCTTCTAACCATTTTATTTGATATAAAAATTGTGATATAAGAAATAACAAAACTAACACCAAATACTAAATATTTTGTTTTTATATTTTTTTCAAATATAGAAACATACTGTTCTCCAATCTCTTTATATTGTAAATATTCACTTCGAGCAGAAATAAGAATTATTAATGCATACACTATTAAGAAAAAAATTACAATTAATCGTCTAGATAAAATTTTCTTTACTTTCTCTTTCATTTTCACATTCCTTTCCACGATATATCGCGTAATATATACACATTAGATAAAAGTCTGGAGATTGCTTTTATCTAACAATAAAATCTATATAATAGCTTCAACAAAATCCTCACTATTAAATACTTCCATATCATCTATTTGCTCACCTATTCCTATATACTTTACAGGAATTTTATTTTCTGCAACTATACCAACAACCACTCCACCTTTAGCAGTTCCATCTAACTTTGTCAAAACAATTCCAGTAATATCAGTTGTTTCTTTAAAAGCCTTAACTTGCATAATAGCATTTTGACCAGTAGTACCATCTAGCACAAGCAAAGTTTCTTTTGAAGCATCTGGTAATTCTCTATTAATTACTTTATTTATTTTTCCAAGCTCATCCATTAAATTTTTCTTATTATGCAACCTTCCTGCAGTATCACAAATAAGTACATCTGCGTGTTGTTCTTTAGCCACCTGAATTGCATCAAATACAACAGAAGCAGGGTCACTTCCTTCAGGTCTTTTTACTAATTCACAATTAGCTCTATCAGCCCAAATTTCAATTTGCTCTACTGCTGCAGCTCTAAAAGTATCAGCGGCAGCTATTACAACTTTCTTTCCAATCTTTCTCAAGTTGTTTGCAATTTTTCCAATAGAAGTTGTTTTTCCAACACCATTTACTCCAACAACTAAAATAACTGCAGGAGATGTAGACAAATCTAACTTAGTCTCCCCAACATCAAGTAATTTAACCATTTCTTCTCTCAATGCTGTTTTAACAGCTTCTTCATCTTGAATATTCTCTTTTTTAATTCTATTTCTAAGCTCAGAAATAATTTTAGTTGATGTTTCAATACCAATATCAGACATAATTAAAGCCTCTTCTAGCTCATCTAGTAACTCCTCATCAACCTTTCTAAAATTCGCAAATACATTATTTATTTTATCATTTATATTTTGTTTTGTTTTTCCAAGCCCATTTTTCAATTTATCAAAAAATCCCATATAATCCTCCTATCAATTCAAAATCTGCAATCCATTCATTTTTACAGATTTTATCAGCCTATTAAGTATATCATATTTTTTAAGGAATGTATATTTTTTTAGGCAAAAAAATGCCATAAATTCAATATTTTATTCTTATTATTTTCAATAGATTTTCTCAAAAAAATATACTTTTTTTCATTATTTAGTCAATTTCAAATTACTAAATTATTAATATAAACATATTATATTACATCAAATTCTAAAAAACTCTGTAATTGCTTATACTTAGCAAATTACAGAGTTCTCGATTGCTGGAGCGGGTGATAAGAAGGTTTTAAACCTCATATCAAAAAAAATATCCCTCACTTGTTAAATAGATTATATAATAAATTCTACGATAAATCAATGCGTATATAGTAAATTTGCCTAAAATATAGTATAATTTAATTAGTTTTTAATAACTTTATATATTTAAAAGTTAGGAGATGAATGATTAAGACAAAATGTAAAACATTAAAATTATCTATAATAATATCTATTATATCATTTATAGTTTTTTCATTGTTTTTCTTTTTAAATAAAAATAATGAAAATATGTTATATGAATATATTTACAATATATCACTTGGACTATTTGGAAGTTCTTTTGTAGTATTTTTAATATCGATTGCAGAATATAGAGTTGCTAAAACTCAAGTTTTAGAAAGAATATGGAATGAAAGTAGAAATCTAAACATACAACTACATAAAATAAGGCCATTACATTCAAGTATTGAAAATAAATTATTAATTGATTATATAAATGAATGGCTATTTAATCAAACAGAAAAAGACAAAATCTTGTTTGGCGACAAACATGAAGCATATGATAAACTTCATGCATATTTTGTTGAGAATCACAAAAATGAAATAAAAAACATGTCAAAAAAAGAGACAAAAATTTATATAGATTCATTAATAGATAGTGAAAGAGAAAGAGTACTAGAAAAATTAGAGAAAGTAATAGACCAATACTTAAATCTTAATAATTATTCTTTCTTGGAAATGAATAACCTATTAGGAGATGTACAATTTTTTACAGGTAAAAAACCATATTTGAAATTACATAAAGATATTTATGAGCCATTACGTAATATGTATAATGAATTAAAAGAATATGTCTGTTATCATTTTGAACTTTATAGAAATGGTGAAGCTAATAGACCTGATGTTTTATTAAGTATATTATTAGAACACCAAGAAAAATTATTTAGAGTAGAAAAAAAGTGTGAAGAAGATTGTGAATGGCATATAATTTATTCTGAATTTTGTGATAAAATGGATGATAAAATAGAAGAATTCAGGGCGAAAACAATTTATCAATGTGTTGAAGAAAAGATAAATCACCATCCAATAGAATCATCTTTTTATAATAGAAATACAAAATAAATTAATTTGAGGTATTATTAATGAATATAAAAAATGATTTTCAGGAAATATTAAAATATGCTCATTATTGGAATTGGGGGCCAGATTGGATTATTGTGCAACAAATATACAGTGCATACCCTGATTCTTATTCAGTATTAACTCCATTTGCCTATTCTTATTTGGAAGAATTGATAAGGACAACCACAACTGAATATGGAATAGAATTATTAGATCAAAATGCTAATCCTAGAAATAGAAAAGTTGGTAAGGGATTAATCAAATTAGCGAAGGAAGAAAATAAAGATAATACGGAATATATTAATTTATTAAATGAAATAAAAATATATTTTAATGACTCTAGTATTTTAGATAAAGGTGATAATAGAAATAGTGTAGATCATGGATATATGCATCCAAGATTTTGGACCCAAGAATCTTTTGAAAAGTTGATACATGATATTGCACGAGTATCTAAATATTCAAAATTTTAAATATGAAAGGAAGGATGATTACAATGACTGATGAAAAATATATAGATATAGCAATAGAAATAAGTAAAAATGCTAAATTCCCTTATGGGGCTATTGTTGTTAAAGATAATAAAATAATTGGTAGAAGTGATGATGAAACACTTATAAGCAAATCTATGTATTCGCATGCAGAATTAATGGCAATAGAAAGTGCCTGTAAAGATAATAAAAATTTATATGGACAATTAAAAGGTGCAACTATGTATGTATCATGTGAACCTTGTATGATGTGTATGGGAGCAATATTATATGAACAATTTGATAGATTGATTTATGCAAGTACTATAGAAGATTCTGATAATTATATTTGTAAAGAAATACTTTGCAATACTGAAGAATTAGCAAAAGTAGCAAATTCTAAAATAGAAATAGTACCAGAATTACATCGCAATATTGCAACACAGGTATTAAAAGAATATGAATACAAAATTAAAAATAGAATTTTAATAATAGGGGCAGTATTATCTTCAAATAATGATTCAGTAGATACATACAATAAAATAATATCTTGGATTGATAATGACAAATACAAAATTTCTAGTCCACTTGATACTATGAAGTTTAAAGGGAATGATTTTGAAAGATATGATAGAGCAATGCAATTATTACAAGACACTAAATTAATAATTGCAGAAATGAGTAATATATCAACAGGACAAGGAATGGAATTACAAGAAGCTACAATTTTAAATATACCTATTTTAGTTATCGCGAAAAAAGATAGTAAAATATCTGGATTGGTAAAAGGCTGTAAGTGTTTAAAAGATATAGTCTATTATGAAAAAATAGAAGATATAAAAGATAATATTATAAGATTTATTGAAGGTGATGAACAATGATTGTTACTAAAAATATTTTAGATGAAAAAGTTCCAAAAGAAATGATTCCTACTAGACTTGATAGTGCTATGATTTTATACACTAATGTAAGTTATAAAGATAAAACAGGAATCGTTGTATACAATACAAATCCAACTACTTGGAATTGTCTATATTCTTTTTATGAACTAAATCATAAATTTACAATAGATAAGTACAACTTTGGTAAAGAAGATATTACATACAGGGAATTAATTGAAGAATATCAAAAAGTTTATAAAGAAATATATGAAGAAGAAAAAGGAGATACAAAAAATATAAGAATACAAACTTTGATTGATGAATATAAAAGAACTTTTAATTTAAAAGATGTTCATATTAGTGATGAATTACTTCCGATATTTGAATTAAAATATTCTAAATCAAAAAATGTTTGGACTTTATATTATTTTGAAAATTATGTTGCTGATAATGTAGATAATTTTGATGATTTGTTAAATCAAGAATTATATGAACAAAAAATATTACCATTAGACTCTTCTATAAAAGAATTAGATGGTGTAGCTTTAGCAAGTAATATTCTATATTTGTTATCTATTGAATCAAATGTAAACAAGTTAAAAAATAATTTAATGAAAGGGGAAAATTAAATGAACAATAAAGTAGCATTAGTTACCGGAGGGACTTCTGGTATTGGAAAAGAAATTGTAAAAGAGTTAATTGAAAAAGGTTGTAAGGTAATAACTTGTTATAGTGCTAATGAAGAAAACGCCAAAAATTTAAAAGAAGAAATTAATAGTCAAAATCTCTTGATTATAAAATGTGATGTCAGTAATGAAGAAGAAGTTATTAATATGATGAAACAAGTAAGAGAAAAATTTGGTCATCTTGATTATCTTGTAAATAATGCTGGCACTTTTATAGATAATTCAATAAAAGATTTTAATATTGATGATTTTAAAAAAGTTTTAGATATAAATCTGCTTGGAAAAGTTATTTGTACTAAACATAGTTATTCAATTATGAATGAAGGTGGTAGTATAGTAAATATCTCATCTCATTTGGGAGTAGTACCTTGTACTGAATCACCTGCATATTGTTCTGCTGCTGCCGGTATAATCACATTTACTAAGGCAACGGCATTAGAATTTTCTGATAAGAAAATTAGAGCCAATTGTATATGTCCTGCATTTACTCCAACGCCTTTATCATTAAGAGGTTGGAAACAAGAAGAAATAGACCAAAAATTAAGTGAAACTCCATTAGGAAGGTTTGCTACTCCTGAAGATACTGCTAAACTTTGTTTATTCCTATTGTCAGACGATTCAAGTTTTATAACAGGTGAAAACATTTGGATTAATGGTGGAAGGTTTTAATTATAAACCACTTAAATATGTTTAACAACACACGCTAATTGGGATGCCAATTTGCAAGTGTGTTTCTAAATTGTCAAAAATTTAGTATGTATCAAAGACTACGACTATTCAAAAATATCGTAGTATTTTTCAAATAAGTCTTTATTTATATAGTTATTAACTTCAATTTCTAAATCGATATCTTTAGAAATTTCTAATAAATCAGATGAATTATATAAATTATTATCATAACAATCTTTTAAAACATTGACTATTTTTTTCTTATTAAATTCATCTTTTGAAAGTAAAATTTGCCTGAAAAAATCTTTAAGTATTTCTAACAATTGTTTAATAAAATTAAATAAATCATTAATTTTTTGTTCTAAATTATTATTTTTTTCCTCAAGTCGTTCAATAGTATTTTGAGAATTATTATATCTTCTTTCTAAATCTCTATAGTCATAAGTATATATTTTTAATTCTTCAGAAACATTTTTATAAACAACTTGATTTTGTATTTCTTGACTATATAAATGTAAAAATTGTAATAAAATATGATAGATTTCTCCATCAATAATCACTGTATCTGTTAAAGGTATTTTCTTAGCTTTATATAGAGCACCAGTAATTTTATAATAATCTTTTTCAATTTTTTTCTTACTTTTATACGCTTGTCTTTCATAAAATTTTGTAATACTTTTTAGTTGTTGAGTTGTTAAATGTTTAGTTCCTGTTCCTTTTTCTCCTCGTTCTAATTTAAATCCTGCTTTTGTGAGTCTTTCATGATTTTTATCTTGTAATACACTTAAATGGATTTTATCTTTGATATATTCTCGTTTAGAAATAGAGTATTTTTCTTTATTAGCTCGTTTATCAAATTTCTTAACAAGAGGTACAACAACACAATGTAGGTGAGGTGTTTTTTCATCCATATGAACTGTTGCATGTATTATTTGTTCTCTGGTATAACCTAAATCATTATAAACAAATTCCATACAAGTATTAGCCCATTTTAATATTCCATATTTTGTCATATCTTTAAAGAAGTCGGAATCACTTGTAAATACCATTTCATCTGCTACACAACTTTTAGAATCATTTACCATTCTACTAAAAGATTTCTTTCTATCACTTCTTGTGTTTTTCATTCTTTCTTCGTGTTCTTTTCGATATTCTTTAGTTAATTCATAAAATTTTTCTCTGTATTTTTTATTACATTTAACAATTTCTATATTGTTTTTACTTTCTTCGATTTTGATATCAGGATTAGAATCATAGTGATCTTTTTCTCGTTTATTATGCTTACCACTATTATCTAAATCACTTAAAGTATTTATACTTTGACATCTAAATATTGCACAACTCATTAATTATTCTCCTTTCTTATTATTATCATTTTCTTCTTTTAATTGTTCTAAAATTTTATTAATTAGTTCTTGATATTGTTTATCTTTTTTTAAAACTTCTAACATAAGATAATTAGGAATTTCTTCTTTGTTTTCCTTAAAATATTCAAGAATCTGTGGTACTACTATTTCAAAAAAGTAGTTAATAATTGTCATCTCCTTTCCACCACCAAGACACAAAAAAAGAACACATTTCTGTGTTCAAATTTATATTATTATTTTTTCTTTGTTTGAGTATCCGTCTTACTAAATTCACTACTTATCATTTCAATGTTTAATGAAGAATTATCTTGTAATGGAATAATTCTTGTCATGTTTTCATTTATAAATGCACAATGATGTTCAATTTTAAAACATTCAGTATCAGTTATAAGTTTATATTCTATGGAAAGATTTGGAATAAAACTATAACTATTATCGCTATTGCTTTTACCATAATCTGTATCACTTTGAGTATAACTTCCTTCTAGCATACATTCTAATAAACTAGGCCTATCACATGAACCTACATCAATTTCTTTTGATTTATCTGAACTATTATGAATAGCTTGTTCATATAAATTAATATCGGTTGCTGTTATAGAATGAAGAGTATATATTTCTTTTAATGTTGAATTATTAAAAGATTGACTTAATGCTTCATTTATGCATTTATCTATATCAGTTTCTTTATTAATTACCATTAATCTAACTGGTACATTGTCTTTGTAAAAAATTATAGAATTGTGTTTATTGCTAATATTTAAATTATCTTGATTACTAGTTATAATACAATTACAATTTCTCACAATTTTATAAGAATTAAAAGGAATATTACCATTTTCAAATCCATCGACAAATGCACCACTAAAACATTCTATATGATTTGGATTTTGTTCTGTCCATAAATCTATTGTTCTTATTATATTCATAAATTAATCTCCTTACCATTTTTCCTTATTTATTAATTTAACAAAACCAACTTGTTTATAATAACCTAAACTTTCATAAAATTTTTGTCCAATTATATTATCTTTTTCAGCTATTAGAGCTATAAATTCGCATTCTAATTTTTCTGCATATTCGTATATATAATTAAACATTCTTGTCCCAATTTTATTTCTTCTATAATCTTTATGAACGCCAAAATTCCATACCGTTAAAAAAGGTTTTAATTCTTCAACTATATCGTGATTAACAACTATTGTTGCTAGTCCAACAATCTTATTGTCTAATTTTGCCACAATATTATGGTAATCAGGATTATTGTATATCTTGTCATATTCTTTAAAAAGTTTATCATAATTAGTTTTTAAATTATGATTAGTATCATAAATTGATATCGCTTCTTTTAAATCTTCTTTTTTTAATTTTTCAATTATTAGATTTTTCATTATAAAACCTCCATTACTAATATAATTTTATCATATTTTAGCCATTTATTATCAATAAAGTGTATTTATCCTTATCAAATTTATGATTCTTTTT
>OGPT01002520.1_pt1 | contig 14583 bp, 14 predicted proteins | sample 1552951 | NCBI WGS metagenome assembly OGPT01 (sample SAMEA2580224, study PRJEB22360) | human gut metagenome | biome: human gut; feature: human-associated habitat; material: faeces | place: Denmark | collected 2008/2010
TATAAAAATCAAAAAATAAAACTTGATATTTATGTTAATAATAAAAAAATTAACAATTATTATATTGCAACATTTAATACTAAAAATTATGACTATTTGTTTGAAGAAATTAATGGAAAATCAGAAAATATAAAAATAGATAAAAATACTATAACGGGTGACATTATTGTTCAAAATGAAAATCAAAAATTGATGTTAACTATTCCATATGATAAAAATTGGAATATTTATATAGATAATCAAAAAATAAATTATAGTAATATAGTTGATATGTTTATTACATTTGATATAAATAAAGGATATCACCAAATAAAATTGGTTTATTTTCCTAAATATATAATAATTGGATATGTAATTTTTATTTTGGGAATTATATTATTAAAAATTTATTTCAATAAAAGTGTAAAGTGAGTATTAAATAATTGATAAATAATTTTAAACGTGTTATACTAAAAATGTATAAATGATAGTGTAAGGGTGGTGAAAGAATGAAAGAAGCAGCTGGAGAAGCAAACTTAACAGTAGTTGCAATCATCTTAATTGGTGTTATTGTTGCGGTTGCTACACCAATAATTAATAGTATGATGAAGAATACTAGTAGAAGAGCTTGTTGTATGAATGGTGGAGGTTATTGGACTAGTAATGGATGTTCTGATAAAAGTTTAGAGACTTGCGAAGATTAAAATAACAAAGGAGTATAGCTTATGAGAGAAGGAATAGGGAGCGTAGTTTTATATAATATAATAATTGTTTTTATCGTTATAACTTTTGGCTTTCTTTCTGCCTCTTTAAGTTATATGAAAGCTTTTAAAGTTAATGGTAAAATAGCCAATGCTTTAGAAAAATATGAAGGTTATAATTCTTTATCTGATAAAGAAATTGCAGAAACTTTATCAAGTCTTGGATATAGAATTTCTACACCTGATTGTAAACCAAGAAAACATAATAAATATACATATAATCCTGTAGATGCAGGTAGTTATAAACAACATGAATATTGCATTTATGAATATACTCAAGGAACAGATTTTGAAGGCGGGTACTTTAGTTATGGAATAGAAACTTATATTCATCTTGATATACCTATAATAGGTGGATTTTTCAAAATTCCTGTATACTCTGAAAGTGAATCAATATTTAAGTTTTCAGCTTAATAATAGTGTGGTGAAATATGAAAGAATCAATAAATAATGCACTTATTCTTAATTTAGTAATAGTATTTTTATTTATTTTTTTAATTTTATTTGCAGGCTCTACAGCCTATACAAAAGCATTTAAAGTAAAAAATAGAATTATAAGTATTATTGAAAAAAGAGAAACAACAGTTTTAACTAAAGGATTTAAAGCAGGAAATGATTCTGTTCTATCAGAAATTGAATCAACACTTGCTGATACAGGATATAGAATAGAGTTAAATGTAAGTCAAAAATGCAATGATGCAATGAAAAAAAGATTTAAAAATACAAATTATACTTATAATGTAGTTGATACAGGAACAAGTACTTATAATTACTGTATTGCTGAATTTCATGACGCTTCATCTCCTATGCAAGGTAGATATTACGCAGTAATTACATATATGTATTTTGAAATACCATTAATTGGTAAAACATTAGAATTCCCAGTATATGGGGAAACAAAAACATTAGGATTATCTTATTAGAAAGGCAGATATTATGAATGTAATAATAGCAAATAAATATCAATCAATGTTAGAAGGACTTGGAATTGATGTTATCAAGAAAAAAGTTGGTGAATTCGAAGTTGAAGATATAATAAATGAATTTCAAAATTTCTTTTTTCAAAGAATGATTTTGGATATAACAGCATTAAAAAATTATAGAGATATAAAGACTTTACAAAAATTGTCTATTAACTTAGATATGGATAAAGTAATATTATTACTTGATGATACTGCTGATAGCACATCAACTGATTACTTATCTAAATTAATTTCTATGGGAATATACAATTTTACTAAAAATGTTGAAGGAATTATGTATTTATATAATAATCCAAATTCCTATAGAGATGTTGCTCATATTCAACAACTAGATTTTAATGGTGGACAAGATGTAGTTGTTGAAAAATATGAATCTACAGTTAGTGGTACTAGAATTATTGGTATAAAAAATGTTACTAAACAATCTGGTGCGACAACTTTAACTTATATGATGCGAAATCAATTACAACAAAACTATTCAGTAGTTGCTATTGAAGTAAATAAAACTGATTTTAAATATTTTAATGATCGTAAACTTATTTCGACTTCAAATGCTGAAATCGGTAATGTTGTAGCAAGATATACTGATAAAGATGTAATTTTAATTGATATAAATGATAGTGAACCAGCAGAAAGAATATGTAATGATGTTATATATTTAGTTGAGCCATCTATTATTAAACTAAATAAATTAATGCTACTTAATAGAAATGCATTTAAAAATTTAAAAGATAAAAAAGTTATTTTAAATCAAAGTATATTGAGTAGTAAAGATGTTCTTGACTTTGAATATGAATCAGGAGTTAAAATATTTTATAATATGCCACCATTAGATGAAAGGGAAAAAAGTATTCATTCATTGAATGCGTTCCTATGTCGCCTAGGATTTACTAGACAAGAAAATGGTGAACAAGAAAAGAAAAATAAACTTTTAGGTTTATTTGGAAAGTAAAAAAGTTGACAAACATAATAAAATAAAGTATTATGTTTATAGAAAGCTTATGCTTTAGAGGAGGTTTAGAAATATGTTGAACATGTTAGTAAGTTGTGGTGGATTTGAATTTGATCCAATATTACCTGGAGTTACTTCATTAGTTGTAACAGCTATTAAAATATTTGTACCACTTGTTTTAATTTTCTTTGGAATGATGGATTTAGCAAAAGCTGTAATGGCAAATGATGAAAAAGTAATGAAAGAAGCACAAAATAAATTACTTAAAAGATTTATTTATGCTATTGTTATATTCCTAGTAGTTGCTTTAGTTCAAATGGTATTTAGTATGTTAGGAAAAGCAGGAGAATCTTCTGAAAATACTGCTAATAAAACTGAAAAAAATGGAATTACATCTTGTATAGATTGTTTCATTAATAACCATTGTAGTTAATAAAATTAAAAACAATATTTATTATTGTTTTTTTTTATGTTATAATAAAAGTAGTTATGGAGTGATTAGATGAAAAAATTTATATATATGATAACAATTGCATTAACTATGCTTATTGGAGTTAGTAATGTTGAGGCTAAAGAAATTGAAAAAACTTGTACATACTATTTTTATGATCAATTAAGTGGGGGTGCAGTATCATTAGAAGTAAATATTTATGATGATTTAAAATCAAACAGTGTTATTACTAGATGGAATCAAAAAGATAAAAATAATAAGGAAAAAATTCAAAATTGGGAAGATATTAAAGATACATATGCGTCTACTAAAAAATGTCCAGATTATTCTTTGGTAAAAAAAGATGGCTTAGGATTTGCTGTATGGTTGTCAAATGACAGAGAAGAATTAGAAACTATTCAAAAAAATAAAAAATATGATAGTACAAATTCACATATTGCTAATAGTAATGAGTATACTGCACCTTCAGATGACCCACATTCTCAATCATATTATAAAAAAATAGAAGGATTTATTTCTTATTGGGAGAACAATTTGTTAAATTTTGACCTTGATGCTTGTATTGACGAGGACAAAAATATAACAAAAACTTCAGAATGCAAAGATATTTTATTTGCTATAAAAACTTCATCTGCATCAGCTTATGATGAAATAAATGGAGCAATAAAAATGGGCTATGTTGATGAAAATGATGATAGAGTGAAAAAATTTTTAAGTTTATATAAAACTACTGTTTTAGAACAAATTGATGAAATACAGAATAAAATAGATGCTGTGGAAAAAGTCGAACAAGAGGAAAAACCGATTGTTACAAATGGAGAAACAATAAAACTAGTAAAACAAATATATGATATTATTAAGATATTAATTCCTGTATTGATAATTATTTTGAGTATAATAGATTTCTTAAAAGTAATATTAATATCAGATGACAAAAATTATAAATCAGCCTGGGATAAATTTATAAAGAGGTTAATAATTGGCGTAATATTCTTCTTAGTTCCATTATTGGTAAGCTTTTTACTAGATATTAGTGGAATAGATACAGAACAATCATATTTAGAAATATTCAAGTAAAAAAGTGATAAAAGTAATATTAATTATATTTATTATTACTTTTTTTTATGTTATAATGTATTTGTGAATTTGTATATATAAATAGAAAATGGTGATGATTTATGGAAGAATCAGTATTTATGGATGGCGTAAGAAGCGTTTTTATTGTTATTGATCGAGGAGTTTATAGTTTAATAACAGTTTTCTATAATATAATAACTGAATTAGCTAATGCTACTATTATTAGTTCAGACAAAATTAATGAAATAAGTCAAAAAGTATATGCTTTGATAGCAATATTTATGATTTTTAAAATTTCTTTTTCATTAATAAATTATTTAGTAAACCCAGATTTATTGCAAGATAAAACAAAAGGCGGGGGAAAATTAATTCAAAATATATTGATTACGTTTGTACTTGTGATATGTGTTCCATTTGGATTTGATTTTTTATACAATGCCCAAAAAGCAATATTAAGTGATGCATTGATAGAAAAACTAATATATAATTCAGAATCACTTGATACAGGTGAAATGAGTTTTCTAATGGATCCTAATTGTACAGAAAAGGCCACAACTTCAAGCATTGGTGATTATGTTGGTTTGATGGCATTTAAAACTTTTTTTCAAATTGATGAGATGAGTTTAAAACAAAATCCGGATGATTTTACTAAAATAGAAAATAAATATTGTAGAGCTGATGTCTCTGAGGGTACAGGAACTGCTAGTGTGAAGAATTTACTTAGAAATAGTGAAGTATATAATGCTCCACATGGTATTTCTACAAAACATTATTATGTTGTTAGTTATACTTTCTTTATTTCAACAGTTGTAGGTATTGTTTTAGCACTTGTATTTTTAAGTTTCTGTTTTGATGTAGCAGTGCGTACAATAAAGCTTCAATTCTTAGAGTTATTAGCGCCCATTCCAATTATTTCATATATTGATCCAGACAAATCAAAAAATGGAATGTTTAGTAAATGGATAAAAGAAGTTGCTACAACTTGGTTAAGTTTATTTATGAAATTATTGGCATTTCATATAGCAATTTATTTTATTTCATTATTATCTGATATTGATTGGGATCAAAATGGATTATGGATTAATTTACTATTAATAATAGGTATATTAATGTTTGCTAAACAATTGCCAAAATTATTAGAAAATATTATGGGAATAAAAGCATCAGGAAGTTTCAATTTGAACCCACTTAAAAAATTAGATGATCAAGCTTTAGGTTTTAAAACGGGACGAAATTTTTTAGGAAAAACGGCTGCAGGAGCTGCTGCTGTTGGAATGAGTGCAGTTGGTTCAGTTAATAGATATAAAGAAAGAAAAAATAAACTTGCAGCGGATGATGCCAAATTAGAAACACAAGCAAAAAATGACCTTAATAAAAAGTTAATAGAACTTAGAAATTTAAAAACATCTGGAGAAATAGATGCGTCTGAGTGGCGTAAAAGAGCTTTAGATGCAAAAAAACAATCTGATGCAAAATTAGAAAAAGATAAAGCAAAAATAAGAAAATTTAGTGATAATCACCCTATATTTAGTGGTGTTGCAGCAGCTGGCAGAGCAAGTTCAGAAGCATTTAAAGCTGATCACAAATCAATTCAGTCTATAATCGATAATGCATCAAAAGCTGCAACAAATGCTGCTAAAGAGAGAACTTACAGAGATAGTTATGGAATAAATGATAGAGCAATGAACAGAGTAACTGACTGGGGTGATGTAAAAAAATCTGGTACAGCCGATGTTGTTGATAGAAGAGTTAAGGAATTGAATGATCAATTAACACAAGCTACGAATGCTCTTGATAGTTTAAGACAAGAACAATCAACTTTTGCTCCAGGTACATTTACTTGGGCTACTTCTGGTCCAAATGCTGGTAGAATCGAAGTTAATTCAAATATTACCGACCCAAATATAATTGCATTAGCAAAAGAAAATGTAAGAATGCAACAAGAATTACAACAAACAGTAAAAGATTTAAATTCTGAAATTAAGGCTCAAAATAAGATACTTGAACAAAGTAAAAAATAAAAAAGGGGATGAATAAAAATGGGAAATTATTTAATACCAGCAAATTCTAAAAAATCAATGATGATATTCGGAATGTTTTATCCATTTGATTTGATATTATTTGCTTGTGGGGTAGGATTAACACTATTACTATTATTAATACTTCCAATAAATGAATTTTGGATGGCTATTTTAGCAATTGTTCCAGCTTGTATAGCAGGATTTCTAGTTTTTCCTATTCCAAATTACCATAATGTTCTTACTGTTATAATAAATGCAATAATTTTTATAACATCAAGACAAAAATACATATGGAAAGGTTGGTGTGTGATGGATGAAATCAACAAAAAGTAAATATACAGATGAATCTTTTGTTCCTGTAAAAAGTATTACTAATGGTATGATAATACTTGATAATAATGAAAAAGTAACAGGAATTAAAATAGCTCCAAGGAATATTTTTATAGCTGATTTTGATACGCAAAATGCTATAATTAACAATTTGAAAAATGTTTATAATATGATAGACTATGAATTTTGGATAATAGCTGCAGATAGACCAGTTGATATTAATGTTTATTTATCTCAACTACAACTATTATTTAATTCCACTAGTGATCAAGTAAAAAGAAAACTAATATTAGAAGATATAAATAAAGCTAATATGTTTATGAATAACAATATAGTCGATACAGAATATTATTTATTATTCAAAGAAAGAAATAATGATTTAATAATGAAAAGAATAAGAAATTTAATTAATATGTTTGCAAGTGCAGGTTTAAATACAAGACAAGTTACTAATAATGATTTAAGAGTTATACTAGATAATTTCTTAAATGGTGGTTCAACAACAACTTTTGGGACGGTGATTGGATAATGGATATAAAAGCACAAATAGCTCCAAAAGGATTAGAGTTTAAACCTAATTATTTTGTAATAAGTGATAAATATGCATGTATATTAACAGCAATTTCTTATCCAAAATATGTACCTGTTGGATTCTTATCAAATTTAACAAGTATGTCAGGAATTAAAATGGTAATTAAACATATACCATTACCATTTAGTGTAATAACAAAAATGTTAAATAAAGAAATAGCAGATTTAAAGCAAAGATATTCTGAAGAAAAAGACAAAACAATGCTTGAAAGAATAAGACAAGACTATGAATCATTAGAACAATTTGTTCAACAATTAGCAGCTACGCAAGCCAAAATATACGATTTTCAATTACATATAATGATAACTGCTGATAGTGAAGAAGAATTAAACAATAAAAAATTCCAAGTAAAAAATTACTTAGAAGCTATGCAAATGAGAGCAGTACCATTAAGATTTGAACAAGAAAAAGTTTTAAAATCAATTCTTCCAATATATGAAAAACAAGATATAGAAGATAGAATAGGTACACCAATACCAGCTCCTACTATAGCAGCTATGTATCCATTTATATTTGATAGTATAAAAGATCCAGGATTATCAACGTTATTAGGAGTTGATTTTTCCGGAGGTGTTATTTTATTTAATCAATTTTTATATCAAATAAAAAAAGAACATAATAGAAATAACGCTAATCTAATTATTTTAGGTACGTCTGGTAGTGGTAAATCAACAGCTGCTAAAATAATGTTAAGAACACATATTAGAAATAACTGTCAACTTGTAATAATTGATCCAGAAGGTGAGTTAGAAGAAATGACAGCAAGATATGGTGGAGATTTCATTGACTTAGGAAAAGGTGGAGAATACGGAATGGTAAATCCACTTGAAGTAATAATGGATGCAGATGAAGAAGAAATTGAGGGAGGCTTAGGTTATACTGTACTAACAAGAACCCTTCAAACAATCAAAGCCTTTATGAAATACTACGATCCTAGAATTGAAGAAGACGTTCTTAATATGTTTAGTGAAGTTGTTCAAGAAACATATAAAAGATTTGGTATTGATTTTGATACAGACTTTACGAAATTTACGTCAAATGATTATCCAACATTTAAAGATGTATATGCAACAATAAGAGGTCGTTTAGCTTCCATGACTGAAAAAACTCAAGAAAAAGATGTTATGGAAAAACTTGAACTAAAAATTAGACCAATAGTAAAAGAATTAAGATATTACTTTGATGGTCATACAACAATTAGTCCAGATAGTAATTTTATAGTATTTAATATAAAAGAATTAATGAATGCCGATGAAAATATCAGAAATGCTTTATTTTTCAATATATTAAAATATGCATGGGGATTAACATTGGATAAAAATGTCAATACTGTATTAATGGTTGATGAAGCACATGTGCTAATATCTGGAAAAAATACACTAGGTGCTGACTTTTTAGCGCAAATTCAAAGACGAGCTCGTAAATATAATACAGGTACAATAATAATCACTCAACAACCTAGTGACTTTAGTGATCAAGCAGTTATTACTCAAGGAAAAGCTATATTTGATAATGCTTCTTACTATTTAGTAATGGGACTTAAAAAACAAGCTGTTGAAGACTTAAGTAGACTAATTGATTTAAATGACAATGAAAAAGAAAGTATAAAAGGTTATAGTCAAGGAGAGGCATTATTTGTATGTGGTTCTAGAAGAATGCGTATAAATGTAATTGCTTCTGAACAAGAATTAGACTCATTTGGTGGAGGCGGAGGCTTCTAGTAATAGGTAGGTGATACTATGAATAATGAAGAAGATATTTTTGAAGATTTAGATGATGAAATAGTATCATCTGATGCAATGGAGGAACAATCTAATGATGTTCCTTCAAACTCTAATAATAGAAATTTTAAATTACCAAAAAATAATAATCCAACAAAAATTAAAAATAATCTACAATCAGTTAAAGACTATGAAAAAAATAATAAAGGCACTATTGAAAGATTAAATAATGCTAAAAATAAGAATCGTATTTCAGGAACAACTGGAATAGGAAAAGAAATTGGAAACAAATTAGCTGGGAAAAGTGAAGAAGAAAAGAGCAACATAGAAAAAGGTATAGACCAAATAGGTGGAAAAGCAACTGGAGCTGCAATAACAGCAGCAACAGGTGGCGTAATTCAAGGTGAATTAGCCGGAGAATTAGGTGACGCTGCTTTTCAACTTATCAAGAAAAATTATTTAACAAAAGTTAAAATAGGAGTATTCATTTCTGCAGCATTCATCAGCCTTATATTTATTATTATAATAGCTATGAATTCTGATGATATTGATTATGATGAAAGTAATAATGTAACATCATACGTTACAAGTAATATGACAGATGAAGAATTATTTGAATATTTAAAATACGCTAATATATGTCCTGATAAAGAGATTTTAGAAAAGTCAGGAATATTAGATGATATAGATGAAATTATAGAAAATGATTCAGAAGACTTAACAGTCGATACAGAAAATATATTTGGAATTAATAATGTATGTGCTTATGCAATTTCATATTTTAAAAGAATAAGAAAAACTTATAATATATTTAAAGAAACTTGTATAGTTGGACTAACATCTAAAAAAAATGTTGATAACCCATGTGGTGTTACTTTAAATATTCCATTACTTCATGAAACTTTATCCTATGGTAAAGCTAATAATGAACTTTGGAATCAAAAAGCAACTCCTAATCAAAAAAAAGATATTAAAGATTTATCAAACGCAATGGTTGAATATGTTCATGAATATTGTTATGTTGATATCGGAAAATATAGAGATAAAAATGGTAATACAAAGTATGGCAATTGTGATGGTTGTACATATTTAGGACCATGGTATGAAAATCGTGAATGGTATTATTTTCAACTTAGCTTTGACAAATACGTTTCTTTCTTGAAATATGGGACAACTAGTTCACATCCATTTTATACTGGTGAAAATAATAGAGAAGTAATACTTGGTTCAACAGAAAAAAACACTTCAATAAATGGTCAAACTGGATTATATGATCATTTGTGTAAAGGACCAAGTGATGATTCATTTAATTATAATGAAATAGTTAATTCAAATAAAAATAATACTGGAACAACCCAAACAGTTTGTAAAGAAGAATGTAGTTCTAAATATACTGAAAATACAGATGCATATAGAACATGTTATAATAATTGTCGTAATAATTCGAGTAGTTCTACAGGAATAACTCAAAAAACATGTAAAGAAGAATGTAGTTCTAAATATACAAGTGGAACAGCAGCTTATAATACTTGCTATAACAAATGTAGAAATTAATAATAGAATGAGGTGGTAGTATGAATCATTGTAAAAAAATTGCAGTAATATTTGTATTACTACCTTTTTTGTTTATAAATAATGTAAAAGCATCATGTAGTTATGAAAGTGCTTTACAAACATATGGACCATATGCTACAGATAGTATGAAACAAACAGGTGTATATGCATCTCTAACTTTAGCTCAAGGAATAGTCGAACAATCATTAAAAACTAGTAATAGTAATAATATGTTTGGAATAAAAGTAACTGGTATTAAAACTTTACCGCTTACTACTGATCAAAATACATTAAACCAAGAAGGTGCAAAATGTAGAACAAAAGGTGGGACTTGGGTTCAAACAAGTGAGTATAGTAAGACTTTGGGGACATATAAGGCGATGGCTTGTTTTAAAACCTATACTTCTCCTAATGAATCATTTGCTGATCATGGAAGATGGTTATTGAATGATTTTGCTAATAGAAATGCATTTAAAAGTGCTACTGATCTTGAGGGACAATTAAAATCACTTGTAAGTAATCCAAATGCTAGATATGCAACTAGTCAAAATTATTTATGTAGTCTTATAAATATTATAAATACTTGTGACTTAACGAGATTCGATGAATTAGCTGGAGGGAAACATATTTCTAATCTTTCTTCAGAAGGATGTAGTTCTGTTATTCCGGATACATCATATTCTAATAGTGAAAATGAACACTTTGAAACTTCTTATGATGGTGATATCAAACAAGGATGGATATATCAAAGATTTGAATTTAAAGAAGTATATGAAAAAAACATTCCAGAATATAAAATTGAAAGTAATATTAATGATGTAATAGATGAAATATTTAATAGAGCAAAAACTAGTTTTGTTTCTTATTCTGCTGGTGGTTTAGTATTTGGAACGACAGGAGAAACGCCAAGTAACTCACTTGATTTAAGAAATAGATATTGGTATAATTACGATATAGATAAATATATTGGAAATACATTGTTTGGTCAATGTGTATGGTATGCAAAACATAGAGCATTAGAAATAATTGATTCAGCTGGTTATGACAATGAAACAAAGCAAAAATTGTTGGCTAGTATTGAAAAAACATCTGGAAATGGGCAAGATTGGTATAGTAATCCTGACTCAAGTTTTTTCAATAAATCAAATAATATAAATGATGCTAAACCGGGAGCAATTGTTTCTTGGTCAAAAGGTCAATATGGACATGTTGCAATTGTTGAAAATGTTTACGAAAAAGAGGGTACAACATATGTAACAATTAGTGAAGGATGGAGAAATGGGAGAACTGAAAGTGGATGGACAATTTCACATTCTACTGAAGATGCATGGGCTCATTCAACTGTTAGAAAAGTTGATTTGACATTAGAACAATTAAAGAATAAAGATGGTTCATTTAATGGATATGTTTATTTATTAGATAACTAAGAAAGTGTGGTTCTATGAAAAAAAAATTATTAATACCCTTATTTATTCTATTAACAGGGTGCACTCTAAAGTATGAAGTAAAATTTGATGACAAAGTTATAAAAGAAAAAATCATATTTAATGATATTGAAAATGTCGATCAAAATTTATTTTATGAACAATATGCTTTGAAGAATCAATTATATCAAATAGAATTAAATAATGATAACGTTAAATATTTATATAATTACAATTATAATAATTTTTCACAATCACTAGCAATTAAATCTTGTTTTAATGAATTTAAATTTATCGAAAATAATAACCATTATTCATTTGATGCAAAAGGTTTTATATGTATTCCTTACCAAAAAAATGATTACGAATTCTATGATTATGATAAATTGGAAATCAAATTTGTTACTAATCATAAAGTAATAAAAAATAATGCTGATTTGATAGAAGGTAATAACTATTATTGGTATATTACTAAGGATAACTATGATAGTAAAAAAATTGAATTCGAATTTGAAAAAAATTTAAATAAAGATAGATATATTCTAATATACATATTTGTCTTTATAATTGTAATTAGTATAGTTATTTCATTAATTCTAAAATCAAAAAATAGTAAAAATAATAAATTATAGGAGTGATAAAATGAAATTGAAATTTAAGGCAGAACCAAAAGATGTTGTAATATTTGTGATATTTGCCATTGTATTATTTTATATTGTGGATATAGCTGTATTAAATGTTGTCTCATTCGTAAAAGATTCAACATTTTCAGGACTTAATCCATTACCAGGTTTTACAGTAGAATACTTTGCTCCTGTAATGGTATTTTATTTGATAGCACTTATAGCTGCTTTCACTAGCGTATCTGGTCATTTTTTTGAAAGAGAAAAAGGAATAGGGTTGGACTTAAGTCCTAAAAAAGAAAAAGGATATTCTAGATGGGCTACTGATAAAGAAATGCAAAAACATTTAGTAAAAATTAACCCTTTAGCTGAAGAATCAGATGTTGGAGGAATTCCTTTAATGAATAATGGTAAAGAAATTTGGGTTGATTCTGGTGAATGGCATAATTTAGTTATTGGATCAACTGCATCAGGTAAAACTGAAAGTATAGTTCAACCAATGGTTAAAACACTTGCTAAAGCAGGGGAATCAATGATTATAACAGATCCAAAAGGAGAAATATACGAAAGAAATGCCGAAGAATTAAAGGAAAAAGGTTATAATATAATATTATTAAACTTCCGTAATCCTCAAAATGGTAATTGTTGGAATCCAATAACTTTACCATATAGTTTATATAAAGAAGGAAACATAGATAAAGCCACAGAATTATTAGATGATTTAGCAAAAAACATTCTTTATGATGAATCAAGTAAAGGACAAGATCCATTCTGGGAAAATACTTCAGCTGACTATTTTGTAGGTCTTTGTTTAGCTCTTTTTGAAGATGCTAAAGAAGAAGAAATAAATTTAAATACAATAAATTTAATGACTACTGTTGGTGAAGATAAAATAGGTGGTACCACTTATATGAAAGAATACTTTAGTGATAAAGAACAATCTTCTCCAGCTTATATAAATGTTGCTAGTACATTAATGGCACCAAATGATACAAAAGGTAGTATTTTATCAGTGTTTAAACAAAAAATAAAATTGTTTTCTTCAAAAGAAAATTTATCTGAAATGTTATCACACAGTGATTTTGATATGAAAGATATTGGTAGAAAGAAGACAGCTGTATTTATAATCATCCATGATGAAAAGAAAACTTACCATCCTCTTGCTACAATATTTGTTAAACAATGTTATGAAACTTTAATTGATGTAGCATATGCTAATGGTGGTAAACTACCATTTAAAACTAATTTTATTCTAGATGAGTTTGCTAATATGCCACCTTTAAAAGATGCTGATGCTATGGTAACAGCTGCCCGTTCAAGATTAATAAGATTTACCTTTATTATCCAAAACTTTGCTCAATTAACAGAAGTGTATGGTAAAGAAAAAGGAGATACAATTAAAGGTAACTGTGGTAACTGGATATATTTAATTAGTTCAGAGTTATCTGCCTTAGAAGAAATTAGTAAGATGTGTGGTGAAGTAAAATCAAAGAAAGATGATAAAACAGCTTCAACTCCACTTGTTACAGTTTCAGATTTACAACGTTTACCAATGTATACAATGATTATTATAAGAACGAGAGAAATGCCTTTTAAAACTAAAATGACTCCTGCTTGGAAAATGGACAAAGAAGGTTTATGGGGAAAAAGTTATCCTAAAGCTGGCTATCCAACAAGAGAAAAGAAAAAGGTACCAGTATTTGATATTAAAGAATTTGTAAATGAAAAACGAGATAAAAAAATAAAAGAAATGTTAGGTGAAGATGCTCCTAAGTCTAATAATATGATGCCTCCATTTTTCCCAGGCATGGGAATGGATAAACCATCACCAGTTGGTGGAGGAGGGCTAAATGTTGATGATTTAGTAAAAAGAATAGATGCCAAAATAGCAGAATTGGAAGAAGAAGAAAAAAGGGAAAAAGAACAACAAGAAAAACAAAAAACAACTGATTCTAAAAAAGAAGAACCAATCAAAGAAGAAAAATTTGATATTAATGAAATTACAGATGATCAATTCTTTGATGATTTCTTTAGTGATGAATAATGTTATACATTATTCTTTTTTTGACAAAATTTTTACTTTTTAAGTGTTAATGTAGATTACATTTAGGGAGT
>OGPT01002533.1_pt1 | contig 14520 bp, 14 predicted proteins | sample 1552951 | NCBI WGS metagenome assembly OGPT01 (sample SAMEA2580224, study PRJEB22360) | human gut metagenome | biome: human gut; feature: human-associated habitat; material: faeces | place: Denmark | collected 2008/2010
TGTAGAAGGAATACTTACCTCATCATCAGGAGAAGTTTTCTTTCCAACAGCGTCCAATTCATCCGCTAACACATAACCGTGCACTCCATTGACACCAATCGCTTCAATAAGATCCGGGTTCAACCAGCCAGAACCATAAGTCTGGCCAGCACTGTTTGTTTCAACTGTCCCTTCAATCGGAGCAGATACTGCAGCTCTGGCACTTGCAGGGGTAATTCTCGATACATCAAGGCTTGGAGTCCGGTTGGTCGAGTACTCGTTATATCCGTTTCCATTATATAAAGCGAATTTGCCTTGCGAGAACACAATCCCTTCAGCCGGGTTCAAAAAAACATCAAATACACCTGTGCTTGTGCCCATTGCATTACCCTTTCCAGTATTGTAAGTCCATCCACTGGAACTCCGCAATGAGTCATTTACATATACGCGAGCATATACCCCCATATAACCCGCCGGAATGTTTTGGCCTGAAGAATAATTGGACGAATAAATTTGACTGCTTCCTCCAACATAAGAACCTTCGAAGCTCACATCAGGATCGACCCAAACCGATGCTGTAGCAGTGTACTCGCAATGATCTACAGGACAAGTTTTCTTCACGCTGGTTGATACTGCGGGTGTACTCTCGTTTGTCATCGCAAGAGCAGGCACGCAAAGTGCAACAAGGAGTGTGATCACAAACGAAATGCTGGCAATCTTCTTTATCATATAAACTCCTTTATATCTTGTGTGGGTAGGAACATTCAATACAATGTTACCGGTCCATTGGAATCATCTCCTTTCCCTTTTATTAAAATTGTACGGATAGGTTGCGTTAATGTAAACCGCACTAAGTTTACATTAACGCAATTTTTGATTGCTCTTTGAAAAACTGGAGATTTGATATATGTGACCTTTCCCAGAGATGATAAATTGAGCAAAGACCTGCTTTGCTTTAAAAGCGGAAGAACACGTTGTTTTTCCGCTTTTTTATATTGCTATACATCTATAAATATAGTAAACTACAAATATAGTTATCTACAAAAATATGAAACTATAAAAATAGGAGCGTGAGTACATGATTATTGCAGTAGCAAATCAAAAGGGCGGTGTCGGCAAAACAACCACGTCCCAGGCATTGGCTGCAGGACTGGCAGCGAAGGGGTACAGGGTTCTGGGGATTGACCTTGATCCGCAGGGAAATTTCTCTACGGCCTGCGGAGCAGAGAACTATAATGTCCAGACGATCTATGAGGTTATGAAGCGGGCGGCCAGCATCCAGGACGCCATTCAGCACACGAAGGGCGGATATGACGTTGTACCGGCCAATATTATGCTGGCTGGCGCAGAGCAGGAACTCTCCCAGACCGGCAAGGAACACCGGCTGAAGGAGGCCGTGGCGCCGTTGGCCAGTGACTATGATTTTATTGTGATTGACACGCCGCCTTCCCTTGGGGTGCTGACGGTGAATGCCTTTACCTGTGCTACCGATATTCTGATTCCGACAACGGCAGGAATTTTTGCGACTGCCGGGATCTCCCAGCTCAACGAGACCGTCACCAGCGTTCAAAAGTATTGCAATCCGGCTGTCAAAGTGAGAGGAATTTTGTTTACGAGATTTAATCCGCGGGCGAATATCAGCCGGCAGATGAAGGAACTGGCGGAGCAGCTTGGCGAATACATTTCTGCGCCGATCTACAAGACATACATTCGATCTGCTGTAGTGGTGGAGGAGGCCCAGGCGAACAGCCAGGACATTTTTGACTATGCCAACAAGTCTACGGTGGCAGAAGACTATAAAGCATTTATTGACGAATTTTTGAAAGGGGTAAATGAATAATGGCAGAGAAAGCGAAGTTTGACCGGGAGGCTGCGTTTAAGTCTATCATCGGAGCAGGACGCCAGAGCGAGAATGCTGTTGTTGCTGAAGAAAAAAATGCAAAGAAAAATAGTGACCGGGTGCAGCGGGCCTATTATCTGGATCGGGACATTGATAAGGCGCTGCGCAGGATGGCACTGGAGGAAGATAAGAATCTGACGGAGTCCGTCAATGACGCTTTGAGAGCGGGATTGACAAAATATCTGTAAAAACAAGAAAAAATCGAAAAGGCAATCATAGATTGCATAAATGTAAACCGAAAGCGGTTTACATTTATGAGATTTGCTCTAATTAGGAGGGCATAAGCCAACACAATACCGAATCCGACAACAGACAATAAGATGAAAAAGTAAAAATGATGAATTTCCGAGAGATGTATAATAAAATTGTATTACTATTGCACAAGAATTGGAGATGTGATAATATATTGCTAAAGACCACAATACGGTCTAAAATTAGAAAGAGGTGAAGAAAAATGACGCGAGTGAGGAGATTGGCAGTCTTTTTTGTAGCGAGTGTTCTGTTGTTTAGTGTGATGATTTTACCGGTTTATGCTAAGGCGGATATAAACATTAACACATTTAGCGATGAGCAGTTATATGATTATTTAATGGAGAAAACGAAGAATGATTTTTTAATTGCGATTTCTGAGATTTGCAAAGAAAGTGTTCCAGCGCAGATTACGGTGGTGGGAGTTGCGCTGTCGAACAGAAGTGATATTACTGACGATGAGTTAGTTCAGTTGATTTCTGATAATGGTAACCCCTATTTTTTGCGCCGTATTGCTGTTGAAACATATGCATTTAGACAGCCTGCATTAATAGATGATCGAATTAATGCAATTATTGCGGATGAAAGTGAGGCCGCCGATTTACGAATGATTTTAGTTTCGTTGTTGGCAGACTTTATGAATACGTCTGATGTTGCGATGTTAACTAGTGTATCGAATAATGCAGATGATAACCTAGCCTATAATTCCATAAAAGCGCTTGAACGTGTCCAACCGGAAGCAGCGTTTAGCATTGCGGTGTCAATCTATGAAAACTACGAGATGGAAACTCCCGCTAGAATAAGCGTTGCTGCAAAGGTGCTGTCAAACCATCTTGGGAGCAGCGTTCAAAGCAGAGTGATGAGCTCTGAAACGATAACCGTTAATGAATTCATTAACCGCAGTGCAATTATTTTTTCAAACACGGATAATGAAGAAGTACGGTATGCCATAAGTCGTGCTACGGAAAGTCTATCAGAGGATGGAGTTGCTCCGCTGACTGTGACTCCACGAGCTACGGGTTTTCAAGGATATGCAGCTTATCGTGACGGAGTTATAAGCGAAAATTTAAATTTAAACTGGCATGCTGCAATAATTACTGGCACAGAAACGAGTATGATGTATTATATTTTCGCACACGCACGCGGCTCTGGAGCAACGACGGAATTGGGTAGTTATTCCGATTTTATCGGAGATGGTGATCCACAGGGATATTACAGACCTGCAAGCACAACTCTAACAAGTTCACAACGAGATGCAGTGTGTGCGACAGCTACAGACCTAGCCTACGCAAGAATTCCTTATGTATTTATGAACCCGATTTCTTATAGTATTTCTTCATCGGCTTTTGGAAAATATCCTATCGATGACATTTTGGCGATTCGATGCGATGGTTTCGTTGAATATGCTTATGAATATAACGATATTCGTGTCTACGGGGATGATACTTATTGGAATATTTCACGTGTGGGAACGGCCTATACTGAAGAACATGGCGGATTTCAATTGACACCTAGAAAGCAAGCAAATGACTACATGGTTAGATTGGGTTCGTTGTAAGAAATATAAAAGGAACATGAAAATATATCAGGAGAATAAGGAAAAAATCGAAGATTATCTTTTTATTATTACTGTACTTATATTTGTTATTTCAACAATAGCCAATGCTCCTCATATGTTTTCGCCAGCTGGCGAAGCGACGCTTTGGGGTGCTATATGCAGTTATTCATATCTGGCGATATGGCTTGTAGCAACATACGTTTTAAGAAAACGAAAAGGATGGATTTGGTCAACATTTATCGTTAGGATAATGACCATTGTATCGATTTGTTTGACTATGCTGTTGACCAAATTTAACCTGGATATAAAAAATATGCTATGGGCAATCATCGCTTATATACCATTTGGACTGCTTGTTCCAGTATATGGGGGGATATACAAAGGGCTCTTGCAAAGTTGGTGGTTTTATGCAATACCTTTGGGACAGGCAATTATTAGTACCATGTTATTTGTTCGAATGCAATTGCAAAGGACGACATGATGGAAGAAGAGGTTCTCTTGAGAAAGCGAGGGAGCCTCTTCTTATATAACGGTTTACCCGTTTATATGTGAACGGGTAAACCGTTATACGGTTAATTTTGGTAATATGTTTACACTGCCAGTTACGTATGGTGAGATGTTCTTGGATAGAAAAGGGCTGTGGTGGATGCTGAGTAACCGTCAAAGCTAAAGGCGTATAATAATCGTGGCGGCTTCTTCAAGTTATCGAAACTGCGCCATATCATTTTGCTTGTCCATTTATATTTCCTCCTGCAAAAAAAATAAGCCGGAGCGAACTTGATCGCTTCGGCAGGTAAACGTATGATGGGCAAAACGCCCTTTTTGAATCTGGAATGCATCAATACTAAGATTGGATATATTTCCGGATGGTGAAGACCGAGGCACGCTTGAAGAAGTGTTGCAATTTTGAACATTAGTCGTTATATATAATGCATGGTAGGTTGGCACATCATTTCTAGAGAAGGCAACAGTGTTGATATAGAATTGTAGGAAGATACAATATACGTCATATACAACGCTATGGGAGATTCAGTGAGGATTTTACGAGACGGGAGAATCGAAGTGGGGTTCAGTGAAGATGGCATGCTAACCGCTTTATTTGAGGAGGGCAACCAAAATAAAAACAAGTGTTCTGTTAAGAATGCTGCACTGGTTGGCTATCATCAAAAATTCTGCGGAGGAAGTTACTTATGTGGAATACGGAATTGTTGATTTAGCGGGGGTTACTGGTACAACATAGGTAGTATAAGCGGATAAATAATTTCAAAAAAGGAGAACATTGAATATGCAATTTTTCAAGAAGAATCAAAAGCAGATTGTGATATTTTTCCTATTTGCAGTACTACTGGTAGGTGTACGACTGACGATTGGTAAGTTGCAGGAAACGATTGATAACTCGCCAGAGGCGAATGTCAGGATAACATCTACGGGAATTGATGTAGAAAATCATCAACTTCTTCTAGATGCCGCTGTACCCCTAAAAGGCTGGAAGAAGCCTGCTCTGCTTCTTGAAACGGAGGATACCTCTACGGAAATTTCCTTAACGGAGACAAAAAGCGGTTTATTCATCGGCTCTTTTAGGGTGCCCTTGGATCAGCCAAACAGCTTTCAGCTCTACCTGACGGATGAGGGTACTGTTCAAAAGCGCCTTCGTGATTGCGACAATGCAATAACACTGCTTCCGGTGCATTTTAGAAAATATAATCTTTTGACCCCAAAGTTTGAAGCGGGAAATCTCAGGAACGGAGTTATTACCAGCGAAGTGAGTGATATTTGTTTAGAGGGCGACGAAGATGGTAGCTGTACCGTAGAACTACGTGTGTACTGCAATGGCATTTTGACCAAGGTAGCGCCTGCTACACGGGATGCAGAAAGCGGCCTCTATTGTTCGGAGCGTATAGAAGTGCCGTGTAGACGGGGAGACGCCCTATGGTTGACCATTGCCTATCAGGATACTCAAAATATCGAATGCGAAGTTACTCTTGGACGCTGGGAGATTACCGACAATGGTGATGTCCAGCGTAAGCCTGAGCTGGCGCAAGATATTTACCCAACTTTGACTTGGCCGGAGGAAAATAACAAAACGGCGTAGCTGTAATGAATCTTTCTCATCTGGCGTTCGAAAAGCAATAGCCAGTAAAATTTTAATAATGAGAAAGATTTTATATACACAATGCACGGAATGATTTACAAATTGAGTAATCCAACACTCCTTATATGATGTAAGCAATAAAGCAATATGTGACGGGCAAAGCATATTGTGGCCCAATTGCTTAAACTTATATTATTACAAGGAGGAAAAATTATGGGACTGCCGCTGCTGGCTAAAGTCGGCGAAGAGAGAGAATTGACCGAAGAGATTTCTATTTATGATATTCTGGACATTCTGGACTTCGCAGAACTTGGAAAAGACGTTGCCGACCTGACTACCGAATATCTGAAGGCGGCATTTTGGGCGTATGCCAAGACTATTGCAAAGGTTTCCAATGTTGTGGTTGGAATCTCCATTGCTGCTTACGTACTGGAAGCAATTCTCATTGGTCTCCAGAGAAATGGCAAGACCGCACTTGAAGTCACATACACCTACCGCTATGATTTGCTGTATGGTGATCCCACCACTGTACCGCGTTGGCAGGCTATTGGCTTTAGCTATCGGTTTGTCTAATTTTGAACTGTCCGGCTTGTGCGACAGTAGAAAAAGGCCCCTGGTAGGAAGCATTGAGCTTTAGTAGGAGAGGCGTCGCGTTAGCGGCGCCTCTCTTGCTTTTAACTAGATACGTAAGCGTCAACTCCAACGGCGCCTATCATCCGAATAATCGAACAATTCTTTAATGATTAAAGCACCAATTATCACATTCACGGGCGCATTCGGGCGGGAAGCTTTACTGCTGTATAAAACAGAAAATCTTTCTTCATCAATATTGGGAAAAATCTCATCCGCAAATATTTTCGCCCATGAATTATCAAGTGCCTTTTTTTCGCGAGCAGTAAGTGAAAATACACTGTCATTGAAAGATATTTGCTGGCTGCTGTTTACTTTAAATGACATAAACCTTACCACCCTTCAAATCTATAACCATTATAACACAATAGATTTGGGGGTGGTAAGGTTGGCTGCGAATTATTCCATTTTCAGAAATTTCCTATACTTTTGAGCCCGGCATCATGACATTGATCGATCGATGGGCGCTATTTTCTGTAGTATGCAAATTGCATTTCAGTTTATTTGATGTAAAACTCATGATTTCAGGAGAATCTCTTGTAAAACAGAAAAATCGTGCTATAATATTTATAATTATAACGTTGAACGGAGAGGTGCTATGTCAGTTAGTTATGATAAGCTCTGGAAGATTCTTATTGATAAAAAGATGAATCGCACGGAACTCAAGGATTCATCTGGAATTAGTTTTAATGTGCTTGCCAAAATGGGAAAAAATGAATTTGTATCCATGGAAAGCCTTATGAAGATATGCGTTACTCTTAACTGTAACGTTGGTGATATTATGGATTTCTTACCAGAAAGTGAGGAGTTGCAGGAATGACACCAGAGATGCTGACTACGCTAACCGAACAAGTTGCCGAGCTTGTTCAGACTTATAGTAATAATTATCCGCAATTCCAGAGAGCAACCTATAACGAGACTCAAGTCCGTGTTGATTTTGTAAACCGCTTCTTCAAACTTCTTGGATGGGATGTAGATAACGAACGTGGATTGCCACAACACTTGCGTGAAGTTACCCATGAGGCTACCGTAGTTGTAGAGGAAGACGGCGTCCATCGCAGCAAAAAACCAGATTATTCTTTCAAGGTCGGTACGGAAGTCCTGTATTTCCTTGAGACAAAGAAACCTGCGGTAAACCTTACTATCGATGCAGCTCCGGCGTTCCAGTTGCGCAGATATGGATGGAGCGGAAACTTAAAAGTCTCAGTGTTGACCAATTTCACCGATCTATATATCTATGATTGTTCTGTTCGTCCGAGAGAAGGCGATGACATTGGTATCGCAATGATTGCTCACTACCACTTCGACGAGTATGTGGAACGTTTTGAGGAAATTTACAACATGCTGTCCAAAGAAGCAGTCTTGACTGGACAGTTTGAGCGTCATTTCGGTAATATTCAAGGGGCTCTTCGTCGTGAACCGTTCGATCAGTATTTCTTGGATCAGATTAGAACCTGGCGAATGATGCTTGGTGAGGATATTCTGTGCAACAATCCAAACGTTGATGCAGAAACACTCAACATTTTCGTCCAGCGAGTGCTTAATAGAACAATTTTCCTTCGCATTTGTGAGGATAGATGTTTCGAGAACTATGAGTCACTGAAAGCTATTACGACATACCAAGATCTAAGAACAATGTTCGCTGCAGCAGACCAGAAATACGATTCAGGCTTATTTGAACTCTTAGAAGAGGATCGTCTTACGGTGTCTGACTCAGTTATTATCGAGATATTTCAAAGCCTGTATTACCCAAATAACTCCTATGAGTTTGGTGTAATTGACCCGTATATTATTGGTCAGATTTACGAACTGTTCTTGGATGAGGCACTTGTAATTCGAGAAGATGGGCATATTGAGACGCAAGAAAAGCCCGAAGTAGTTGACTCCCAGGGTGCAGTCAACACCCCAAAAAACATCACCGATATTATTATCGAAGAAACGCTCCGCCCTTTGTATGAAAATAGAACTCCCGAAGAAGTGGCTCAGTATCGCATTGCAGATATTTGCTGTGGGTCTGGCAACTTCTTGCTGTCGGCGTTTGAATACATCGTAAACTATCATATTGAGTATTATCGAAACCATGATAGAGAAAATGCCGAGCGAAGAGGCGATATTTATCAACTGGCTGGCAGTACAAACTATATACTTTCTTACGAGAGAAAACGCTCCATTTTGAAAAATAATATCTTCGGTGTTGATATTGACCCTCTTGCTGTAGAAGTATCAAAGTTTAGCTTGCTGCTAAAAGCATTGGAAAATTCGTCCTTGGAGGAGGCAGAAGCTTTTCATCAGCGTACCAATCAACGCATCCTTCCTAATTTGGACGAGAATATCAAAAATGGCAATAGCCTTGTGAATATGGCTTATGCTCGTTTTGATCGATCTGTTTATCAGAATGTTTCCTTGATGAACAAATTAAAGATGTTCGATTGGAATGCTGAGTTTGGCAACCGAAAGTTTGATGCAATTATCGGTAATCCGCCCTATATTCGTGTGCAGAATATGGTGCACTATTCCCGAGAAGAGTATGATTTTTATAAGAGCAACCATTCTCCCTATGTAACCGCACAAACTGATACGCTCGATAAGTATTATCTGTTTATTGAAAAAGGACTTACTCTGTTAAACGATGGTGGAATGCTGGGTTATATCGTCCCACACAAGTTTATGAATATCAAGTCAGGCGCTAAATTGAGAGAATTGCTTTCTTCCAATTCCAGCGTTAAGAAAATTCTGCATTTCGGAACTCATCAAGTTTTTGAAAACAGAAGCACCTACACCTGCATTTTGGTATTATCTAAGCAAGGCCATGAAGAATTTCAAATTGGCTTTGTTCAGGATTGGAATCGGTTCTTATTCAATCATGATACAGAATGCCTGACCTATCCGGCTGCTTATATCAGTGGTCAGCCGTGGTCGTTTTTGCCTCAAAATACTGTTGCACATTTGGAAGAGATTTCGCAATCTTGTGTTCCCCTTTCCTCTTTGGTTGACATTTTTGTTGGTGTTCAAACAAGTGCTGACCAAATCTATATTATCCACGCTGATCGTGAAGACGATAATTTCATTTACTCACATGATAGGCAGAGACGTGAGTTCCAGATAGAGAAAGGGATTCTGCGTAAGAGCATATATGATACGCAGCTTGTCTGTTACGAGAAAATAAAAGCAAATAGCTACATCATATTTCCGTATAAGTCGGTTAATGGAAGGCCGGTGCTGTATAGTCTGGACGAAATGACAACGGATTTCCCACATGCGTTAGCGTACTTGAACAGCTTCAAGAACAAGCTGGATGAACGCAATATGCCCGGACGTACTACTGAAAATTGGTTTGCGTTCGGACGCAGCCAATCTTTAAAGCGTTTTCTTGCAGGAGAACATCTCGTTTGGCCTGTACTTTCTACAAGCTCAAACTATGTCTATGATAATGACATGGTTGTCTTTACCGGTGGAGGAAATGGCCCTTTCTATGGTATAGAAAAGAAAGTTACTTCTCAGGAATCTATTTTCTATATCCAGGCGATTTTGAACCATTGGTTAATGGAACTCCTTGTAAAAAGCAGGGCAAGCACCTTTAGGGGGGATTACTATTCTCATGGAAAGCAGTTTATTGCGACCCTGCCTATTTACAAGATTGATTTTGAAAATCCTACCGAAGTTGCCAGGCATCAGCGGATTGTTGAGATGGTGCAAAACATCATGCAGTTAAAGGAGCAATTAGCTTCTGCTCCTAATGCCGCTCGTTGTACAGTTTTGGAACACTCCATTACGGCAATCAACGCTGAACTAAATATCGCAATTGATGAGCTTTATCAGGTGGAATCTCAGGAAGTCGAGGAACAGGTATGAAACCGATTGAAGGATATAACAAATTAAGAGGCGGATACTACACCTCCGACAAAATTTCTGAATTTATTGCAGAATGGGCCATCCGTAAAACATCTGATTCTGTTTTAGAGCCAAGCTGCGGCGATGGTAGTTTTTTGAGTGCCGTAACCATTCGTTATAGAGAGTTGGGCGCTACAGATGAACAAATTCGAAACAACGTACTTGGAATTGAATTGGATGATATTGAGGCTGAAAAATCCGCACAATATGGTACAACAATAGTATGTAAAGACTTTTTCACATACTACCAAGAGAATATTGAAGATCAAACTCAATTCGATGTGATAGTTGGAAATCCGCCATTCATTCGCTATCAGCATTTTACAGAAGAATATCGTAAAATTGCATTTGCTTTGATGAACAAACATGGATTTCAGCCCAACCGTCTAACGAACATTTGGCTCCCATTCTTAGTGCTTTCTTGCAAGGCACTAAAGCCAAATGGTCGTGTTGGAATGGTTATTCCCGCCGAACTGTTCCAAGTTGACTACGCTGCTGAAGCAAGGCAGTTCCTCAGTACGTTTTTTGATAAGCTAACACTTGTTACATTTAAACGACTGGTCTTTGATGACATACAGCAGGAAGTTATTCTTCTGCTGGGTGAAAGAGGCTGTGATAAACATGGTATTCGTGTTGTAGAACTGGATGACATGGCAGATTTGATTGCACAGGGCCAAACATGTTTAGAAAATGCCGAACTAAAGGAACTCGATCATAGCCGTGACAAATGGGTAAAATACTATTTATCCAACGAAGAACTGGACTTGCTGAAACGGCTTAATAGTGATCCGAGAATTTCCACTTCAACCAATTTGTTTGAAGTGAATGTTGGTCTTGTAAGTGGCGAGAATGACTTTTTTGTCATGAACCAGGCAACGGTAGAAGAATTCAATCTTCAACAGAGTGTTATCCCTATCATTAGCCGTTCCGAGCAGTTAAAAGGTGTGCAATTAACAAATGAGGATTACAACAATCTGATTGAGTTAGGTAAAAAGGTATTTTTCTTTGCCCCCGGAAACGAGAGATTTGATGCCTTGACTGATGAACAGAAGGCATATATTCAGTGGGGCGAAGGAAAGGGCTTCAACAAAAATTATAAATGTCGCATAAGACCAAGATGGTATCATGTTTCACAGACTTGGTGTGCCGATGCTTTTCTAATTCGTCAGGCGCATTTGTATCCAAGGATGATTTTAAACGAGAAAAAAGCACTCGTTACTGATACTCTTCACAAGGTAAGATTCTTAGAGGGCATTGATGGAAAACAAGTTACAGCGGCCTTTTTGAACACATACACGTTCGCTCTTAGCGAAACACTTGGCAGAAGTTATGGCGGAGGAGTTCTCACCTTTGAGCCAGGAGAAATACGAAAAATTCGCATTCCTATGCATATGGCAGACCAATTGGATCTTCAAAAGATTGATACTTGGCAGCGTCAAGGTGAAATCGATAAAGTTCTGGAATATACAGACTCCATTTTACTTCGCAAGGGTCTAAGCTTAACCGAGCATGAAATCAAATTACTGCATAGTATTTGGAAAAAGATGTGTGATCGAAGAATGAGTCGGAAGAATCAGAAAAAATAAAACTTTTGGTTGCAGTCAGCCGAGCAGTTCGATGACTGCTCGGCTTTTCTGCAACATTTTCGATTATCACATTAGCGAGGAGAAACATATATGAACATTTCATCTGTATGTATACAAAACTTCAGAAAACTATATCAATGTCATATTGATTTCAGTAACGATACGACACTCTTTGTGGGTGCAAACAATAGCGGAAAAACTTCTGCGATGGATGCACTGGGGAAGTTTTTGGCAGGGCGTCCTTTTGCTTTTAATGATATTACTATATCTAACCGTGAGCTGATCAACCAAATAGGAAAACAGTGGGAAACAGTAGCTTGCGAAAAACCTAATTCGCTTTCTGAATGGGGTAACTTGCTACCTTCTTTGGATGTTTGGCTGAACGTAAATCCTCAGGATAGGTATATTTCTGCTCCGACAGATTACAAAATCCTGTGGGCCGATATTGGGAGCTTTGGCGGATATCCGGCGGGTGTTGTCATTACAGATCGGGCAATGATTGCTAAGGCATCTCGAGAAGAGACGAAGAATATTGTTCGTGAGGGAAAACTAACATATAACCAAGCGTTGAATTTGGCCAAGGCAGGAACCATTGAATCTATTACTTTTGATGCGTACACAGGTGCAGTGAATTGCTTGTCTGTTTTTGTATGTCTGCTGTTGCCTCTTTTGCACAGACTTATTGGGTAGGCATCGACGAGAGCATGATTATGGAGAATACTACTGCACAGATACTGCGATGAATGCCAAAATATCAATCGAAAGGCCCCGGCATCCATCCTTACCAACAACCAGCGGTCGCCGGTTCGAATCCGGCCACAAGCTCCAAAAAAGCAACACCCGAAAGGGTGTTGTTTTTTTATTGAGCTTGTCCGGAGTCGAAGTTTATCCCCCCTCGCGGGGGAAATCCGGCCACAAGCTCCAACTCCTTGCAGGCATCGCGCGGCATCTTTCCTCTTTGCGCTGGCGGTATATGTATCAACGCTGTTTTTCAGAGGGACTTTTGAGGTGCAGACTGCACTCTGCGCCGCCGCACATACATCTGAAACGGCAACTCGATACATTGCACATGAAATGCCGATTAGCGGGCATAATTGCCGATATATGCGCAATTATAGAGACGGAATATCGGCAAAACGGAACATTTCATCTCGCGAGCACCACTTTTTGTCGAATGCGGTCGCTGGGTGTCGAACGAAAATGTTGGTTTTCGACAAATTGCCCTTGCATTTGCTGTCTGTTTGTGGTATTTTTGATAGCGTCAAAGCGGTTCGTGGTGTGTTTATGGGGAATTGCGTGCCGTTAAAATTATGTTAAAGGGGAAAGTGAATATGGAGAACAAGATTACTGTATGCGTTGCGGATGCGGACCAGGCGTATCGGACAGAGCTGTGCGATTTCTTGAAGAAGCAGGGGGATATCTGTCTGATCGGCGACACCGCCGACGGCCGTGAGGCGCTGGCGATGGTGGAGGCACAGCACCCCGCCGTGCTGGTGCTGGACACGGTGTTGCCCGGGCTGGACGGCACAGGTATCCTGCGGCGGCTAAAGGGCAAGTCCGAGACGCGGTGCATTGTGGTGACGGAATTCCGCACCGCCGAGGCGGCCCGGGACATCCGGGATGCCGGCGCCTATGCATTCCTGCCCAAGCCGGCGGATGACACCTCAGTGCTGGAGCATATCCGCCAGCACAAAACCAATCCGCGTTACCTGCGCGACGTGCATTTCTACACGAACAACCTGAAACTTTCGGACGACATCAACACGGTCGTTTCCGAAGCCGACGTGCTGATCCTGGCCGTGCCGTCCGTCTACCTGAAAACGACCCTCGAGCCGTTGACGGTATCGTTGCAGGACAAATTCGTCATCTCGGCGATCAAAGGCATCGTGCCGGAGGATTACGTGACCGTCACCGCCGCTACGGCGTCCCGTTCGACCAACTGGGCATCATCAGCGGACCGTGCCACGCCGAAGAGGTGGCCCTCGAGCGGCTCTCTTACCTGACCGTGGTCTGCAAAGAGATGGAAAATTCGCTCTCCCTCGGTGAAAAGATCGGCACCTCGTACATCAACGTCAGCCATTCGACCGATATTTACGGTACGGAATATGCTTCGGTTCTGAAAAACATCTATGCCATCGCGGTAGGTATCTGCGTCGGCCTCGGTTACGGCGACAATTTCCTCGCGGTACTGATCGCCAACAGTGCCATGGAGATGTCTCGTTTTATGGAACAGACCTACCCGGCCGAGCGAAACACTTTCGCATCGGCCTACCTGGGCGACCTGCTGGTAACTTCCTACTCCCAATTCAGCCGCAACCGCCGGTTCGGACTGATGATCGGCAAAGGCTACCCGGTACAATCGGCGCAGATGGAGATGAACATGGTAGCCGAAGGTTACTACGCGAGCGAATGCATCACACAGATCAACAAGAAATTCGACGTCGAGATGCCGATTGCCGAAACGGTCCACCGCATTTTGTACGACAGCGAAAAACCGGGTCCGCTTATCGCGAAACTGACCGGACACCTGATTTAATTAACCATCCAAAAGAACAAAAGGCATCAACGTGCCTCCACGTATAAATTGTTAACGTTATGAGTATTCTTTCGATCAACATCGACAAAATCTACGGCA
>OGPT01002539.1_pt1 | contig 14497 bp, 9 predicted proteins | sample 1552951 | NCBI WGS metagenome assembly OGPT01 (sample SAMEA2580224, study PRJEB22360) | human gut metagenome | biome: human gut; feature: human-associated habitat; material: faeces | place: Denmark | collected 2008/2010
ACCCACTACCGCTTCCGCCGCGGCTACGTGATGAACGGCTACGACGTCAACAAGCTGCCCTACAAGTCGTCCTTCTTCCCGTTCGGACCGATGTTCGCCTTCGCGCTCTGCATGATCATCATGCTCGGCCAGAACTACCAGGCCTTCCTCGCGGGCACGATCGACTGGGCGGGCGTGGTCGCCACCTACATCGGCATCCCGCTCTTCCTCGCCATCTGGCTCGGCTACAAGCTCATCACGGGCTGCCGCTTCGTGCGCTACAGCGACATGAAGTTCCCGGAAAAGTACCGCTAGAAAAATGCGAAACGGCCCGCGTTGGAAGCGGGCCGTTTTGCATTCAAAAACCGTACCTTTTCCTGCTTCTCCGTCGAGAAGGAAAAGGACCGCAGCAGCTAAAAGCTGCTGGAAACACCCGTTCACGGGCAGCCCCAAGCACCGCAATCACTCTGTGCACGATGCTCGACATGACTTTCCGCCTCTAAGCGCTGAGCCGAGCTTTTAGGTCAGTGACGCGAGTCCGGGCAAGCTCCCTTCTCCGCGGCTGTCGACGTCGGAACGGTCGTCATCTCCAAGGACGTCTGGGCAGCCCGACTTGCGGCCTCGCGGGTAGTGCGGCTCCGGAGCCCATCGGGGACACCACTGGCGGGAGCACGCTGTCTGATCTCAGGCAGCCCCGTCTCTTGCCGCAACATAATCCCGCATACCAACGGCGGCATGCCGCTGGTTGAGAGCCGATTCCTTTATCGGACCACTGGATCAACGCTTCTATCTTATAGCTTTATCATTTCACATTTCCTTTCTGACACGTCCCCTTCGCAGACCTTTTCGAAGTCCGAAGCCTGCGCGGCAGTGGTGTTTTCCCTTCAGTCCTGCACTTTTTCTCATACTCGGTACGATATACCGTGTCCACTTGCGCGCAGGTCATCCCGCGCTTGATCTTGGGCTCATGAGCGGCAAGCAGCAGATTCAGAGCGGCGTTGCCGTCCGCCTGGGCCTTGTGTCCGCAATGCTTGCAGTGAAAGCGATCACCGCTTCGCTGATCACGCCTAACAAAGGAGCAGACAGGGCATCTTTGACTCGTATAGTTGGCGGGAACGTACACTAGCCTCGCACCTCTCTCCGCCACCTTGAAAGCCAGTCGGTCCGCGATCACGCCGCGCATCCAGCCGGACAGTCTTCGTCTGACCTCTCTGGACATCCCGGAGTAGTCGAACGATTCGGCGAATTGCTCCACCAGATAGACATCAGACGGTCTGGAAGCCAAAAGATGATTCAAGGCTCGGTTGATCAGGTTCTCGACCTCCCGTCGCGCGCGCTCCCGTCTGCTCTCCCACCGCTTCTTGCCCAAGTTGAACTTGAGCAAACGCTGCCGCTTGCGTGGCCCCGCCTTGCGATAAGCCGCCCACAAGGCTCGGCGCTTCCTGCAGTGATCGTCAAGCTCCCGCGCCATCCTGGTCAGCAGGACGCCCAGCCCGCCTCCGTACTGTCGGCCGCCGTCGTCCGTAAAGACTTCAGTGAAACCCATGTCAAGAGCCGTGCAGTGGCTGTATCCAGCCGGAGCCTAGGGCACTTTTTCCAGAGGCTTGACCTTGAGCGGCACAGACAAGTGCAGAAAAAAGCGGTCACCATCACGCACAAGCACGATCGTCTTTTTGATGGGGCCTCGCCCTTTGACTCTGACCTTGACCGTCCTTCGAGGGATCGCAGTGATGATGCTGATCCCATCCGCGTCCCCGGGGGCGCTTTTTCGCAGCGGATGGTAGCCTTCTCGCGGCGCCAGAACACACGACCGGTTCTGGCCGTGTACCGGCAAGTGGCGACTAAGCTTGCGCACCGTGGCACGCACTTTTGCACACAAGGCTCCTGCGTGAGCGACACTTCCCTGAATGGACTTCGGAAAAGCCGGCGGCTTGGGCACTCGTCCGTCAAGCATGTCGAAGAACATCCCGCCGGTCGACTTCAGCAGGCAGGCGACATAGTACTGCTCCGCTCGGGTCAAAGCCTGATAAAAAGGCTTGCGGCGCAACTCTTGCAAAGCGCGAACCTGAATTCCACGCCAATATCTGTCATATAGCGCGCACGCGTACTCCACGGACACCTTCCAGACCTTTCCCTGCATGCCGCCAAGCGCGAGCGGATGAGCTGCCCGCTCTTCTTCAGGAAGCTTCTCCTGCATGGCCCGATGCTCGGCTCGAAGCGTCTTTCGGAACTCCTGATAAAGGTTGCCATGGCAAAAGCGGCGGTAGCGGCGGATTTTCAGCAGGTCCATGATGTGCCGGACGTTCGCACCGTATCCGTCGAGCAAGTCATCAAGCAGACGGATATCTTCAGGAGCAAGAGCGGAAGCATCGATCTCCCTGATGATGGTCCTGACCTGATTCTGGGCCGCAGGCGCATGCTTGAACCGCTTGAGCCGGCAATCCTTGACAGCATGCAGCCTTCGCCAGGAAGTAAAAGATTCGCAAAGCATGATCACCAATTTTGCTCGATCGTTTCGACAAAAAAGCTGCGTCCCTCCGCCATCATCCTTTCATAAATCGTCAGAAGAGCCGTATGCGCCGCGTCCACTGCAGCTTCATCCGCCTCGGGGCAAACCTTGGCAAGACACTCTCCGTCTTCAAGGCCAAGCATGACGCGATAGACTATCCCGGCGCCCTCTTCGTCCAGAGCAGTTCGAGACAAACCCATGCAGGTCAGCAGGCTTTCGACCTCGCCCTGACCAACAAGAAGCTTCTCCACGTCCTTGCAAGCGCAGGCGTCAGCCGCCGCGCAGCCTGTTGCAACCGCATCTGCAACCACCGCCCATGAGTCTCAAAAAGGTCCAAAAGCCCCCGGCGGTCACTCACGGAAAGACCGCCGAGACGACTTGTCAGGGACGGAACGTCCCAGGCGGGAGCCACGTAGACACACGGCTCGGCATCACGGTCCGCTTTCTCCTCGAGAATCTGTTCGACCAGAAAAGCCCGTAGATAGTCATCACGAATGGCCGCAGCCTCGGGACTAATGGCAATCCCCGCGACAGCGTTGAAAAAAACTTCTGGATTGGTCATGTTCCCTTCCTCTTACTAAAAAGGCTCCTCTTCTTCGTCAATCTTTCGGGCCACCCATGCCGAGCCGCCCAAGCGAAGCAGCTTTTCGTGCTGCAGAGGCGTAAGTCGAATCGATACGGTCCGCGTCCCCCTGCGCATCCTGACCTCTGACAGGCTGGCACCGTATGCCACCTCGTCAGGATGTTGTGCGTGCTGTCTCATCCAATTCCGGCAAGTCGACTCAAAGCTTGCCTCTGTTGCCCTCAACGTACTGCCCATCAGGCGCCCTCCACTACAGATCTGCCTGCCGAGCGTACCCGGCTGCCCGTTGACGTCGACGTAGACATATGCGTCTCGATCTCCGTCACATGCGCAGAAAAAAGTGAAGGCCCTACCAAGCTTGAGACTGCTGATCGTCAGTTCCACGGAATCCTCAGTTGCAAAACATTATATCTCCGTTTGCAAAGAAGTGCAATCGGTCCTTTAAGATTTTGCATTAGCACCTGCCTGAACGCAACTGCCGGATGAGCGGATTGTTGTCTTTCGTCTCCTTTGAAAAAGAACTTGTTGTCAAGTTAACTTGCGCCTGCGAAAAGGGTCTCCCCCTCATTCTTCCTTAATTTCGTGGATGCCCTTCTTCGCACAAGTGGAACTCGTGAGCTCTGGAAGAAGCGCCTCGGCCGCCTTGATGCCAGCGTGCGCCTCCAGCCCGCAGGCCTGGCACTCAGCATGTCGAACCATGCGGGGCTTTTCCGCAGACTGAAAAAAAGGTATCCTCTGCGACATGCCGATACTTCCAAGCCAAGCCTCCCCCACGATGCCATCCCTTTTGCTGCCCGCCCTCGTCATCACAAGCACGTGTCTCTTCCCGGCAGCCCATGCAACCCTGCCGCTGGACGACCCCGCGCTCGCCGAGGATCTCAAGGCCTACATCGTTTCTCTCGACCCGACGAAGCCCGAGGACTGCATCGGCTTCGTCAACAGGCACCTGTCGGACATCCTCTATACCCGCTTCACGCACAAATCCGTGCTCGAGGACGAACTCGCCCGCATGAAGAGCACTCACGCAACGGCCTGCCTCAGGAACAAGACGCTCAAGGACATCTCCAAAGAGGAGATCCTCAGGCTCGAGGCGGCCGAGCGCGCCTCCCCGTGGTGGGAGCGCTCGGGATGGGCGACGAGGGACAAGCAGTCTCTTCTGAGGCTTCCGCCCGACGCCATCAAGGATGCGGTCCCCGATGCCGATCCGGCGCTCGCCGCGAATCCGCAGCCGATCGAATCCGCCTCCGAACCCGAAACGCACTCGGCGTCCGCCGGGCCCGCTCCGTCAGAAGCGCCAGTCGCGGCTCCTGCCGCATCCTGCGATCCGCTTCAGGATGCAGGCTGGTGCGACTTGTCCGCACCTCGCTCCTGAGCGTCTCCGCGTTGCAGTTGCCCAGCCCGTTCGGGCGAGCACCGTGCAAAACCTTCAGCCGTGCGGGAGATGTCCTTCTGCTTGATTGGAATAGCCATCTTTTTAGTAGCCGGCTAAACATTAACAAAAAAAGAAAGACCGCCGGAATCGACGGTCTTGAAACGGAAAGCTCCGGCCTCAGTCGTCGGCGACGAGCTTCTTGAGCATGTCGATCATCTGCTCGCGCTCATCGCCCGACAGGCATTTCGCGAAGTCGGCCACCCTGGCGGTATGCGCGGGAAGCTCGGCCGTGATGAGCGCCCTGCCCTCGTCGGTGAGTTCGATGAGCCAGCAGCGGGCGTCGGCCTTCGACTGGACCTTGGCGATGAGGGGCTTCTCGGTCTGCAGCATGCGGTTCACCATGACGGAGGTGGTCGGAGCGGAGACGCCGATGCGCTTGGCAAGCTCTACGACGGGCACGGGACCGTCCGCATCGAAGAGTGTCATCAGGAGCGCGAACTTTCCTTCGGAAAGCTCCCGCTCCCCGAGGCCCGAATAGACCGATTCGCGCACCACGTCGGCAGCTCGGATCAGATAAAGCATCAGCTCGACGCCCGCAATGTCCTCTTCACTCATCGCGGCGCCCCTGTGCACCCTGCGCAGGTTATCGCGAGTCGGCATGAGTCGCTTGGTCATGTAGTCAAATCCTCGTGTCGTGACGGCGGACGCCATTTGTTAGCCAGCAAATTATGGGCTGTCTGCGCCCAAACTGAAGAGGAATTTTACGATGCCGCCGCTCGGTAGCCGCCTCCTGAAACGATTTGCAAAAAGGATCCCAAAAGCCGTCGCCGGAAGCTTCGCAAGCTTGCGAAGCAAACCTGTGTCGACAAGGTACAGCTTGAAGACCGTGAAATCAGCAATGGACAGCCTAAAAGTCGTCGAAAGACCCCACGAAACCCTGTTAGGAGTAGGTCTTTTAAACTAAAAGTCCGTGAAACACACGGACTTTTTATTGACTCCAATAGTGCACCTATAATATAATACAGGTACACCATTGGAGCAGATTATGGGACGTCCTCTCACTGGAAAAAAGCATGTTGGAATTCGTCGTGACACCCGCCCGAATGGCGATGTTTACGTGTATGAACGCGTCACCGGATATGACGCCAAGACGCAGAAAACCAAGACGATCTCTACCCGACTTCTTGGAAAAATCCTGGCCGGAACGACGGAAATGATCCCGACTCGCCCCAAAAAATCGCGTTCTGAGGTTGTAGAGCCTCCGGTTGAAGCTGTGCGCACGCATGTCGGACTGCAGACAATTCTCGAATGGGCCGGAAAGGAATCGGGCATCGATGAGGATCTGAAGACATGCTTCGAGATTGGGGATGCTCAGAAATTGAGTTCAATCGCCCGATATTGGGTTGCCACTGATGGTGATACGCTGCCTCGCATGGAGACGTGGCAGATGATGAATCCGTTGCCTTACGAGTACCCCATCACGCAGGATGTGTACGGCAAGCTTTTTGCGTCTGTCGGACGTAATGAGTCAGGCGTGCAAGCCTATTTTCGAAGCCGTGCTCAAAGAGTTTCCTCGTCGGGCTTGAATTTGGCTCTGGACACAACGACCTTTTCTACATATTCGAAGAATCAAATCGAAGCGCGTCAGGGATTCAACAAGGATGGCGACGGACTGGATACGATCAAGCTTCTGGTCCTGTATTCAGTTGAGAATCGAGAACCGGTAGCTTTCAGCAAGCAGCCGGGAAACATTCCGGACAAGATCTCGCTGGCAAATTCTCTACGGCAACTTGAGGTGCTGGGTCTCTCTGCACCGGTTATCGTGGCTGACAACGGCTTTTACTGTCAGGCCAACATGACGTACCTCGCGCGGGAGCACGTGAAGTTCCTGATGCTCGCCAACAGCACCGACAAATGGGTTCGTGAAGAAATTGATGCTGTTCGCGAAGAGATTGGCGCTTTCGAAAATTCCTGTCCGTTTGATGTCGGTGTCAATGCCGTCATGCGTCGTCGCCAGCACGATTTCAGCATCGTTCGTCAGCGCACGCGCGGCAACTACGAAGCAGGACAGACTGAAACATTCCCCCGGCGATTGTATGTTCATGTTTGTTACAAGCCGGAAGCAGCTCCGATTCAAGAAAGACGTCTCAAGGAGAGCCTTTTTTCAATCAAGAAAGATTTGGAAGATGGTGTTGAAGAATTCCGACCTGCCGCCCAGAAGCTGATCGACAACTTCCTCATCGTGAAGCGCACAAGCAAAGGCGTCAAGGTTTCCTTCAAGAATGAAAAGATCGAAGAAGCCAAGCGATACTGGGGGTACTTTGTCCTCGTGAGCAACGAAATTCGCGATCCCTTTGAAGCTCTGAAAGCATACCGCTCCCGCGAAAAGATTGAAGAGTTGTTCGCGACCTACAAGGACAGCTTCGACGGACGCAAGCCCAGAACGTGGTATCCGGAAAACCTTTACGGCAGACAATTCGCACAATTCGTCGGGCTGTGCTATCACTGCTTCCTGACGAAGAGAATTCAGGATGTGAAAAAGGGGCTTGCCCAAAAGAGCACTGAAAAGAAAACGAAGGAAGAGTTGAATCTCGAAGAAAAGCTGCTTGCTTGGCTCGATCAGCACTCACTGATTCAAATTCTTGATTGGTTCCGTTGCGTCGACTACGTTGCTACGACAGGTAACGACAGTGCTTCCAAATGGACCACGGAAACAACCAAACGCGATCAGCTATTCCTCAAGCTGCTTGGTGTCAGTTGAATCGTGGCCGCATTAGACGACTTTTAGGATGGAACAAGGCCAATACGGCGTTTGGAGCAAATCCGAATGAAGAGACTGCTAACAGAATCAAGCGTCTGGACGAAACGCTGGGGCGCAAGCCTTCGGATCATTTGACGCCAGAAGAAAAGGCGCAGCACAACCGCTACCGCGGCTTGGAGGGCAAAGGAACCGATTAAGGATATCGCATAGAAACAAAAGGGGAGAGCCAATCGCTCTCCCCTTTTGTTTCACATTCCCAGAGATTTGAGTTCGTAAGCCCGCACAGGATCACCTTGTGCCAAAGCCATATCCGAAAACATCGTCGTTACGCAAGGCACGCCCAAATCGTTTTTCTTTAACAGATGCAAGGTTGGCTGAACTTCTGGCTTTTTCTCTTTCGGTGCATACGGATCGCAGGCATCCTCATTGGTGATCTGCTGCGAAACTCCGCATGACGTTCCTACCACAAAAAGAACGACCAACCCCGCCGCAATGACAAAGAAGAAGAGAAAAATCCAGATATTCATTTCCCGCACTCCGAATCCCGTTCAGGATGGACATTTTCCCCTTGAAAATGTCCGCAACGAACGGGCTAACTATTCCCAAATATATATCGTTCGTTCTGCAAGTCGCAACGCGCTTCCGAAGCTCACAGGCATTGTCGCTCAATTTCGAGCAGCTGTCGAGCGATTGCAAATTATTGGGGAGGCTATGCGCTGGACTCTTCGTTAGAATGCGGATTGCGGAGTGAGCGTTGCAAGCTCGCCTGCCTCCACGTAGCGTCGGATTGGGTCGGAAAGAATTGGCGGCGAAAGCCGTCATGACCGTGAGCAATTGTGCCGCGGCCAATATGCAAAAAAGCCCAAGCCGGTAGCAACGGCAAGGGCTCTTTTTGCTTTTCTTAGGAGGTAAGGCGATGCACAGTCAACGAAGACAAGGCCACGATCTTTGAGGTGCCGGTGGGTCTTGCCGTCAAGACGCCGACCTTCATGTTCCAGACCTTCAAGGTGCAGCCCTACGCCGACGTGACGGTGCGCGGACGCTTTGGCGACACCGAGTCGAGCTACACGCTCGAAGGGTCGAAGACCACCGATACGATTGACTACGACGTGGCCGGGAAGTTCGTGGGCGACCTCAAGGTGGGCTACATGTCGACCTACAAGGATCTCAACCTCGGCATGAGCTACAGCCTCTCTGCGGGCGATGCCGGACGGCAGAATCATACCCTTGAGCTGACGATGCGGGTCGACTTCTGACGACGCGAAAACAAAGCGGGCATGCTCTTCCAAAACATGGGAGAATATGCCCGCGCTTCAGGTTTTGCTATTGCAATTGCGGATTCGTTTGCTTGCCGCAGTCGTGGGAACATCCCTCGTTAACCTGAAAAAGCAAAACGGCCCAATCACTGTGGTGGTACTCAGTGAGCGGGCCGCTTCAAGGAGTTGATGATCATGTGCAACTGTGATCACAACGCCATCATTGTGCAAGTTCTCGGCAAGGTTGTCAAGTTTCTCTTGGCGATTTTGTTGTTGGGCTGGCCTATGAGCGCGTTCTAAGCTGAGCACTATTTTGCAAGGCCCCTCCTCAGTAGCGCCAAGACTTCCGAAACGACAAAGCCATGCCGAAGTCCAAATCTACCCGCAAGAACAAGAAATATCGCCCGACGACGGGACGCATTCCCGTCGGCCTGATGCACAAGCTGGAAGTCCCGGAATCCCGCATCCAGAAGTTGAAGCAGAAACACGACGCGGCGCTTTTGCGCATGTACATGGGTTCCGACAATTGGCAGGATCGCTGCGAGCTCTATTCCGTTCTGCGCTTTGGCGAATCGCTTTGCAAGCATGTCGAAAACGGCGAAGCCATTGCCGTCCGACTTCTCGAAGGCATGCATCTCCTTGCCAAGGAGCCGGAGTTGACCGAGAACGGGCAGCGCAATCTCGATCTTGTCCGCGAAGCGCTCGATCTCGTTGAGGGCATCTGGCGCGTTGTCTCGGTTGAGGAGTTCGTCAGCGCAGCGCAAGCCTTGAAGGTCGAGGAAGTTGAGCAATGGAAGAAGGTTCGATTGACCGAGCACGGCGTTGAGCCCATCGAACCGGAAGAGAAACCGGCCAATTGAGTTTTGACTGGATCGAGAAAAAGGGGGATTTCGCCGTTGAGCAAAATCCCCCTTCTTGTTTTGCCCTCGGCAGGGAAGAAGATTCATCCTTCCTGCCAAGGGTCAAACCTCCAACGAAAACCGCTTAGAAGTTGTAGCGGATGTTGGCGTTCACCTGCGTGTTGGCGCGATCGTCCGGACCGAAGCCGTAGGACGCATTGAGACCAAAGGACAGGTTGCCGTTGACGGCTTCAACGCCGATCACGTTGTTGTAAAGGCCGCCCGAGAGGATGGTGACGTCGCCGGCGGTGCCGAAGGCTTCAACATCCTTGTCGCCCAACTGCGGAACAATCGTGAAGTCGTAGGACGGCACGACCATCCAGCCGGCGGTCTCGAACGTGCCCGAGAACTTGACGCCGACGGGCGCTTCAAAGACGTTCATGTTCTGTTCGTCGTTGAAGGCCACGGCATCCGTGTCGATGCGGGTGTAGCGCAGACCAAAGTGCGGCGCGATGGAGAACGCGCCGTTCTGGTAGGCCGTGAAGTCACCGCGAACACCGAACGTGATCGTGGAAGCGTCGGACGCATCACCGAGACCCGAGAAGTCGTTGCTGAAGTCGATGTAGCCGAGGTCAGCCTTGACATTGAGACCGGAGAAGTCCTTCGAAGCGTAGACGGAGAGACCGACGAAGTCGGAGCTGAGCGAGTTGGAGAGAGCACCGCCTTCGCTGTCAGCGTCAGCCGTACCGACCGTGAGCGCAGCGCCGAGCGTGCCGCCGCAGGCAGCCGTGTAGTCAAAGCCGAGGACGCCGCCGTAGATGTCGGCGGAGTAGCCGAAGTCGCCGTAGAGCTTCTTGGCTTCGTTCTTGGCATAGAAGACATCGGCCCAGACGCCCATGCCGGCATGTTCGGAGAGCTGGTGGCGGACGATGGCGTCGGTCACCTGGGCGTTGGCGTCGTAGGCGACGTTCAGAACGCCGGCCGTGGCGTTGCCGCCCGTGGCCTGTTCAAGAGCCTTGTTGCCGTCAGCGGTGAACTTGCCGGTCTCATCGTTGAAGAAGGCGGGCGTGTCAAGGGCGGACAGGATGGCCATTTCCTTGGCGCCGACACCCTTCGTGAAGGCGTCCTTCAGGCGGGCGTCAACCGTCTTGTCGGCGACGAGACCGTCATTGTAGGAGAGCGTCACGACGCCGGTGGTGGCATCAACGCCATTATCGTTGACGACAACATAGATGGAGTCGGTGTCGATGTCGATATTGGCGGTGTTCTTGATCGCGCCGCCGAGGTCGATCTGACCGAGCTTGGTGATGTTCAGGATTTCAACTTCACCACCGTTGAAGTTGAGGGCCGTGCTGTTGCCGAAGACGGAGAGGTCGGCTTCAGCGGCGGGCTTGCCCGTGTAGAGGAAGCTGGCGGCGTCAATGCCGTAGATGCCGTTGGCGTTGACGTTGACGGTGCGGTCGGTGGTGGTAGCGGCGGCCAAGGCGCCGGTCGCGGGAGCTTCACCAATGTTGATCACGGCACCTTCGGCGAGCTTGAGCTGACGGTCGACATAGGCGACGGAGAGGTCTTCGTCGGCATACTCGGCAGCGTAGGCGAGGCCGGCGGCGCGGTTCGTCGTGAGAACGCCGCGGTCAGTGACGGTGACCTTGCCGGTGAGTTCGGAAACGTCCTTCTTGACGTTGCCGGTGAGGACGAGAGCGCCAGTGACCTTGGCGCCGTTGGTGGCGTCAGTGGTCTTGACGGAGTTGGCGGTCAGGATGCCGTCGATCTTAGCCGTGGTGGCTTCAACAGCGCGAGCGGTGAAGTCGCCGGCGACCGTGAGTTCGGTGGCCTTGAGCGTGTCAACATTCACGTTGCCGGAGTTGCCGGCCGTGCCGAGGACGAGCTTGCCCGTTTCGACAGTAGCGACCGTGGCGCCGAGGTTCTTGAAGACGTCGCCGCCATTGCCGGCGAGCGTGAGCGTGTTATCGCCGTTATTCAGGGCAACACTCTTGGCCGTCTTGTCCGTCATCTTGGAGAAGTCGATCGCACCGACGGTGGCCCTATCCGTGATGGCGAAGGAACCGTCCGTGTCCGCTTCGCCGGTGTACGGGGCGAGGATTCGACCGCTGACAGACGTTGCATCAAGCTTTTCGCCTTCGCCGAGCTTAAGCGTGCCGTTGGCGAAGACGATCCTGATCGCATTGTTGCTGTCGATGAGGTTCTGAGCCTTCTCGAGGTCGGCGAGCGAGTATTCGAAGGCGTCGGACGTCAGGTTGAGAGTACCGTTGCCTGCAAGGAAGGCCTGGTTGCCGGTCGCTTCATATTCAGGCTGGGCTGCGGCCTCAGCAGCGGCAGCTTCCTTCTTCTTGAAGAAGTCGGCGGCGGCAGTCTGGAACGTACCGTTGGCGAGTTCAAGCTTGCCTTCGGACTTATAGGTGTTATCAGCCTTTTCAAACGTGAGGACGCCGGTGTTGATGAGGGTGGAATCGTTGACGACAACCTTGCCTGCCTGATCTTTACCGTGATAAAGGTGGAGGCCACCGACAGTAACGACGGCCTTTTCACCGAGATTGAAGGCGCTCTCCTTGGCACCGACGGTCAGCTTGGAGAAGTTGTGCTCGCCGCCTTTGAGAGTGACGGTACCCTTCTGATCCAACGTGCCGACCTTGAGGTTGCCCGTGAAGACCTTGCCGGCGACATGCATCTGGGCGTGGTCATACGTAAAGCTCTGGTCGCGGGCGATGAGGAGCTGATCCTTAGGCAGGTCGGCGTCCGACTTCAGGTCGACGCGGGAGTTGAGCTTCGTGATGTTGAAGATGCTGCCTTCGTTAACGGTAACCGTCTTGAAGGTGTTGTCGGCACTCCAGATGGAGGCGTTCAGACGGGAGTCGTCAAGGGTCACGGTTTCGTAGGTGGACTTCTGGCCGTCTTCGAGCGTGATGTTGGCGTTGTTCTTCAGCACAAGATGTGCGGCGACAGTAGCCTTGTCCTTCTGCTGCTCGGTCTTGATCTTCATCGTGTCGACGGTGGCGTCGAACGTAAGGGTGGTCGTGCCGGCGGCGAGATGAACGAGGCCGTTGACATCGGACTTGGCGCCGAAGTTGAGCGCCGTGTTGTTGACGTTGCCCTTCACTTCGATGGCGGAAGCGCCCTTGCCGGCGGTAATCGTGCCGTTATTCGTGAACTTGGCGCCGGTCTGGTCCTGAATGAGGACACCGTGGCCAAACTCAGCCTGCTTGCTCTCAGTGTTCACATCACCCACGCTGATGAGGCCGTTGTTGACGGCTTCAGAGTTGGCGGCGCCGCCGAGTTCCATGCCGGCACCCGTAGATTCAACGTAGATGGAGCCGTTGTTGACGATCTTGGAAGCCGTGTCACCTGTACCGACGCGCATGCCGTAGGCATCCTTGGCGACGATCTTGCCTTCATTGATGGCAGTCGCGCCGTTGCCAGCCCAGATGGCGTCGTTCTGATAGTTCACGCCATCTTTACCGGACGTCACATAGATCGTGCCCTTGTTCGTGAACTTGACCTTTTCACCAGAGACGCCGAAACCGCTCGCATGAGCCTTGGCGCCAACGCCAGAAACCCAGAGAGTCTTGTCAAAGGTCTGATCCTTGGCAACGCTGGCCCAGGGCTTCTTGGCTTCCTTGTCGCTGGCAGTCAGCTCGAACGCGTTCTGGTCCTTGATGGCCGCCCAATTGGCGTCGGTGATGACCGTGTCGGTTGCAGCCTCGAGGCCCTCGGGAGCAACCTCCCATTCGGCAGCCATCGCCGTGCCGGCCACGCCGGCGATCATCGTCGCGACCGCAGCGGCCACGACCGTCTTCGTGCCCTTGGCCTGCACGGAGGACGTAATTTCATTTACAACCATCAAGGCGCCGCGCGCCTTGTTGAAAACAACCTTGAATGTCGAATTCATGTCAATTATTCCTTTTGGGAAGAAAAAACGAATGCGAAGGTTCTCTTGCGAAAACTGCGCATAGCGAAGTTTCAGGGATTGGTGTTGGCGGGGGGGGGAACCCTAATGCGCCCAAATGGATTAGGTTGATATATATGAGATCGACTGAAACACAGTGTATTTAAAGGGGGTGAGGCAAAATTTTGTGAGGTTGTTCGATCGTTTGATAGCTGTTGCTATTTTACAACGGTCATTTTTCGATGATCAAAATTCGACAAGTGAAACAAGTGACGCCAAGGAACGAAGGCGTTTGAGACTTCAAAGGTTGAAGTCCCGCTAGGGAACGAACTTCACGAAAGGTATCGCCGGAAAACCCTTGTGATAAAAGTATTTGAGAAAGATTCTCGCTATCGGTCCCGAACGGGAAAGTGTGGAGACACTAGGACGACTGCGCCTGAACGTTCTGAAGGACATCGTGTTCCCGTACAGAAAGAGGGGCGTGGCGGCTCGAATGCAATTGTGAGTGCGTAGTGGCCGGCGGTCATGAAAAACGGGCCACGGCGGTGCAGATGTCCGCAGCGGCCCTTTGGAAAAGACAAAAAGGGGAGGAGACGAAACCGGGGAGGCGGATTACAACGGGGCTTCGGTTGAGTGTCTGTAGTGAAGAACATCGAATTCTAGGTCCCGAAGAACCTCGGGGTTGCGGCTTCGCTTGCCCGCGGAGGTGAACGGCAGGGAGCTGACCCATGCGATGCGTCGAGGAGACTTCCATCGGGCGAGGCGTGCGGCAAGTCCGCAGACGATGGCGTCAGACTGCGGATGGGGATCGGTGTCGGAGACGAGAAGAGCCGTGACGATCTGCCCCCACTTTTCATCGGGCATGCCGACGACGAGCGCCTCGCGAATCCCGGGGAAGGATTCAAGGGCTGACTCGACTTCGGAGGGAACGACCTTTTCGCCGCCCGTGATGATCATGTCGGAGGTGCGCCCGAGGAGGCGGATCGAACCGTCATGATTGACGAGTCCTGCGTCGCCCGTCTCGAACCAGCCGTCATGAACGGGTGCGGGGCGTCCCCAGTAGCCTGAAAAGAGCATCGGTCCCTTGAGGCAGAGGACGCCGTCGACGGTCCTGAACGAGGTGCCCGCGAGCGGCACTTCGCCGACAGGGACAGGCGAGAGGCGGGTTTCGTAGGCCGAGACCGCGCAAGTGCTGCCCGTTTCGGTCATGCCGTAGGTTGTCATGATGGGAATGCCGCGTCGGGCGGCTTCGGCGCGAAGACGGTCGGGGAACGGGGCGCCGCCAATGAGGATG
>OGPT01002549.1_pt1 | contig 14452 bp, 9 predicted proteins | sample 1552951 | NCBI WGS metagenome assembly OGPT01 (sample SAMEA2580224, study PRJEB22360) | human gut metagenome | biome: human gut; feature: human-associated habitat; material: faeces | place: Denmark | collected 2008/2010
TCTCCCCTGCATGAATATTATGCGTCCTACCGGCCTATGTATGAATGGCTGGAAGGGGAGGAGGGCGCCGGGTTCTGGCCCGCTCTCGCGGCGTTCGGACGCTGCCTGGGCATTGCCGGGCATCCCGTGGACGCGCCTATGTGGTTCCTGCGCGATATTATTATTTATACTGCTGCGGCTCCCCTTCTTTACCGCTTGGGAGACTATCTGCTCTGGGCGGGCATGGTCATGCTGTCCCTGAACTATTTTGCGCTGGATCTGGCGGATCATGATTATCCCATCGCCAACAGCCTGGGATTTTTCCTGTTGGGAATGTATGTTTCCCGGTATTCCCTCCCGTTCCTGACGGAGGCCGTGCGCCGGTACGCTGTGCCCTTTCTGGCTGCCACGCTTGCGCTTACCTGGTGGCTGGCAGGCCACCGGGACCAGCACAACTCGATGCTCATCGCCCTGGGCATGCTGGGGCTGATGTCCCTGGCCATTCTGTTCACGGAATGGTTTCCGCGCACGGCCAGATGGGTGGCGGGGTTGGCTCCGGCGTGTTTTTTCATTTTCGGGACGCATTACATCGTCATCATCCTGTTGCGTGAAAGCGGCTGGATTACATGGAAGGGGGAAGCGTGGGACATGCTCTGGCTTTGTCTGGTTCCGGTCATTTTCGCCGTGCTGGCGGGGCTTTTTTTCTGCATGAAAAGATTTGCCCCGCGGCTGGTTCCCCTGCTGGGGGCCTATGGGAAATAGCCGTCTTGAAGAGCCGTTCCGCCGGGACGGGAAGGGAGCCGCGCTTATCTCTTGCCGTCAAAAGGCAAATCCCTTATTCTTTCCTTTGCTGGAAGGGGTGGAAGCGGCTTTTTTGTCACGTTGCCGTTCTTGCTCCACGGCCGGGAAACAATACATGGTATGGCAATGATTCAAGGCGAGCAGGTTCAGGATTCGGAATTATCAACTCAGGCGGTGATCTATCTGGGCCCGAGCTCCATGAGCCTGATGGTGGCTGAGGCTGTCCGGGACAGGATTCGCCTGCTGGATTTCCTTCAGCAGCCCGTCCCGATGGCGCGTGATATTTTCCGGTTCCACCGCATTTCCCGGCATACCATGGACCGCTGCGTGCAAATTATCGGCGACTATCTGGAAATTCTCAAGGAATACGGAGCCGGCAGCAAGCTTTCCGTCCGGTTCATGATTTCCAACATCATTTCCGAGGCGGATAATGTGGACGTGTTCGTGAACCGCATGCACGTGGCACACGGCCTGCGGGGGCGCCGCATTGACGACGGCAAGATGACGCGCCTCATCTACGTGAAGGTGCAGGAGGCTCTGGCCCAGTATCCGGGATTCAGCAAGAAAAAGGTGCTTGTGGTCCATACGGGGCCGGGCAATACCCGCGTGCTTCTGTTCCAGAAGGGGCGCATCGTGCGTTATTCCTGCTACAGGCTGGGAACGCACCGCACGGGGGAGGCCGTCGGGGAAATCGAGTACGGAGACGATGTGGCGGAGCTTTCCATTCTGCGGGAGCACATGCGCGGACAGGTGGACCAGATTTGCCTGGATTACGGGGGCGTGAAGGGCCTGGCGGGCCTTATCGTCATCGGCCAGGAAATGCAGCAGCTCCGGGACCGCCTTTCCCCTACGCCGGAAGGCAAGGTGGCGTGCTCCTCCCTGGCGGCGGAGGCGGAGCGGATGTCCCGCACCACTCTGGAACAGCGCATGAACGTTTACGGGGCGGATTTCGCCGGGGTGGATTCCCTGCTGCCCGCCGTCTTGATGACGGAAATGATTGCCCGCAGCCTGAACCTGGATGACGTCATTATTCCCGCGAGCGGTTATGACGAGGAGTTTTCAAGCAGCCTGATACGCGCGGAACAGCATCCGGGGGATCTGGAGGCGGAGGTCCTTCATTTCGCCGGGATTCTGGCGGACAGGTACAAGGCGGACAAAGGGCACCGCGAGCATGTGGCGCGCCTGTGCATGGAAATGTTTGACCAGCTTCAGGACCTGCACCGCCTTTCCGAGCATGACCGGCTGCTGCTGGAAGTGGCCTCCATCCTGCATGAGGTTGGCTCTTTCATCAACCAGCAGAACCACCAGCTCCATTCCCAGTATATCATTCTCAACAGTGAAATTTTCGGCCTTTCCCGGGATGATGTGGAAACGATCGCCCTGCTGGCCCGCTACCACCGGCATGAGGTTCCCGCCAATTCCGATCCCATGTACGGGGAGCTGGAGCTGAGGGACCGCATGCGCGTAGCCAAGATGGCCGCCATCCTGCGCGTGGCGGACGCCCTGGAACGCGGCCATGCCCAGCGCGTGAACGGCGTCCGGGCGCACATCCGCGGGCGCATGCTGGAGCTGGAGCTTCAGGGCGTGCGGGAAACCGCCGTGGAAGACTTGGCCCTGCGGCTGAAGGGCGACCTGTTTGCGGATATTTTCGGGTATGACGTCGTGCTGGCGCCCCAGCGGTAGGCTGATTTAAAAAACTTCCATTTTCCATTTTTCCCATGTCTGACGAATATATCAACAGAGAACTTTCCTGGCTGGAATTCAACCAGCGTGTGCTGGACCAGGCCGTAAGGACGGATCTTCCCCTTCTGGAACGCCTGAAGTTTCTGGCTATTACCGCCTCCAACCTGGATGAGTTTTTCATGGTGCGCGTGGGCGGCCTTCAGATGCTGCGGCATTCCGGTTCCCGCGTGAAGGACATTTCCGGGCTGACGCCCACCCGCCAGCTGAAAGCCATCCGCTCCCGCGTGGGCCGCATGATTGAGGACCAATACCGCCTGTTCCATGAGGAAATTCTTCCGTGGATGGAAATCAACGGGATCAACCCCCTGGCGATGGAGGATCTCAGCACTTCCCAGAAACTGACGCTGGAGCAGTATTTCAACAACCAGATATTCCCGCTTCTGACGCCGCTGGACATGGATGCTCCGGAGGCTCCCGCGCTGCCGTCCCTCAAGCTGCTGATGGGCGTGGAACTGCGCGACAATGAGACCGGGGAGGTGCGCTCCGCCGTGGTGGCCCTTCCGGACGGCCTGCCGCGGCGCGTTCCCGTCCCTTCCGCGGAGGCGGAACGCTACGTGATGCTGGAGGACCTGGTCCGTGAGTGCATCGGCACCGTTTTTCCCGGTGAAACCGTTCTTTCCGCAGCGGTGTTCCGCGTCACGCGCAATGGGGATATTGCCGTGCAGGAGGAAGACGCCCTGGACCTGGCGGATGAGATGGAGGAAGTGCTCGTAGCCCGGAAATTTTCCGAATGCGTGAGGCTGGAAGTAGAGTCCTCCGCGCCCGCTCCCCTGCATGACAAAATCATGCGGATCGTAGGCGCCGGGAAGGAAGAGACTTATGACCTCAAGGGGCCCCTGATGCTTTCCGATTTTATGGAAATGGCCTTTGCACCCGGCAATGACCAGTTGAAGGTGGAGCAGTGGTCCCCGCAGCCGTCCCCTTCCGTGGACCCGGCCGTCAGCATTTTTGAAAACATTGCCGGCGGGGACATTCTGCTCAACCATCCCTATGAAAGTTTTGACCCCGTCCTGCGCCTGGTGGAGGAAGCCGCGGAAGATCCGGACGTCATCGCCATCAAGCAGGTGCTGTACCGCACTGCCAGGAACTCCCGCATCGTGGCCGCCCTGAAAAAGGCGGCGGAGAGCGGCAAGCAGGTGACGGCGTTGGTGGAGCTGAAAGCCCGTTTTGACGAAGCCCGCAATCTGGAGAAGGCGGAAGAGCTTCAGCGTTCCGGCGTGCAGGTTGTTTACGGCGTCAAGGGGTTGAAGACCCATGCCAAGATTTGCCTGGTGGTGCGCCGGGAACAGGGCATGCTGCGGCGTTACTGCCATTTCGGCACGGGCAATTACAATGAGACCACCGCCAAGATTTACACGGATATTTCCTACCTTACGTGCGACGACCAGCTGGGAGCGGACGCTTCCCAGTTCTTCAATTCCGTGACGGGGCGCACCAAGCTCATGCGCTTCCGCAAGCTGTATCCCTCCCCGGTGTTGATGAAGGCGCGCCTTATTGAACTTATTGAGGGGGAGGCGGAACGCGCGCGGCAGGGGGAACCCGCCCGCATTTCCGCCAAGATGAACAGCCTTCAGGACGTGGAAATTATTGACGCCCTGTACAGGGCCGCGGACGCCGGGGTGGACATTGAACTGAACGTGCGCGGCATTTGCTGCCTGAAAACGGGCCCCCGGCCCAACGGCAAGGTAATCCGCGTGGTCAGTATTGTGGACAGGTATCTGGAGCACGCGCGCATTTTCTTTTTCCACCACGGCGGCAACCACCAGCTTTTCATCGCCAGCGCGGACTGGATGACCCGGAATCTGGATAAAAGGGTGGAGCTTATGGTGCCCGTCACCAACGGAAAGCTGGCGCGCCGCCTGAAATCCATTCTGGACGCCTGCTTCAGGGACAATGTCCAGGCCTGCAATATTCTGCCGGACGGCACTTCCGAACATGTCGTCCGGAAAAAAGGCCAGAAAGCCTTCCGTTTGCAGCAGTACCTGACCAAGGAGGCGCGCCGCCTGGCCAAGGACAAGGAACGGGAACGCCAGCAGATGCTGGAACCGCACACACCGCATTAAAGGCGCTCGTCATGGGCGTCTGAAGGTCAGCCGGGAACAGTCTCCGGAGTACGCCGGTTTTCCGGAGAGGGAGGAGGAAGCCGGTTACGGTTTTCTGCCGTCAAGAATGGACAGCAATTTTTTCAGCCACCTGATTTTGTCCCGGCGTTTCCGGAAAATATGGCCCCGGGAGAAGAACAGTTTCCATTGCTGGCCGCGGATATGGCGCCGGAGTAGCGGGGCCAGCCCCTGGGAAATCGCATCCAGTTCCTTCCGGAACGCGGGAAGTTTCTTTGCTTCCGGCCACCAGAAAAAGGAGTACAGGATCCAGTGGAACTGCCCCATGGTTCCGGGGGCGTCAGGAAGCCGCCATGGTTTTTCCGGGCCTACCATGTGCAGCAGTTTCCATGAACGCCCGCAGGATATGGACGGAACGTTTTCAAATTCGGTTCCGCGCAGGAGCCGTGTTTTTTCTTCATCCCAGGTCCAGGACAGGAATTGGAAGTTCCATTCCGGAGGCAGCGTCGTCATGTCTCCGTGCAGGGCGATATTTAAGATGTCCTGGTCCGGATAGGGGAAGGGTTCCGGGCGGTTCCGAAGCTGTTGGAGCAGCCGGTGTTCCAGGTTGCGGCGGCGCATCTGGTCCAGATCCAGCACCAGGACGCCGGAATTGCAGTAGGAAAGGGGGGAGGAAAGGTAGTTGCCCATATATTCCAGATGGGGATGCATCGTTCCTTTTTCAATGCTCCAGAGGGCCAGGCCGTATCCGGCCGCCGCTACGGAAGCTCCCCGCAAATCGGAAAAATACAGTTCGGCTACGTCTCCGGCCAGCAGGACATCTGCGTCCAGATAAACGATCCTGCCGTACTGCGGGAACAGGCTGCCGGCCATCAGGCGGGCATACGCAAGGGGGGAGTAGCGGTCCTTGTTGCCGTTTTGAAAGAGATGGCGGAATTCTTCCGGAAGTTGCAGGAAAGAAAGGGAAACCTGCGGAAAGGGGGCGGCAACCTGGTTCAGCTCCTGTATTATTCGCGCGTCCATTCCGTCGTGAACGATGTGAATGTCATAAAAGCGTCCGGAACTGGCGTGAAGGCAAAGGGTGTGAATGGCTACGGCCAGGGGCAGGCCCCAGCCGCCGGTGGCGGAAAACATGACGGGGATGCGTGATTTCTCCGGGGATGCGGGAACGGGCGGGGCTGTCATGGCATCGGGGAATTTCATGGGAAGGGTCTTGAAAAAGGGGCTGAGGGAAGGAATAGGCCGGGGAGGGAAAGAGCATGGAGGCTCCGTTCAGGCCGGAAAAGGGATGTCTGTTATTTGAAGAAGGGAGAATCTGAAGTCTTTAAATGCCGGGGCCGGGATTTTTGCGGGGGGTAACCGTTTTTCCCCGCATGGAAAATAATTTGGCGGTTTTCGTTCATTTGTCCGTTTCATGGTTCGGGGCGGCTTTTCGGGCATTCCTGTTCCTTTGGCGGTTCCTGCCGGGCGGAGAGAAGGGGCAGGAGCAGTCCGGCTGTTTTCCCGGCCTGGTACGCGCGGTCCGGAGGGGAGAAATGGAAGGGATCTATATATCTGCGCCCCTGCATGAAGCCATGGTGGTCTGAAAGAACCGCGCCGGGCAGGGAAGATGCCGCCTCGCGGACAATGGCATTAAAGGCGGCGAGGGTTTTCTCTTTTTCTTCATTCAGCGTGCCGTCCGGCCCATCCATGATGGACGTACTGGTCGCCAGGATGAGGAAACGGCAGCGCTTGCTGAGCTGGGAGGCGAATACCATGTAATTTTTGCGGAAGTCATCCACGGAAATGGCGGAGACTTTATTGGTGACGTGGGAACCGAAGGAAACAATGACGGCTTCGTATCCGGAGGAGGGAAAATATCCTGCAAGAGTGGGGAGATAGTCCGGATCTCCGGGAATCAGCGTGGAGGAGAACAAGTCAATGTCTTCCTGAAGTTCTGAGGCAAGGGGCCGCCACAAATGCCGCATGACGGAGTCGCCAATGAGCAGTATGCGCGCCTGCCCTTTTTCTGAATGAATGGCCGTAATCCAGTCGGTTTCCTCACGATAATGGGGAGGGGCCGTCAATGTCCTCCAGCGGGCAAGCATGCGTTCCTTCCGGCGTTTTCTTCTTTTCTCCAACAGGCGGTGTATTTTCCCGGAACGCCTTTTCGCCCACGTTTGGCCGAAAGGCAGCCGGCGGAGAACCTGTTTTCCCAGATTCCGGTAAGCTTCCGGGAAATCTTCTTCCCCGGAACCGGGCAGGGAGCGGCATTGCAGCATATCGCCGCAAAAGTCAATGAATGGAAGGTTCAGCTTGCCTGCCAGCGTGCGAAGAAGGGTGTTCCAGGCTTCAAGGAGGCCTGGTTCTTCCGCGTAGGGGTGCCGGGCGCTGCCGTAGTCGGAGGGCGGGGATGACAGGAGGATCAGGCGGCGCGTTTGTTTCCGCAGAAAGGCGAAAAGCCTGCAAAGCATATCTTCGGCGCTTTCCATGAGCCCTCCTTCCCGGAGGGGCTTTCCCATGAGCCTGCCGTTGGCGAGGGAAAGGTGCAGGGGCGGCCACATGAAAAGAATAACGCTGTAGCGGGCGCCGGAAAGGCTGTGCTCCATTTGCCGCCACAGGCGGGGGTGGGTGAGCGGGGAATTGAAGAGGAGCGTGTCGGCGGCCAGTCGGGACGATTTCAGATGGCCATGGTTTTTTGCCAGAGCGGAACTGCCGATCACCAGCATTCTGTCATTGCCGGGCAGGAGGTGGTCGTGTTGCTGGTAGGAATAGATGAACACGGGAAAAACAGCAGTTACAGGGATGATCGGGGGAGCTTCTTTGCAGAATAAAGAGTGTATCCGAGGATTTGGAGCGTGTCTATTCCGTTTTTGGAAAACCTCAGCCGGAACATTTTCCTTCTGGCGGTCTTGAACTTCCAGAAGCATTGAAGGAGGCGCAGGTAAATCCACCGTCCGGCCAGGGCGGCCTCAAGATAAGCCCTCTGTTCCCTGGGCATCCCGCAAACGTGTTCGGAAGTGATGTCCGCCTCCCGCCAGAGTTCCGCCCAATGCCTGAGCCGCCCGGCCGGCATTTCATTGTCCGGAAAAAGCAGGGGGACAATATAATTCATGTAGGCCGTGCGGTTGCTGTCCAGGACCCCTTCCCGGAGTTTTTCCCTGGTGAGCATCTCGAATACGGCGTAATAACTTGCGGGCCGGGTTTCCGCTTTCCGGTTGCGAGAAGAAACGGATTGGGGACCGCCCAGCCCGTAGTGGTAGAGTTTTTCAGAGGTGAGGGCGACGTTGCGGCAGCGGGCGATGGCCCGGGAAACGTAAAGGGTGTCTTCTCCGCTGGTGAAGGAAGAAGGCAGGCGGACTTCCAGGGGGGCGGAACAGCCGGGGAGGAGCCGCCTGAACAATTTGCTCCAGACGACGCCGGTGATCCTGTCTTCCAGAAAGAGCCTGAATATTTCTCCTTTCTCCGTAAAGACGCCGTCGCAGGCGGTGTTTTCAATATGAAGGAGTTTTTCCTCAGCCATTCCGCGCGATTCTCCGCTTTCAGCCGGAAGGAAGGGGGAATAGGAACATTGGACCATGTCCGCCCCGCTTTCTTCCGCGAGCCGGTAGAGCCGTTCGTACATGTCCGGCTCAACGTAGTCATCCGGATCCGCAAAACCCAGGTAAGGCGCCGCAGCTGCCCTGATTCCCGCGTTGCGGGCTTCCGCCCTGCCGGAATTTTCCTGTGTAATCAGGCGGAAACGACTGTCTCCGGAAGCATATTTCCGGACGATGCCTCCGGACCCGTCGGTTGAACCGTCGTCCACGCAGATGATTTCCAGGTCGCGGAGGGTTTGTGCCGCCAGGCTGTCCAGACAGCGCGGAAGAAGAGGCTCCATGTTGTAGATGGGGACGATGACGGAAATGAGGGGTGAGGGGAGAGGCATGGTCTGCTGTATAGGAAACAGGGTTATATCCGGAGCCATGAGCCGGGGATGAGTGCGTCATCCGTATGGTACCGGTCGCCTTCCTCCCTGTTGAACCAGATGCGCGGCGCGATGACGATTTTCTCCGCGTGTTCGTTGAGCCACGCCGCCCACCAGGAGAAAGTGCTGTTGGCGATGATGTGGTGGCGGCAGTTTCGCATCAGTTCCAGATCGAAGTAGCCGGTGCCGCCGTCATTGATATCCACATGGACATGGGGCAGGGCGGGCCTCAGGTTTTGCCGGGCCCATTCTATGTCGTCCGAGAAGACGAAGTAACGCAGGGATTCCTGCGGAGCGCCTGCCGCCCGCAGCCTTCCTTCCATTTCAGCCATGCTCCGGAGGTAGTATTCCAGAGGCGGCGGAGAAAGGTAGGGGTTGGAGAGGTAATCCGTTCTGCGGATGTGCAGGGAAATGGAGCAGCATGAACGGATATCTTCAAGAATGCGGGCGTTTTCCGGAGTCAGGGGAGTTTTCAGACGGAATTCCCTGCAAAGCTGTTCCCGGCAGTGGAGGAAGTATTGTTCCGTTTGAAAATATCCCTTGAAATAGGTATGGCAGCGGGGAGGGGCCGTGAGGCCAGGATCGAACCCGTGCCGTTTTTCCTCCCGGAAATGAGGATATTTGGGAGCGGAGAACAGGGAACGCAGGCAGGCGGGAATGCGGGACTTGCGGAAAGCCCAGGGAGGAGGGCCTCCTTCAATGGGAAGGGAAATGTGGAAGTGATGGAGTTCACAGACCCTCTTATCATCATGTTCATATGATGAGGCTTCCAACCTTGCTTTTTCCCCTTGCCGGGAGAGTGCGAAGAGAAAGGCATATTGGAACAGCTGGTTTTCCAGCCCTCCGAAAAGACGCATGACCAATTCTTTTTTCTTTGCCATGTTCAAGCAGGGAAAAGGGGTTAAAACGGAATATTCCCGCGTATGTCCTCCAGTTGTCTGCGTATTTGCCGCAGCCGTGCCCGGCCATTTCTCCTCCATGAAGGGACAGGGCAGAAAGGAAGAAGCTTCCAGAGGATTCCGGTGTTCCTGCCGGCCTTCCGGATCTGAAAAGCTGGTGGATTTCAACAACAGGCGGAAAGGAAGATGAAGAGACTCTCTCCGGCACTCGGCGTCCGTGCAATGGGCTTTCAGGAAGTCCCGGATGATGCCGTAAAGCATTTCCTCCTCCCCGTGAGAGAAAGGCATGTCAAGCAGTCTCAGTTCAAATGGTTCATGCTCTACAAAGCGGACGAGATGGCCGGCTTTTCTTGTCCAGAGCTGGCGTTGTTCATAAAACTCTTCAATCAGGGAAAGCCACCGGGGGACCATGTCCAAAATATCGGCGGTTCTTTTCCTTATCTGGTGGTGGTTTCCCTGTTCATGCTGGCGGTAATGGTAAACGGCTTCCGGACAGAAGGAGATTTTTTCTGCCAGCGCGAGCGCGAAATGCGAGAAGAGGCCGTCTTCACAGGGGTGAATGCCTTCCGGGAATTCCAGATTGTTTTTCAAGGGGAACTCCCGGCGCAGAAATATGCCGCAGGTGGGCAGGGCGGGGATTTTATCCGGCGGAAACCTGTCGCAGAACAGCTTTCCCGCTACGGTCAAATCGCTTGCTCCGCGGTCCGAGGCGTCCAGAAGATGTTTGAGAAAGGCCGCGTCGATGAAATCGTCGCCGTCAACGAAACACAAATAGCGCCCGGAAGCGCGCTGCATGCCCAGATTTCGGGCGGAGGAAACGCCTCCATTTTTCTGTTCGAAATAACGGATTCTTGAGTCCGCCTCTGAAAAACGCCGGGCGATTTCCCCCGACGAGTCGGAGGAACCGTCGTTAATGATGAGGCATTCCCACTCCGCAAGGGTTTGCCGGCGGATGCTGCTGATGCACTCTTCAAGATATTGTTCCTGATTGTAAACGGGAACGATGACGGAAACCTGTGGCTGTGGCGGGCGGGTTCGGGTCATGGGCGGGCCTGTTGAGGTTCGGAGGGGGAGCATGCGGCAAGGGCCCGCTCCAGATTGGAACGGGATTCCCTGTCAATATCCCTGCCCAGTTGGAGAAGCGCCTGCTGCATTCCTGCGTATTCCTCTTCCGTCTGCCTGATGGCGCGGAGCATGGCGCCGCCAAGCGTTTCTTCCCTGTAAAGGAGTGCGTTCCTGTCGTTGAAGCCGTAGAAGGAAGCGAATTTCTCATGGATGACCGGGATTTTCGCGAATCCGTAAACAAGCTGGGCGGAACCGGTGACGCCGGTGGTAATGTAGCGGTTATGCGCCGGATTGCCGGGATCAAGCAGGGGCAGGAAATAGTCCGCCCGCCTCATGGCCTCGTACATGGCGGGGAAGTCGAGCTTTCCGGCCACATGCAGGAAGGGGCGCAGATGGCCGGGGATTTTTCCCAGCTCTCCTTCCCCCACGATGATGACGGAAAAGTTCCTGTACCCTTCATTGCAGACGGTTTCCAGCGCCTCAACCAGGAGTTCGTGGTTTTTCCGCTGTGCGGAGAGGGACCCTACGGTGATGAACACGGGTTCGCGGTTCCGGGGCGCAGGCGGGATTTCCCCGAAAAAGTGCGGATTAACCATCATGCCCCTGGGAAAGGAGCCCAGCGTCAGCAACCGTCCCTGGCGGTCAAGTTCTTCTTCCCCGAACCGGGGGATATCCTTTAATTCATGTTCGACGGCCAGAAGATTGGCGAATTTGTCAAGCCCCGTCATGTGAAGGAAACTTGCCCAACCCGGAATGTCATAAAAGGCGGATGTTGATACCAGGATGGCTTCGTACCGGGTGAGGACGCGCGCTTTGGCCAGGCGCTTCCATGAAGTGCACATGGCCGTGAAAATATGGATATCGCCTTCCTTGAAACAACACAGGGGCGATTGTCTGGCCAGGCTGTGATGCATCAGGACATCAACGCGGTATCCCATGTCGAGCAGGTGGCGGCAGAAACCGGGGATGACTTCCCCGTGGCAATAGTTGGGTTCCAGAATAAGGATGGTACGGCCGGCCACTGGATGCCTGCGCCATGCGCGCATGCTTCGGCGGGCGTCCCGGTCATAGTCGGACAGGAAATCGCGCAGGAAAGTGCGCCATTTTTTACGCAGGTTCCGAAACGGAATACACATGGTCAGCAATCGGAGCATGACTGTCTGCGTATGTGTCATTGGTTTCATGGTGAAAAATTGCAGGAAATATAATGAATATCGCCTGACGCGGATGATGAATGGCCCTTGTTACCGTTCCGGGCGGTTTTTCCCCCGCCGGGTAAAAAAGAATACGTTGTGTGACGAGGGCTGAATACTTAATAAATTCATACTGAAAAGCAATATCAAAAAAACTCCTTGGCGCATGATGCCGGAGTATTCCTGACGGTTTGAATTTTCCGCCGTATTGCAGCCGTACCACAGCCCTCCGTTTCCGTTATTCCCGGGAACTTCCTTCGGGAGGCAGCCTTTGCATTTCTTTCCGGAAACAGTTTCCCTCTTCCGGTTGTTCCGTTTTTCAACAGATGGCGTTGCTGTTTTTTCTTGATGTGAATTTTCAATCCGGATAAAAAAGGATGCTTCCGCCATGAGCGTATCCGTTTCCATCATTGTTCCCTGTTATAATGTTGCCGCCTATTTGGACCAGTGTATGGAAAGCCTGGCCGGCCAGAGCATGGAAGATATCGAAATCATTTGCGTCAATGACGGTTCTTCCGACCGTACGGCGGAGATATTGCGCGAATGGCGGGACAGGGACGGCCGCGTCCGGGTAATTGACCGGAAAAACAGCGGTGTTTCCGCGGCGAGGAACAGCGGCATGGAAGCGGCTGCGGGAAAGTATATCGGTTTTGTGGACCCGGACGACGTGGTGGAGCGGAATATGTTCCGGCGCCTGTTTGATGCGGCCGTGGAAAAAGATGCGGACGTAGCGGTGTGCGGATACCATGAGTTTTGCGACCGCGGAGGCATGGATATGCCTGAAAGCGGCTGGTCGCCGTCAGCCGGGTTTTTCCCGGAAGAAAAAGCGGAGCGGTTCCGGCGGGGGACGCCCTGGAGCCGGTGCGCGGGAACGGTGTGGAATAAGCTGATCCGCAGGAAGCTGCTGGAAGAAAACGGTGTGCGTTTCGTTCCCGGATTGCGCCAGGGGGAGGATTTGTATTTCTGTTTGATGCTGTTGACTGTTGCTCCGCGGCTCCTGATCCTTCCCGACCGTTTGTACCATTACCGGAGGGAACGCCCCGGTTCCGCCTCCTGCGGGCGGGATCCCCGCCTGGGGGATTTCCGCATGGATTTGATGGGCATGGAATCTCTGGCGCGTTTCTGGGGGGAGCGGGGGCTGCTTGATTCACCCGCCGCCTTCGGTCTGGTGGACTACTGCATGGAGTTGATGCGCAGGCATTTCATCATGAAAGAGGGAGCTTTTTTCAAAGCGTCTCCGGAAGACCGGGAAGTTCTGCTTTCCGGCTGGAAAAAGTGGCTGGAACTGGTGGGCGCGGAGAACGTCCTTCCCAGTCTGGACCGGTGGGACCGGGCTTTTTGCCGCCTTCTGCTGGATTGCCCCCTCCGGAGCAATTTTTTCTCTGCCCTGCATTCCCGCCTGATGTCGTCCCGCAAGGGGCGCCGGGGGGCTTACTATACCCTGAAAAGGCACCTGATGAAGTGAAAAGGGGAAGATTCCCCCCCTTTCCCTGCTGTTCCGGCGCCGCATGGGGTTGCGGAAAGGCGGAATCCTGCCGGCATCCTACAGGCCCGTGTAGCACATCTGCTCTTTGAGCTGGGCCACCTGGAGGTCTTCCCCCAGATATTCCCCGATGGAGTAGCCGAAGAGCATGGCGGCGCCGGGGCCGTTGGCGGTGAGCATGTTGCCGTCCAGCACCACATTTTCATCTTTCACAATATGGGCGCCGGCTTCGTTGAGTTCCCGGTAAACGTCCTGGGCCGGGTAGGCCGTGACGTTCCTGTCCCTGACCAGGCCCGCTTTGGCCAGCACGATGGGGGCGGCGCAGATGGCGGCCACCAGCTTGCCCGCTTCATGCATTTTTTTGACCAGATGGATGACTTCCGGCGTGTCGCGGAGTACCCAGGAGCCCGCGCCGCCGGGCAGGATCAGGGCGTCCAGCTTGTCAGCATGGAGTTTATCCAGCATGGTGTCCGTGCTGACGGTTACTTCATGGGTGCTGACCACCTTGTCGGACTGGACGCCGGCAAGCACTACGTCCATGTTCAGGCGCCGCAGGATGTCCAGCGGAGCCATGAGTTCGATTTCTTCAAATCCGGGGGCGGCAAGTATGGCGACTTTTTTCATGGTTGGTAAGACAGGGGGAGGAAGAGGAACGTTCAAGGAAAAGAGCAGCATGTTCCGGTATCCCTACAGGAGGAGAAGAACCGGGTTTTCCAGCAGGGTTTTGAATTCGGCGGCAATGTTGGAAGCCTTGCATTCCGGCAGAATGCCGGCGTTCACGTACAGGGTGACGGGCAGGATGAGTTTGGACACGGGGCGCCCCGCTTCAATGCCCGTTTTCGGCGTGGTGCCTCCTATGCTGATGATGCTGTGGGGCATTTCCGGCAGCACGGCGCGCTGGGCTGCCACGTTCACGCCGCTGTCGCAAAGAAGGATGTTGGGCGCGACGCTGCCCGCGGGGAGCGGGCCTGCCGCGGGGGCGGCCAGGCGTTCCATGGCGATGTTGTAAATCGTCTTGCCGGAGGCGTTTTCAATGAAGACGTATTTTTCCCCCTTGTCCAGCACCATGAGCAATTCCGCGGCGGCGTCCCCGGCCAGCCATTCCGGCTCGCTGGCGCATGCTTTCACCGCCGCGCGCACCACGTAGTCAAAGAGGCTGGAGCGGCCGCCGATGAGTTTTTCGCACTGGACGGCGATGGGCGTGCTGATGGCGGCCAGGTAAGCCATGTTCGCTTCCAGGGAATACAGGTAAAAATTGTCTACGCGCGTGGCGTGGCGCGTGT
>OGPT01002558.1_pt1 | contig 14425 bp, 10 predicted proteins | sample 1552951 | NCBI WGS metagenome assembly OGPT01 (sample SAMEA2580224, study PRJEB22360) | human gut metagenome | biome: human gut; feature: human-associated habitat; material: faeces | place: Denmark | collected 2008/2010
TTAAATTATAGTTTAATAAAGAATAACGATAAAATAAAGGGTAAATATACCATAAATAAATTCGTTAAGAATAATAAGAAAGATTTAGTTGTAAAACATAAATTGTGGGTTTTTAATAATTATGAAAAAACTAAATTTTATAGATTTTATACAATAAAAAATGAAACTTATTTAAATGATTTAATAACGGATGAATATATAAATTTTGATAATGGAGCGATTAGTCATAAATTAAATAAAAATTTTTCAAGAGTAAGATATGATTATAATGATAAATTATTGGATTATTTATGTTGTTATTTTGATTTAGATAATGAGCCTCTTACTATAACCGGAGGTTATAAGTTATTTAATGATGCTAATAAAAATGAATTTGATAAAGTAATAGAAAATTATAAAATTAGAATGGATGAATTAAGTCCTAGATATATTAAATTTGTAAAAGAGCAAAAAGATGCTTTAGAATATTTTTATGATGACTTATTTGACCGAATAGTAGATAATTCTCTTACATCACTTACTGATTTAGAAAAAGAATATGTATTTGGAAAAAAAGAAAATAATTGTTATAAATTAAAAAGATAAATGCACAAAATATTTAAACTACCATAAAATACTATGGTGGTTTTTTGTTTGTTTTAGAAGATATTATTAACATTAATAAAGTTTTATATGATTATTTTAAAGAGGATATAATAAGTTTATTTTTAGATGGATACTGTCTTGATTATTATTATATTTTAAAAGAGTTTTACCCTGAATCTGTTTTAGTTTTAGAAAAGGGTAAAGACCATTGTGCTTCTTTAATTAATGGAAATATATATGACGTAAGTGGTATTAGAAATATAAATGATTTTATCATTCCAAGTAAAATAGAAGAAGATTTCGTATATGACTTTTATAATAGGATGGATAACTATGATTATGAAAGAATAATAAAATTACTAAAAGGAAGTGCTAAAAAAATGAATAATTAAATTTTCAACAAATTGTGACAAAATATTGACCGGGGGGGGGGTATTTGATATTATAAACATAGAATAGGATAACCTCTTAAGGTTATAAACAAGTCTTTTATGTATGGTAAGATTATAAAAGATAATAATAGTATTAGAAGGAGTTAGCTATGAAAAAGAAAAATGTAGTGATTATGGTAGGGACAGCGTTAGTAATCATAGTATTAGTAGTGTTAATTATACTATCTAAAGAAAGAAAGGTAACATGTAAAATTAATTATGAAAACGAGTATTATAAGATAAATTATAAGTATGTAATAACGTATAAATATTTGATGGTAGAAAACGTCATGATAGAAAATAAATATAAATTATTATATAAAACATATAATGAGTTTACTAATAATGTATTAAATAATAAAGAAAAAGAAGAAATACTTAAAGAATATAAAAAAATGGCTATAAATGGAAATAAATATAAAGGAATAGGGTACAGGGTATCAACTGGATTAGATTATATAAATATGAATGGAAATATAGACTACAAGAAAATAGATTTTAAAAAGTTAAAGAAGGATAAGAAGAAAGTGTCAGAGATAAAAATAAATAAAAATGATACTATAATAAAATATAAAAAAGAATTAAAGAAACAAGGATATGAGTGTAAGTAGGTGAAAGAATGAAAAAGAGAGTAAGAGATAAAAGAGGATTTACATTAATAGAATTATTAGTAGTAATAGCACTTATGTTATCAATACTAGGTATAGCAATAGTATCATTTGTTGGAATATCAAATAAGAAAAAAGAAAGTTCAAAAGAACTAATTAAAGAACAAATAGAGACGGCAGCATTAGAATATTTTAATGCAAATGAGTTTTTATTTAGTAATTTAAAAGATGATGCATTTGGAGTAATATCAGTAGGTAAGTTAGTAAATGATGATTACTTAAACGTAGTAACAAATCCTGTAACAGGAAAAAGGATAGGAAATTGTACAATAGTAGTAGTAAAAAGAAAGAATAATAAATTCACATCAGATGTAGATGATGAATCATTTGAAAAAGCAACTGATAATAAAACAGGAACACAATTAACTAACGTATGTGATTCAATATTGGTATCAAGTGATGATATACAAGGTGGAAAAATAACATATTATGATGAAAATTATAAAAAATTAACAGGAAAAAGGTTTAAAGATTTAAGCGATAATAAAAAACTATGGTTTAATAGTAAACATTTAGGAGAAAATAAAAATCTAATTGCATGTTCAGAAGATGAAGTAGAAGTAAAAAAATCAAAAGGCGATGAAATAGAAGTAATAAAAAAAGAAGGGCTTGGTTATTGTGCAACCATAAAAAATGGAACTAATGAGGATATAACATATAGCTCAAAAGATGGAAGTTGGTCATTAACGGTTGCGGAGAGAGTAGATACAACCCCACCTATAGTAAGTAATTTAAAAGTTGAATCAGAAAATAGTTATATAGGATCTAAGGATTTGTCTCAAATAAAGGAATATAAAGAAAAATTTTATTCTTTTAAATTAACATCTATTAGTGGTGTAAAAAGTATATTCACATATAACGAAGAAAATGCAAATATCATTAGAGCAAAAGAAATTTGTCATTCAGTTCCAGATAACAAAAGGTGTTTCGAATACGATAATGCACGAAATTCACATGATGCAGAAGATATATATGTTGATGGAAAATTAAAGATGTTACGTTTAAAATCTTATGATTATAATTTGAATTATGAAAAAATAAACGACATATTACCTTCTTTAGAAGATGGAGGAATATATTTAATATCAGAATTAGATAAATCAAATTTTCCAAAAGATATATTTAATTATTATTATGATTTTTGGAGTAATAAGGGTATGTATTATGATCCTAGTAACACTTATCATCATTATGAAGAAAATAAAAGAGTTAATAATAACCATACGATAAATGGTGAAGTAAGAAAAATAAAAGATAGATATGTTTATTACACAAAGCAAAATGCAGTTTGCATTGTATATTCAAATTCTGATTCTTATAACAATAAATGCGTAAGTGTGTTACCTATATATCCTAATTCTTTAAATGTAAATGCGGCTGGTGTATTAACAACTATTTTTCGAACTATACCATGGTCTTCTTCTTTATATTCCAAAATATATGATAAGATTAGACCTTACGTTTTAACATATGTAAATTATGATAGGAAAATAAATGGGCAAATAACGAAAGTATCTTTTGATTATAAAGATGATATATCTAAAGTGTATTCTTATGGTTTGGATAAAAAGTATGTAAAAGAAAAAAAGAGAGATGTAAAATATGGGGATTTATTAGCAAGTCATGATCCGTATTTAACAGAAACACTAAAAAAAATAAATAATTTAAGCGAAATAAGAAATGATAGAGAATTGTATAATCACACATATTCAACCAATAAAAAAAGTGCGTTAAAAGATCAAGGATTAAATGAAGAATACAATAAGGAAGTGTTAAATTCTGTTGAGATAACAGGAGACTTAAAGAAATCAGAAGATGATTATACTAAGACTAAGATAAATAAAAACAGTGATAGTGTTACTTTAGAACATATATATGCTGATGGAGAATTAGATGGTTCTATAGATAAATATAATTTAAACATTAAAGATAATGCTGGTAATGGAGTAATAAGCGAAGCGGATTATGAAAAGTATAAAAACTGTACTTATACAAAATGGACAGAGTATTCAGATGGTACTGAAGAATACTGTGAAGATGTTTGTAATAAATATGGCACATTAGTTAGAAAAACAGGTAAAATTGCTTATTTAATTGACGAATTAACAGGAGCTTATTGTCCTTTAGGAAAATGGCCAGCAGAAGAAAGAAATGCAGGTGTTACAGAAGAAAGATTAGAAAATAATACGTATTGTCCGTGGACAGATTGTTCTGTAACTACAACCAAGAAAACAACTAAAGGTAATGGTAAGGTTAAAGAATATACAAGAAAAGCGTTCAAATTCTCAGAGATGGATAATTTCTGTAGTAATAAATCTGTTGTTTCATTCTCAAATTGTAATTCAAGTGATTCATCATTAAATTGTAGACCTAATTATCCATATAAAAGATATAAATTTAAGGAATTAGAATGTAGCTGTATAAATGATAATGGAAATATAACAGCAACTTCTACTAATATAACAAGAACAACACATCCAGATGGTTATTCTTATATATTCTATACATCAGAAAGTAATTGTAATAAGAGTGCAAGTGAAGGAAAAAATAATGTTAGGCAAGTATGTCAACATATAGTAGGAGATTATTTAGATTTCCACGGAGTATATTGGAACCAAGGAAGTGCTAATTACTGGAGTGGTGAAGGTTGGTATAATAATAATTATGTACATAAAAAATCAGTGAATGCATTTACGTCCGAGAAAAAGGCATGCGAATGGGCTTGCGGAAAGGAATAAAAAATGGAAAAAGAAAGAAGAACAAAGGCACTAGTTATAGTAGTGTTATTAATAGTAGTTGCAGGACTTACAGTAGCATTTGCGGCCCTATCAACTACACTAAACATAAATGGTACAGCATACTTAGATGCAGCAAAATGGGGAATTAGATTTGAAAACTTATCTAGTCCAACAAAAATAGGTAGTGCAACTACTACTGGAACGGCAAAGATAGAAGAGACTAAGTCTGCAGAAATAAATGGTATAAACGTTAATCTATCAACTCCAGGAGATAAAGTTACGTATACAGTAGATTTAGTAAACAAAGGAACTATTAATGCTAAGATAGATAATATAGAAAAAACTGTATTAACACAAGAACAACAAAGATACTTAACATTTAAAGTAACAGATCAAAATGGAAAAGAAATAAGTCAAGATGATATCTTATCAGCTGGAGAAACAAGGAACCTTACAATAACAATAGAGTTTATAAAAGATTTAACTAAAGAAGATTTGCCAACTAATGCAAGTACAATATCCTTATCATACAAACTAAATTTTGTACAAACAGATGAAAAAGTAACTAGTGCAGGGCAAGGCTCGCAGCAAGCTTGCACGTCGTTTGATAAAAAAGATACATATAACGTAGGAGATGTAATAGCACTTTGTAATACTAATACAGGAAAATCAGAAGATTTTTATGTAATGAAAGATAATGGTAATACTGTAACAGCTCTTGCTAAATATAATTTATTAGTTGGTAATACAATAGAAATTAATGAAGATTTTAGTGATATGAAAACATCACTAATATCAACTTCAGAAGAAGGATATGGCCTTCAAAATAGTATTGCAGGATATATCGAGTGGGATTCTATGGGTAGTCCATTAAATCATACTTTGAAAGGTGGAATAGCTTTTGCAGATGGTGAAGAATCAAAGAAAATAAGCGAATGTTCAGATAATGAGTGTTATTATGGATACTGGACAGATGATACGTCTAATCACAGTTTATTAAGTAAATATGGAACAAGCTATCCTGCAAATGTATATGATAACAATTCTAAACTTTATGCTCATACTCAAGATTACAAAACATATTTAAAAAATACATTAGGAAAAACTAGCGTTGATGCAAGATTAATAACTTATGAGGAATTAACTAGTTTAGGATGCAAACAAGAAGGTAGTTCTGGTAATTGTTATAATGCGCCATCTTGGGTACATAGTACTAATTATTGGAGCGGTACTGCGTATCATAATAATTGGGTATATTTTGTAACTTCATATGTTGGAACAGGACCTGCTAATGGTTTCGGACCTGGTTATTTTGATTATTCTTTATTTTTAGGCCTTCGCCCAGTTATAACAATATCTAAATCAGAATTATAAAATAATATATTTTAAGAAGAAAAATTAACATTTTCTTCTTTTTTTTGCATACATTTTATTGAATGGAGATGAAGATATGAAACAGATAATACCTTTTGTTAAAGATATTTCTTTAGCACCTAAGATTTATGAGGTAACAAGTATTGCACTAGAACATAACTTAAAAATGGAAAATAGTGATTCTGTGGTGGGTAGTTTTACCGTAAGTGGTAAATATAGGATAAATAATATAAGTATAAATGAAGAAGTATTTGAAGAAAACATTCCTTTTGATATAACTCTTGATTCAAAATATGATGCTTCAAAAGTAACTATTGATATTGATGATTTTTATTATGAAATTATAAATGATGAATTTTTAAGGGTTCATATAGATGTATTAGTAGATAACTTAGTTTATGAGAAAAAAGAAGTAGAAAAACCAAAAGAGATAATAAAAGAAGAAAGAGAAGAAATTTCAACTATTATCAATGAAAGGAAAGATGATTTAATGAATGATAATGTTAATTTATCTGATAAAAAAGAAGATACTTTAATAGAAGTAGAATTTGATATAAAAGAAAAAGTAGAAAAAGCATATCAGGTAGGAAGAGGAAGTAATATAATAAAAAATAATTTTGAAATCCTTTCTACATGGATTAACGGTAATAAATATGAATTAGAAGCAAGTTTTGACGAAAATGTGATAAAACAAGTTTGTGAAAATATAAATAATACTTCAGAAGATGCAATAGTAGAACCAAGTTATTATATTGAAAACGATAAATTAATTATTACACCAGGAAAAAAAGGAATTGATGTTAATGAATCTGAAGTGAAAAACATGGTAACAAATATTTTAAATATTAATTCTGAAAAAAGTACAATTTTAGAGGTTCCAGTTTCTTATAAAGAACCACAGGCAATTGATTTGGAAAAGATACATAATGAAATATATAAAAAGGCACAAGATGCATATTATACAAATAATCCATTTACAATATATCCAGAAGTAAAAGGAATTGATTTTGATATAGAAAGTGCAAAATCAATAATAGAAGAAGAAAAAGAAGAATATGAAATTCCACTTATAATAACACAACCAGATAAAACAGTAAATGATATAGGAACAGAAGCGTTTCCAGATTTATTAGGAACATGTTCAACTAAATATAATGCTAGTAATACAGGAAGAACAACTAATTTAAAGTTGGCAGCTGGAAAAATAAATGGTAAGGTTTTATTAGTTGGAGATGAATTTTCATATAATCAAACTGTAGGAGAGAGAACAATTGCAGCTGGTTATAAAATGGCAGCAACTTATTCAGGTGGAAAAGTTGTAGATGGTCTTGGTGGAGGTATATGTCAAATATCTTCAACTTTATATGATGCTGTTGTGTTTGCAGATTTAGATGTAACTGTGAGAAGAAATCATCAATTTATTACTTCATATTTACCAGGAGGTAAAGATGCTACAGTTGTATGGGGATCACAAGATTTTAAATTTAAGAATTCAAGAAAATACCCTATAAGAATTACGACCACAGTTAGTGGAGGAGTTGCTACAATACAAATATGGGGACACAGGGAAGAGACAGAATATGATATTTCTATAGAAACAAAGAAAACTGCTACAATTGCATATACAACACAATATATTAATGATTCAAGTTTACCAGCAGGAACTCAAAAAGTTGTTCAAAATGGTAATAATGGCAGTAAATATGAAGCCTATAAAGTTAAAAGATTAAATGGAGAGGTTGTTTCAAGAACACTTCTTTCTAAAGATACATATAATGCAATGCAAAAAATTGTTAGAGTAGGAACAGGAAATTAAATAGTATTAAATGTCTAATAGAAAAACGATTTGATTAAAATATAAATTCATATATTGACAAAAGTTTTAAATAGTATTATAATAAGTTTGTTATATTGATATAACAAACTTATTTATTTGCACCATTAGCTCAGCTGGTAGAGCAGCTGACTCTTAATCAGAAGGTCCGCGGTTCGATCCCGCGATGGCGCACCAGACAAAAAGATTCACAATAATGTGAATCTTTTTTTATGCAAAAAAGCCTTATATATTTCTATATAAGGCTTATGTATTCTTCTCTATTCTCCTGTTTCTGTTGAAGGACTTGGATCAGGTGATTCAACAGGTTCTGTAGGAGTCTCGCTTGGTTCTGGTTCAGGTGATGGCGTTGGAGTAGGCTCTACTGAAGGTGTTGGAGTTGGTGTAGCAGTTTGCTTTGTACCAACCTTTACAACTCTTGTAATTGTTTTATAATAATCTGACGAAATTTGTGTTGATGACACTAAATTTCCAGACTGATCATAAACATTTTTATAAGTAACACTTCTACATCCATTAGTTCCTTTTGTAACAACCTTTTCTGTACCAGCTGGTAATGTTGGATCCTCTATTCTCTGAACATCACAAGGAATTGTTGATGTAACTTTAGCAACTACTTGAACTTTATAATCTGGATTCTCTTTTATTCCATAAATCCTAATCGTTGCCACTCCTGATTTAATGTACGCTTCAATTTTAACTGGATACTTTCTAGTATTTTTAAATTTAAAATCTAATGATCCATATGCAACAGTAGCATCCCTTCCAGGATCAGAGTAACTTGTTGTATATGAATGATTATGTCTCTCTTCTATTCCTAAATTAGCCATTAATACAGCATTATATAATGTAGATGATATTTGGCAGATACCTCCGCCTAAACCATTTTCAACTCCGTTACTTGTATAAATCGCTGCTTCTCTATAACCATTTTCAACACTTCTTTTTCCCAATACTTTATTATATGAAAAAACTTCACCTGGTTGAATTACATATCCATTTAATTTACTACAAGCAATACTCAAATTTGTTGTTCTTGACACATTACCCGCATCATATCTCGTTGTGAAAACAGATAACTCATCTGGGAATGCTCTTGAACCTAAACTAGAAACAGTCACATTTGCCTTAGTAATTTTTAATGGAATAACATATTCATCCTTTAATTCAGCAAAAAGTGCTTTTGCTTCATCCATAGTTATTGCAAAATCAATTCCTTCTTTATCAACAACAACCTGGAAAGGATCCTCTATTATATATGCATCTTGCGGATCTGAATGAACTTCATTATATATTTTTTCTACATCAATTGCACTTGCTTTTTCGTTCTTTACAGCAATTTCTCTTTCAGTAGTAATTGATTTAGATAATTCTTTAATCTCACTACTAATCTCGCTTAACATTTTATCTTTATCAAGAACTATACCATCTTTTCCAGGAGTAACAATTAATTCATTTCCTTCAATACTATATGAATATTCTTGAATAACACCAGGTAATTCAGCACTAGTTTCTGTTAAAACTTTATCTAACTCTTCCTCATTGTAAGTTATATTCATATCAATGTTCTGTTTAACAAATTTACTTTTTATAACATTAATATTATTTATAAAAATATTATTTGATCTACCTTGATCGCAAGCCTTATTAATAGCTTCTTCAACATTAGCCGTTACCTCTAATTGAGTTAATGACAATTCTTTTTCATAATCTTGATATTTTAATGTAATCATACCATCTTTTTTAGAGTTCATCTTTTCTTCTATTAACTGAGTTGCTTCCGTCTTATTCAAACCTGATACATCAACACCATCAATAGTAACACCAGTAATAATCTTATTTGAAAACATAGCAGTTAAAGCAAAAGCTGTTGAACATATTAATAACAAAACAATAATAACAACAACTATAATAGAAATTTTTATTACTTTACGCCTTTTTGCCATAATTTGTTCAATGTATTCTTCAGAAACTCTTTTTTTAGACATATGTTTTTTTTCTTCTTTTACATCTTTTGTTTTTTGATCTTCTTTCTCCATTTTTTCCCTCCACTATTTTTATAGCAGGTTAATCTTATCATATCGAATTTTTTTATTCAATACTTTAGATATAAACCATCTTTCACTAGACATTTTATTTTTTTAAATATATAATATGAATAAATATTTTTAAGGAGTGGTTACATGTTAGGAAATTTACTTTCACTTATTCGTGAAAAAAAAGGATTATCAAAAACAAATATTGCTGAAACAACTGGTATTAATGTTGGTCATTTAACTCATATTGAAAAAGGAGAAAGAAACCCTAGTCAAAAGGCATTAAAGGATATTTGTAAAGCGTTAGATATTCCATATCAACCAATATCATACACTTATGACAAAGTTCTAACTGATGAACAGAAAAAATTTAACTTAATAAGTGCTGTTCCTTATAATACAATACCATTAGTAAGTAACATAGAAGATATGGTTATATGCCCTGCTTCTATTCCAAACGCTTCAATGGCATTTGTTATGAAAGACGATTCAATGAAAGCATCTGTTCCAAAGGGATCACTAGTATTTGTAGAATTAAATACAATCCCTCTACATAGAGAACTTGGATTAGTTAAATATAATGACGAACTTTTAATTAGACGTTTTGCATATAGAAAAAACAAATTAGTTCTAAAGTCAGACAATCTTTTAACTAAAGATATAGTAATTGAAAATGGAGAAGAATTTACAATCATTGGAAAAATTTTTGTCGAAAAGTAACATTTATTTTACAATAATATAACATTTACATATTATTTAATTTATTAAATCGAAAATTATTGCAACAATTTTTCTTTAAGATTATAATTATTATATAATTTTAAGAAAGAAAGAGATAATTATGGAATTAGTTAAAAACATATTTTTTAATACAGATAAATTGACACCAAACTCAACAATAAAAATTTCATATACAGGTAAATTTTTTCAAGATAACTCTTCTGAAGTTTACCTTCATTTTGGCTTTGGTGCTAACTGGGATGATTTAAAGGATGTAAAAATGGAACGTACTGAACTAGGATTTCAGGTTGAAATTGAACTTCCTGAAAATGATTCTCTACGCTTCTGCTTAAAAAATCAAAACGATGAATGGGACAACAATGATGGACAAAATTATGTATTCCCTATCGAACATATTGAAACTAGTTTAACTGTTCAAGATGATTCTTTTAGCTTGGTTTCACCAAGAAAACTTAGAAAATCTTATATAATAACTAAAAAAATAAAATTAGCTATTTATAAAATTATAACTTATTTACCAAGATTAGTTTCTGGTAACTATAAGAAAAAAACTGAAGAATAAAATTAATCCCTTACATATATATGTAAGGGTCTTTTTTTACTAATACTCTACAATATTAAAAACACACCCTTTTTTACTCATACTCTAGTAAACTTAAAGGATGTGCCTTACATTATGAACTATTTTTCATCATCATTTTTATATCTTAATATATATTCGTTTCTAGAATCAATCGTCTGAGGATTTATAGTCTTTCCCTTATCAATTCTCTCTTTGATAGTTCTATTCATACACTCGATTACAGCAGCTTTTAAATTCTTTTTAGCCAATTCATATAATTCTTGAGTTCCTTCATATTTTCTATCAATTCCAGTTGAATCAGCAACAAATAAAATTTCAGCAAGCAAACTCATATCTTTATCACCCATTGTATGAGTAGCAATCGCCTTAACCATATCATCGCTATATCCAAACTCTTCCTTAGCAATCCACGAACCAACTGGTGCGTGCAACAAACCCGGACTATCAATTTCATATTTATTAATTTCAAGCCCTCTATCATGCATAAATTTAATTTTTTCCTCATGAGACATCTCTTTAGCCACATCATGTGCAATCCCCACTAATCTAGCCTTTTCAACATCTTCGCCATAGATCTTTGCATATTCAACACATCTATCCTTAACACAATTTGAATGATAAAATCTTTTTTCTGAAAGTCTACTCTTTACTACCTCTTCTACTTCTTCAAAACTCTTCATTACATTCTCCATTTCACTCTTCATATATAACTATCTGTAGATTGCTAATTGAATTAATCTATCAATTAATTTTGAATACTCAACTCCTGCAGCTTCGAACAATTTTGGATACATACTTATTTTAGTAAATCCAGGCATTGTATTAATTTCATTTAAAATAACTTCTCCATCCTCTTTCAAGAAAAAGTCCACTCTTGATAATCCTTTAGCACCAACAGTTAGAAAAGCTTTTTCAGCCATTTTTTTTATTTTTCTTCTGCTATCTTCAGAAACTTCAGCAGGAATAACAGTAAATGATTTTGGATTGTTATATTTAGCATCATATGTATAAAAATCTTCTGCCGCTTTAACTTCACCAACTTCAGATGAAATTATTTCATCATTTCCAAGAACTGCACATTCAATTTCTCTACCATTAATTTGTTCTTCTATCAAAATTTTAGTATCATACTTTCCAGCTTCAATAATAGCATTTGCTAATTCTTCTAAATTTTTAACTTTACTTACGCCAAAAGAAGAACCTTCTCTTGCAGGCTTTACAAACATTGGAAAGCCCAATTTTTCCTCAGCAAATTTACATACACTTTCTATTGACTCTCTATCACTAGTATTATCAATAAAATATACATCACCAGCTTTTCTCAATGTAATTGAATTTGCAACATTAATTCCAGCCAATGAAATCAAACGCTTCGTAAAATCTTTATCCATACATACAGAAGAAGCTAAAACTTCACAACCAACATAAGGCTTTTTAATCGTCTCTAATATTCCTTGTATGCAACCATCTTCTCCATATCTTCCATGCAATACAGGAAATACAATATCAGCATCTTTAATAGCATCTAAAATATTAATTCTGGCTTCTAAATCAACCATTTTCATATTCTCTAGTTCTTCATAATTACCAACATATTCATACACATTTCCATTCTTTTGAATATATACAACTTTTATTTCATATTTGTCTTTATCAATTTTCTCAAGTACAGATTTACCAGACATTAATGAAACATCATGTTCTGATGACATTCCCCCAACAACTACAGCTAATTTAATTTTTCTAAACAAACCATCATAAATTTCACCAAAGCGCATACTATTTGAAGCCTTCAATAAAACCTTATCACTTGAACTAATTATTTCTTTCAGTTTCGTTGAAGCCTGTAAATTCGTTCTATACATAAATACATTTTCTCTTGGCATACCATTTAAAACAGCAGTATTTCCAATATATTCAGCTTCTTTTCCAACAGTAATTAAAACATCAATTTTATTCTTAGCCACTTCAACTCCAACTGTTTCATGTAACTCTTGGCTAAAATCTCCAACTTCTTTAATATCGCCAAGTACAGCAATCTTCTTTCCACCAGTTAAACTTGATAAATATTCCAAACTTGGCTTAATAGATTCAAGACTTGCATTATAATAATCTTTTATATATAAAACATCATCCTTTTTCTCAATATCCATTCTGTTTTTAGCAATTTTGGCATCAGCAACAGCATTTTGAATTTTTTCAATTGGAATATCATACTCTAATCCAACAGCTATAGCAGACAATGCATTTAAAATAAAAATATCACCTGGTTTCTTTGTAGTAAATTCATATTCTTGATTATCTATTTTTAAAGTAAATTCATTTCCATCTTCTTTAATCTTAACATTTTCAGCAGTATAGTTACTCTTTTCTTTAATACCAAACGTAATTTTTTCATTATCAGTATCTTCAAGATTCCATTTGTGCAATAAATCATTATCATTATTTATAATGATCCTTCCTTTATCCATACCCTCTAGAATCTCTAATTTAGCTTTTAAGATGTTTTCTCTTGATCCCAGGTTACCAATATGAGAAGTACCTATATTTGAAATAACGCTTAATGTAGGTCTTGCAATTTGTGTTAATTCACTAATCTCACCTGCATGGTTCATTCCCATCTCAATAACTAAAGCATCATGATCCTTTAAACCCATAATGGTTAAAGGAACGCCTAATCTATTATTATGATTTCCTTGAGTTTTTTGAACATTGTATTTTTCAGCCATCACCCTAGCAATAACATCCTTAGTACTTGTTTTTCCAACACTACCAGTTATTGCAACAACAGGAATATCATATAAACTTCTTTTTACCTTAGCAATCTCCACCAAAGTATCTTCTACATTTGGAACTAATACAATAGTAGCAAATTTTCCTAACTCACTTAGCTCCTCATCTGTAAAAATATTTTCCTGAATAAAACATATAATTGCTCCCTTTTTAACCGCATCCTTGCAGTACTTAGTACCATCAGTATTTTCTCCTTTTAAAGCAAAATATGTCTCTCCACTTTCAATAGTTCTTGTATCAATACTAACTCCTTCTATCTTCTTATCTGCATCTCCACAAAGAACTTCACCACTAATTTGAGGTAATACCTCTTTCAAATTAATTTTTTTCATAAAATCACCTTTTATAATTCGATCGATTTGCTATATATTAATATTCACAAATACTACTTAATATTACCACTTTTTATTTTTTTCTGCAATCATTCTGACAATTAGTTATTAATGTTACCTATCAATTTTTGCTTTCTTCTTTGCCCCCAAAAACAAGAGACGCCCTTTAGCGTCTCTTGTTTTTCATATAATTATTACAACTTTTGTTTATTGTTAATTATTTTCTCTTTTGATTATATATACTCCACATGCTAATGATATTAATATTAATAACATTCCTCCTGCTATTAGTACATATGTATGTCCACCT
>OGPT01002563.1_pt1 | contig 14405 bp, 5 predicted proteins | sample 1552951 | NCBI WGS metagenome assembly OGPT01 (sample SAMEA2580224, study PRJEB22360) | human gut metagenome | biome: human gut; feature: human-associated habitat; material: faeces | place: Denmark | collected 2008/2010
ATGGTAGCAAGCTGGGTGTTGTTACCGACTTGGATGGTAAGTTTAGCATTGATGCTGCACCTGATGCAACATTGACAATTACCTATGTGGGTATGGAGCCTAAGACCGTGAAAGCTGAGGCTGGTAAAACCCTTTCCATTACCTTGAAGGATGATTCAAAAGTTCTGAATGATGTCGTTGTCATCGGTTATGGCGTTCAGAAGAAGAGCGACCTGACTGGTGCAGTTGCATCTATCAAGAGCGATGACATCAAGGGTTTGTCAGCTACCGATGCCGGTGCTGCCCTCCAGGGTAAGGCTGCCGGTGTGCAGATTATCAACTCGGGTGGTCCGGGTGAGGCTGCCGATATCCGTATCCGTGGTTATTCTTCCAATAGTGGTAATATCGGTCCGTTGCTCATCGTCGATGGTCTGAAGGTGGATAACATCCAGTACCTGGATCCATCTATGATTGAGAGCATGGAGGTATTGAAGGATGCCGCTTCTGCTGCCATCTATGGTGCGCAGGCTGGTAATGGTGTCGTTATCATTACTACCAAGACGGGTGCTGCCAATGGCGGTAAGGCTCAGATTTCTTACAGCAGCAAGTTCACTATCCAGTCGTTGGGAAAGAAGGCTGATATCTTTGATGCTCCTGAGTATATCGAGTATCACAAGTATTTGGGCGACTTGAACGATGATCTTCTGAAGAAGAACAACTATAATGGTCAGAACACCAACTGGTATGACGAGGTATTTGAGAACAGTCTGGCTCACCAGCATAGTCTCACCTTGCAGGCAAGTAACGGTAAGGGACGTTTCCTCGCCAGCTTGAATATCCTGAACAATGATGGTATCGTTAAAGGTAGCAAGGATACTTATAAGCGTTTCACTGGTCAGATCAATGCCGACTATGATATCTATAAGTGGTTGAACGTGACTACTAATACATCTTTTGAAAAGTACAAGACCAAAGGTGTAACTAGAGGTTATGGTTCATTGCTGAACTCTGTGGTTTCTATCGATCCTTTGACTCCAGCTTATATCAGTAATGTGGAGGATTTGGCTCCTGGCATGAAGGCCCAGGTAGAAGCCGGTGGCCCAGTTCCAAGAGATCCAAGCCATAACAATGACTACTATGGTACTTCTAAATATGTAGATGATGCTACTGGTAACCCTCTCTATCAGCGCGACCGTCATGACACATGGACTTCTGGTATCAATGTACGTGGTACCGTTGCTGCCAATATCAAGCCATTCAAGGGCTTTACATTTACTTCTCGCTTAGGTTATCGTATCACTCAGAGTAACTATCATAACTACGAGACTCCATATTGGTTATCATCTATGGCACATAGTGAAAACTATACCATTGAAGCGAAAACCAATAATGGTTTGTACTATCAGTGGGAGAACTTTGCCAACTATTTGACAACAATCGGCAAGCACACTATTGGTGCCATGGCAGGTATGTCGTTTACCAAGAATCATTGGGATAATAGTTCCATCAGTTCTACAGGAGGTAACATACTCTCATCTTATGAGCCAAACTTCCGTTACATCGACTACTTGTTGGCTAATGCAACCAAGAATGTAGGTAACGCTCCTTCAGATGCTACAGAGTTATCTTACTTTGGTCGTGTATCTTACAGCTATGACAACCGTTACTTCATGCAGGTTAACTTCCGTCGTGATGCTTTCGATACATCAAAACTTTCAAAGAAGGCACGTTGGGGTAATTTCCCATCAGTTTCAGCAGGATGGGCTATCAGCAATGAGAAGTTCTTCAAGGACAATATAAGCCGTGATGCCATTTCTTTCTTGAAACTTCGTGGTTCTTGGGGTCAGAATGGTAACGTCAATATCTTGAGCGATTATCGTTATGCTTCTACCATAGCTCTTAATCAGAGTTTCTATCAGTATAATCCTTCTTTCGGAGATGGTAAGCTGACTTTAGGTTCTAAGCCTTCTGGACTTGCTAACCCAGACTTGAAGTGGGAAACTTCAGAGCAGGTTGACCTTGGACTTGATGCGCGATTCCTTAACGACCGTTTGACTTTGGGCTTAGACTGGTATCGTAAGACAACCAAGGACCTCTTGATTGAAATCACTCCTATTCCAGAGATTGGTGTAAACAAGAGAGTTGTTAATACAGGTAAGGTACTTAACTCTGGTCTTGATTTCGAGTTGGGTTGGAGAGATCACATCAAGGACTTTAAGTATAGTGTGACCGTAAATGGTTCAACTCTGAAGAATGAGGTGAAGGAGGTTTCTAACCTTGTAAGCCGTTTGACCGAAATAGGTATTGATGGATTCAATAACCAGCTTAAGCCTACATTCGAGGCTGGCCATCAGGTATGGTATTTCCGTGGTTACAAGTATGCAGGTGTAGCCGAAGATGGTAGCGCTCTCTATTATAATAAGAATGGCGAAACAACTTCAGCTCCAACCGATGAAGATAAGCAGGATTTGGGCTCAGGTATTCCTAAGTTTACTTATGGTATTACTCTTAATGCAGAATATAAGGGCTTTGACCTCACCGTATTTGGAACAGGCTCTGCTGGCAACAAGATTTACAACTTGATGGTTTCTGCAGACCGTCCGTTGATCAATGGAATTGATACCTACTGGAAGGATTCTTGGAGAGCAGACCGCACCAATGCTAAATATCCTGATATGAAAAAGGTTGCTACAGACTGGAAGTTCTTCAGTTCTGATGCAGCTGTGTTCAGTGGCTCATATTTCAAGATCAAGCAGATTCAGTTGGGCTATACATTGCCAAAGGCTATCTCTAGCGTGGCAGGTATCAGCAATCTTCGTGTATATTGCTCACTGGATGATTTCTTCACCATCACCAAGTATCCTGGTGCTGATCCGGAGACCGCTTCTATGAATAGTGGCGCATCTCGTGGTTTTGATAATGGTACTTATCCAACTTCCAAGAAGGTGGTATTTGGTATCAATGTAACATTCTAACCTTTAATATTCAAAAACAATGAAGAAAATATTATTTTCAACAATATTGGCTCTTGCTGCCACAGGAACAATGACGCTCACTACATCTTGTGAGGATCAGCTTGACATTGAGCAGAAGGGTGTAATATATACCGAGAACTTCTATAAGACCGATGCTGATGCAGAGGCGGCCCTCGTTGCTGCATACGAAAGCTTTATGTGTAATGTGATGGGACGTAACCACGATGGTGGTGGCCCAGGTATTTATACTCCATTGAAACTGATAGTCAATGAGTGTGGAGACGATGTGTTGGCAGCAGGTGCCAACTCTGGTGATAATACGTTTGGTATCATGCTCAATCAGTTCTATTATGATGCTGAGGCTGAGGTGCCAAAGTTTATGTACACAGGCCTCTATCACTCTGTATATGCCTGTAACCTTGTACTCGATCACTTTGCCGATGCTACTACCGCTGTGCAGAAACGTTGTGCCGCAGAGGCTCGTGTGCTTCGTGCTTATGATTATTTCCTGTTGGCTAATCTCTGGGGTACTCCACCATTGGTAACTCATGTTCTGGATGCTTCTGCACAGCCTTTTAATTGTGATAAGGATCCTGAGCATCCTATGGATCACAAACAGTTGATAGAGTGGATTGCGCAGGAATGTGAGAATGCTGCCAACGATTTGGATGAGCGTAAAAGTAAGGATGACAAGGATGGAGCAGTGAAGGTAACCAAGGGCTTTGCATATGCTCTTGCCGGAAAGGCTTACCTTTTCGCCGGTCAGTATGATAAGGCTAAAATTGCCCTTAAAAAGGTTATAGACTCGGGCAAGTATGATCTTGTTCCTGGTAAGCAATATGCCGACAACTTCCATATCGAGGGTGATGCCAACGAGGAGAAGGTATTTGAAGTCAACTTCGAGTATAATTCAGGTAAGACCGATTGGGGTGGTATGATTCAGCGTTCTAGCTGGATGGAGACCAACTATTGGGATTGGCGTGCTGATCACTTTGTTGTTTCTCCTAACAAGGTTTATTGTGGCGGCGTTGATGGCTGGGGTGGCCTTGGCGTGCCTCAGTGGTTTGGTGACGAGTTCTATAAAAATGATGGTGACTCTTATCGCTTGAAGGCTACTTTAAAGCATATTGATGATGCGGTTTATCATATGTCTTACGGCAAGGATGAAATCGATAATATGACTGACGAGCAGAAGAAAACCAGTGACAAGATTGGCATCAATGACCCTGTTCAGGGACTCTACGGCAACTCTACCTGGTTGGCGTTCAAGCAAATAATGAGAGCTTCTGATACTGATGGCAAGAAATATGGTGATAACATTCGCTTGAATAATTATCTTGTCATGCGTTACGCTGAGGTTTTGCTCAATTATGCAGAGGCTTGTCTTCAGACAGGCGATCAGGCTGAAGCTAAGAAATATATCAACATGATTCAGAAACGTGCTGGTTCCAAGACAATCAGTGAAACTGTTGATATGGATGTGTTGAAGAAAGAAAAGTCATATGAACTTTGGCTTGAAGGCTGTCGTTGGTTCGATATCATGCGATGGAATGATACAAAGGCCATTGAGCGTTTGACTAAGGCTGGTACAGTCGTGCCACATTTGTTTGATAAGGTTTTCAGAGCTCCAAAGGCAGACGACCAGGATGTAGCTTGGGAGCATGGATCAGAAGCAAACAGCCGTTTCTATACGACCAACACTCCTGAGACTAATTTCAAGGTAGGTTTCAAGGAGGGCAAGCATGAGTTCTTCCCTTATCCACAGACCGTGTTGGATAAGAATCCTAACCTAAAGCAGAATCCTGGTTGGTAATCATGAAGTTGTTTTGTTAATATAGTGTTTTAAGTTTAAAGAATTATAGATTGTTTGACAATTAGGGGGTGTTTTGAAAAAAAGCACTCCCTTTTTTTCTTCTTTAAAGAAATTTGCGTATGAAAACATGGATGTGTGCCTTGATGCTGGCGTTATCGACAGGAGCTTCGGCTCAGAACCCGATTATCAGCGGACAGTATTCTGCTGATCCTACGGCTCGCGTATTCAACGGGAAGGTATATCTTTATCCTTCTCATGATATTCCGAGTCCTATCGAGAAACTGAAGACTTGGTTTTGTATGCCTGATTATCATGTCTTCTCATCCAGCAATCTGACGGATTGGGAAGACCATGGTGTCATCGTTTCGCAGGACAAAGTACCTTGGGTACAGGACGGCAGTTATACGATGTGGGCTCCTGACTGTGTAGAGAAAGACGGAAAGTATTACTTCTATTTCCCTGCTGCTCCGAAAGGGGAGGAGAAGGGATTCGGAATAGGTGTGGCGGTTGCCGACCAGCCCGAAGGACCGTTTATGCCGATGTGGAAACCCATAGAGGGTGTGCACGGCATAGATCCTTGTGTGCTGATAGATAAGGACGGACAGGCTTATATCTACTGGGCTGGAGCAGGATTGCACATGGCTAAGCTGAAACCAAACATGACGGAACTTGCCTCGGAACCCAAACTGGTAGAGGGATTGCCTGAGGGATTCAAGGAAGGACCATTTGCCTTCGAGCGTAACGGCAAATATTATTTCACCTTCCCTTGGGTACGTGAAAAGGATGGAACCGAAACGCTGGCTTATGCCATGGCTGACCATCCGATGGGACCTTTCACGTTCAAGGGCATCATCATGGATGAGTCGCCTACGAAGTGCTGGACCAATCATCATAGCATCGTAGAATATCAGGAACAGTGGTATCTTTTCTATCATCATAATGATTATTCGCCTAAGTTTGACAAGAACCGCTCGGTGCGAATCGACTCTCTGAACTTCAATCCTGACGGAACGATACAGAAGGTGATACCTACGCTAAGAGGTGTGGGATTGACGAAGGCTCGTTCGCGTATTCAGATTGACCGCTATTCTGCGCTGCAAGGCAAGGGTATTGGTATTGATTATCTGGATAAGAACAACTGTTTTGAAGGATGGAAGACTCTCTTCTCTAAATCGAATACAGCTCTTATATATAATAAGGTGGATTTCGGTAATGAGAAGGTGGCGGAAATCACCGTTCGTGCCAAGTCTTCAAAGGGCGGTGTGCTCGTAGTCAGAGCCGATGGCAAGAAGGGTAATATCATTGCTAAAGTGAAGATTCCAAAGTCGGCAGCCTGGAAGAACATCCGTGCCCAGGTGCTCCATGCTCCTCTAGGCGTCCATGCTCTACACGTATCCTTGCAGAGTGGTGCCGACGTAGAGGTTGACTGGCTGGGCTTCGATGCGTTGCCTTGGGAAAAGGGTGCTTTCGAAACTCACCAGTATCGCAATCTCTTTGCCGAGATGGGCTATAAGCAGGCTGATATTGACAAGAAGGTGAACGAAGTGTTCAATGATGTGTTCTACGGTAAGAACAAGGTTTATTTCGAGGTGGGCGATTCCATGGGATATGTCAGCGATATAAAGAACAATGATGTGAGAACCGAAGGCATGTCGTATGGAATGATGGCTGCCGTGCAGTTTGACAAGAAGGACATCTTCGACCGTCTCTGGCGATGGAGCAAGAAATACATGCAGCATCAGGAAGGACCTTATAAGGGCTATTTCGCATGGAGCTGCAAGACTGATGGAACGAGAAATGCGCAGGGAGCCGCTTCGGATGGTGAACTCTATTTCGTAACTTCGCTCATCTTTGCATCCAACCGATGGGGCAATGATACGGGCATCAACTATCTGAAGGAAGCGCAGCATATTCTGGATTGCAGCATGCAGAAGGCGGGAATGGACCGCACAGCTCCGCTCATCAATCTCGAACATCAGCTCATCACCTTTACGCCCGATCATTGGGGCGGGAAGTTTACCGACCCTTCTTACCATCTCCCTGCCTTTTACGAGGTTTGGGCGAAATGGGCTAACGACGGACGGTCCCAGTTCTGGAAGGAGTGTGCTGAGAAAAGCCGTGAGTTCCTGCATAAGTGTATCAATGAGAAGACGGGCTTGAACCCGGACTATTGCAACTATGATGGCAGTCTGATGAAGACCGGTCGGTTGTTGGGTGATGCATTCCGTTACGATTCATGGCGAGTGCCAATGAACATAGCGCTCGATTATTCCTGGGCTTGCAAGGATAAGGAGTGGCAGCAGAAATATGCCAATACGCTGCAGAACTTCCTGTATAGTAAGGGCATTGATTCTTTCCTGGACCAGTATAATGTAGATGGAACGATGGTAGAAGATATTCTGCCGGCAGGTACGGCTCCTAAGGCACTCCGCCATTCTATCGGTTTTGTTGCCACTTCGGCTGCGGCTTCTTTGGTCAGCAATCATGTGAAGGGCAGGGAATTCGTCAGTCATTTCTGGAATGCCAAGCATGAACCAGACAAAGAAGGCTTCTTCGATGGCTACTACGACGGACTGTTGCGTCTCTTCGCCTTCATGCATCTGAGTGGCCGTTATCAGATTATCGAACCTCAATAATAATGAATAGTCTATGTACAAATTTCTTAATAAAATAGTTAGATTGTTTTGTTTATGTGTATTCCTTTTGGGGCATTCCTCTGCGGATGCCCAAAATAGGAATTTACCTGCAGACATCAATCCTTATTTCGGACCAGTCGGCAAGCAGCCTGTCATGCCTAATGCGGCTGGCTTTATTCAGAGATGGTTGCTCCTGGAGCCCATCTCTATGCCGGTCAAGAGCAATGTCGTTTTTACAGATTCTTATCTGAAGGAGATATTCCATACGCAGTATTTCCCTAAACAGATGGAAACAGTTCCTAAGGATGGAGCCGTCGTGAAGGTGGGCAAGGAAAAACTGAAATGGCATGCGCTGGACAGTAAACTGTTTAATGTGAAGCTCTTCCGTTTCGCTACTTCGTTTAAGAAAGCCAAGTATGGTGTCTTGTTCTGGGCGGTTACCGTTATCGATTGCCCTGAGGAGATGAAAGACGTCCGCTTGTCTGTTGGCTCGAATGGTGCTTCCATGTGGTGGCTCAATGGCGAGGAGGCGGTGATGCTCGAAGGCGACCGAAGGATGGTTCGCGATGATGTGGTTTCTAAGAAGCTTACCTTGAAGAAAGGTAGGAATATTCTTCGTGGTGCAGTAATCAATGGTCCTGGCATGAGCGACTTCTGTGTCCGATTCATCGACGGACAGGGCAAGCCTGTCAGAAACCTGTCTATTCACGTGAAGTAGTGCAATCAATAAAGAAAGTTATGAAACAGAACAATATATTTTTCAGATATTTTAGCCCGGTTGCTGCTCAGCGGAAACTTTATGTCGCTGCTTTGGTTGCCTTGTTGTCTTCATCTGCTTACGAGGCAGAAGCTCAGGTGGGTGAACCTTTCATTCATGATCCTTCTACCATTGCCCTGTGTGATGGAAAGTATTATACCTTTGGAACGGGTGAAGGTGGAATCTGGTCGGAGGATGGCTGGACCTGGCAGGGTGGTGCTGTTCGTCCCGGCAGAGGAGCGGCTCCTGATGTGTTGAAGATTGGCGACCGTTATCTTGTAGCCTACAGTGCTACGGGGGGTGGATTGGGAGGCAGTCATCGCGGTGATGTCCTGACAATGTGGAACAAAACGCTTGATCCGAAATCGCCTGATTTCAAATATACTGAACCGGTGGTGGTTGCTTCTTCATTGGATGATGAAGACTGTGATGCCATTGATGCGGGCTTGTTGCTCGACCCTACTACCGGCAGACTCTGGCTCAGTTATGGTACCTATTTCGGATTTATCCGTCTGGTAGAACTTGACCCGAAGACGGGTAAGCGGATGGAAGGCAACGAACCCGTCAATATCGCCATCGACTGCGAGGCTACTGATTTGATTTACCGCAACGGCTGGTATTATCTTCTCGGCACCCATGGCACCTGTTGCGATGGTCCTAATTATAAAATCTGCATAGAAGGCACTACTCGCTATCTTACCGCAACCGCTCAGCATGATGTCATTGCCAAACCTGAGTTTACGGGTGAAGATGCCCAGCTTTGGTGCATCGAACAGCTCACCGATGGCACCTATCGCATCATGCCTAAGGCAGTGCCAGGCACAGAAGAGAAACTGGCATTGGTTTCACTCGGCGATTGTACCCCAGGCTTGGCTCCTTTCGATTTCAATAGCGATAATTCTAAATGGAATTTCAGACAACAATAAATTCATGATGATTTGACAATCGAGAAGCGTTCCAATCATAAACCCTCTAATAAAATAAACAGAAGTATGCTAAAGAATTTATCTCTCATTGCCCTTTTGGGCATCGCTGTCGTTGGCGTTCCAAGTGAACTCAGCGCCAAGAATGTAAAGGTGGCAGGCACCCAGAAAGGTGCGGCTGCCAAGTTTATCACCCGTCAGGTGGCTCAGCAGAATGTAACCATCGAATTCTATTCTCCATCCATCGTCCGCATCTTGAAATCTGATGCCGGACTTGGTGCTCCTGTTCAGAAGAAAAGCTATTCTGTCATCTTGAAACCTCAGCAGATGAAGGGCGTTCAAATACAGGAAAACGGTGATATTGTAAAAATCAATTCTAGTTTTATTTCCGTTGAACTGAATCAGCAGACTGGCGAAATCCGCTTCCTTTCGAAGGATGGAAAGCTGCTGCTTACTGATACGAAGACCCGTCTGGAAGCTCGCAAGGATAAAGCCAACAAGGGCAAGTACCGTATAGAGCAGGACTTCCGTCTTGCTGATGACGAGGCCATCTATGGTCTGGGACAGTTGCGCGATGTTTACATGAATCAGCGTGGTCGACAGAATATCGTACTCTGTAACAATAATACTTATATCGCCATCCCTTATTTCACCAGTGAGAAGGGCTATGGTCTTTACTGGGACAATGCAGGAAAAACCTATTTCAATGATATCGTAGCATCCAAGAATAATGGCAACCAGCCATCATGCACTTCCTTTACCAGTGAAGTGGGAACCTGCGCCGACTACTATTTCATGTATAAGGATGGTACGCAAGATGGAGTCATCGCCAGCATCCGTGAACTCACCGGACAGGCTACCATGTTCCCGAAATGGGCGATGGGCTTCTGGCAATGCCGTGAGCGCTATAAGACCAGTGATGAACTGGCTGGCGTGTTGGACAAGTATCGCGAACTGAAGATTCCTACTGATGCCATCGTGCAGGACTGGCAGTATTGGGGATGCGACTCCAACTGGAATGCGATGAAGTTCCAGAACCCATACTATATAAATAAGGTGGGCGACCCAGCCTATGCCAAGTATCTTCCTACCGATATGAAGCAGATGAAGGTACAGGGAGAACCCCGCCTGAAGAGTCCGGAAGAGATGGTGAAGTATGTTCATAAGAACGATGCCCATCTGATGATTTCCATCTGGGCAAGTTTCGGTCCTTGGACAGAGCAGTATCGTGAACTGAAGAAGATGAATGCCCTCCTTCCTTTTGAAACGTGGCCAAGAAACAGTGGCGTGATGCCATACGATGTCTTCAATCCGAAGGCTCGCAACCTCTACTGGAAGTATCTTACTCATCTCTACCAGATGGGCTTTGATGCCTGGTGGACCGATTCTACGGAGCCAGACCATTTTGAGAAGCCGGGCGATGAGAACTATCAGACCTTCGATGGTTCATGGTTGGGCGTGAAGAACGCCTTCCCATTGTTGCACAACAAGAGCATCTACGAGCACCAGAGAGCGATGAAGGGCAACACAAAGCGTTCGCTCCAGATGACCCGAAGCGGCAGTCTCGGTATTCAGCATTATGGCACCATCTGCTGGAGCGGTGATGTGGTGGCTTCCTGGGACGAGATGAAGAATCAGATTCCATCGGGCTTGAACTTCTCGCTCTGCGGTATCCCATTCTGGAACACCGACCTGGGTGGTTTCTTCTACTGGGAGTTTGAACAGAATCCAAAGAATCCAGCCATTCAGGAATTGCAGACCCGCTGGATGCAGTGGGGAACCTTTATGCCATTGATGCGCAACCACTGTTCTTCGCCGATGGTAAGCGAACTGTATGAATTCGGAAAGCAGGGTGACTGGGCTTATGATGCTATGATTAAGGCCATCAAGTTGCGCTATCGCCTTTTGCCTTATATCTACAGTACGGCTGGCGACTGTGTACAGAATAGCGGAAGCATGATGCGTGCCCTGGTAATGGATTATGCGGCAGACAAGAAGGCTTCCCGTCTGAACGATGAGTATCTCTTCGGCCGCAACATTCTGGTGAAGCCGGTAACCGATCCTTTATACACTTGGAAGGATAAGGAGAAGAAGGGACATACCATCTATCCTGATGTAAGGAAGGCAGCTGCGCCTGTGAATGTTTACTTGCCAAAGGGTAATAAATGGTATGATTTCTGGAGCAACACCCAGTATGAGGGCGGTCAGGATATCCAGCGCCTTTGTCCTATCGACATCATGCCTGTATTCATCAAGGCAGGTACCATCCTGCCATTCGGTCCTGAAGTGCAGTATAGTTCAGAGAAACCTTGGGATGAGCTGGAAATTCGTGTCTATCCTGGTGCTGATGGTAAATTTACGCTCTATGAGGATGAGGGCGACAACTACAACTATGAGAAGGGTAAATTCTCGGAAATCCAGTTTGTTTGGAATGAAGCAGACAGAACCCTGAGCATCGCTCCACGCAAGGGCAGCTATAAGGGAATGCTCCAGCATCGCAGATTCCATATCGTACTGGTGGATACCAATAGTGGTGCGGGCGATCAGCCTATGCAGGCAAGCAAGAGTGTGGAATATGACGGAAAGGCTGTAAAGATACAGCTGTAAGTGTTACATTATATAAAGTATTTGATACTTGTAATAAAGTAGTATTCTGCTTTTTTGTTTATCTTTGCAGCACAAATAACAATTTAATATACTAATAGCTTAATAGTAATTACAATGAACAAGAATGTTATATACGCAGCTTTGATGTTTGTGGTAACTATGTCCTCCGGCAATGCCTCAGCTCAGCAGTTTCCTTATCAGAATCCAGCCCTCTCGGCTCATGAGAGAGCGGTAGATTTATGTGGTCGTCTCACTTTGGAAGAGAAAGCTTCTCTGATGCTGGATGATTCGCCGGCTATCCCACGATTGGGAATCAAGAGATTCCAGTGGTGGAGCGAGGCACTGCATGGTGTGGCGAACATGGGAGATGTAACCGTCTTTCCGGAACCTATCGGAATGGCAGCTTCGTTTAACGACAGAATGGTGTATAGAGTCTTTGATGCAACATCTGATGAGATGCGTGCCAAATGGAATGAACTGCAGCAGAAGGGAGGAGATGTAACCCGTTTCCATGCCCTCTCTGTCTGGACTCCAAACGTGAATATCTTCCGTGATCCTCGCTGGGGACGTGGACAGGAAACCTATGGTGAGGATCCTTATCTTACCAGTAGGATGGGATGTGCCGTGGTGCGCGGATTGCAGGGACCTGAAGATACGAAATACCGCAAACTCTGGGCTTGTGCCAAGCACTATGCAATTCATAGCGGACCAGAATGGGCTCGCCATACAGACAATATTACCGATGTTACACCGCGCGACCTTTGGGAAACTTATATGCCTGCCTTCAAATCGCTGGTGCAGGATGCCAAGGTGCGTGAGGTGATGTGTGCCTATCAGCGTTGGGATGATGAACCATGCTGCGGCAACACCCGCCTTTTGCAGCAGATTCTCAGGGATGAGTGGGGATTCAAGTACCTGGTAGTTTCCGACTGTGGCGCTGTTACTGATTTCTGGGAGAACCATAAGGTTTCGAGCAATACCAGAAATGCAGCAGCTAAGGGCGTATTGGCTGGAACCGATGTAGAATGTGGATTTAATTATGTATATAAATCAGTGCCTGAGGCTGTGAAGTATGGTGCCCTGACGGAAGAAGAAGTTGATAAGCATGTGATTCGTCTGCTCGAAGGTCGTTTCGACTTGGGTGAGATGGATGACAACAAGATAGTATCATGGTCGAAGATTCCTGTATCTGTGCTTTGCAGCAAGGCACATCGCCAGCTCTCGCTCGATATGGCTCTGCAGACCATGACGCTGCTCCAAAACAATAATGAGGTATTACCTCTCGATAAAAAGCTAAAGAAGATTGCTTTCATCGGACCAAATGTGGATAACGAACCGATGATGTGGGGAAACTATAATGGTACTCCACGACAGACAATTACCATCCTGGATGGTATCAAGAGTCGTTTGAAGAAAAACCAGATCGTCACCTTTAAAGGGTGCGACCTGGTGAACGACCAGACTTTGGATTCTTACTTCGACCAGTGTAGCATGGATGGCAAGATGGGCTTTAAGGGCACTTTCTGGAACAATCGTGAAATGGAAGGTAAGCCTGTTACCATCACTCAGGAAAAGAATCCTGTGCAGGTAACTACCTATGGTCAGCATTCGTTTGCACCCAATGTGAAGTTGACGGGCTTTTCTGCCAAGTATGAAACCGTATTCCGTCCTAAGCAGAACGCCAAGGTATTGCTCGATGTGGCTGCCTGCGGTCATTATGAGGTTTATCTGAATGGTGAGAAAAAGTCAGAAAAGAGTGATTGGCGCACAGCAGAATCCCGCATCGAGTTTGAGGGCGTGAAAGGCAAGGAGTATCAGATAGAAATACGATATGCTGAGATGCCAACCTATAATGCCAATATGAAGATCAATATCGGTCATGAGAATCCTATCGACTATCAGGCTTCGCTCAAGCAGTTGAAGGATTGCGAGACAGTAGTCTTCGTAGGTGGCATCTCTCCACAGTTGGAAGGTGAGGAAATGCCTATCGAGATTTCTGGCTTCAAGGGTGGTGACCGCACCAACATCGAATTGCCTAAGGTTCAGCGCAATTTCCTGAAGGCTTTAAAGGAGGCGGGCAAAAAGGTTGTCTTTGTCAACTGTTCGGGTTCGGCTATCGCCTTGACTCCAGAGACAGAGAGTTGCGATGCTATTCTCCAAGCCTGGTATCCTGGTCAGGAAGGTGGTGAGGCAGTGGCTCGTGTACTCTTCGGAGAGTACAATCCTGCCGGCAAGTTACCTATTACGTTCTATAAGAATTCTGAGCAGTTGCCTGATTTCAAGGATTACAGCATGAAGGGCAGAACCTATCGTTATATGAACGATGCGCTCTTCCCATTCGGTTATGGCTTGAGCTATACTTCTTTCCGTATTGGCGATGCTACACTTTCCAACTCTATCCTGAAGAAGGGTGAGAAGATTACCTTGAAGGTGCCTGTAAGTAATGTTGGAAAGAAGGATGGAACCGAGGTGGTACAGGTGTATGTGAAGGATCCTGCCGATACCGAAGGACCATTGAAGAGCTTGAAGGCTTTCGAGAGAGTGGAGGTGAAGGCAGGAAAGACTGCTGAGGCTGTCATCACGCTGGATAGCAGAAACTTCGAACTCTTCGATGCTGCAACCAATACCGTCCGTGCCAAGGCAGGAAAGTATGAGGTTTATTACGGCAGCAGTTCGGCTGATAAGGATTTGAAGAAACTGGATGTTTCTATTGAA
>OGPT01002577.1_pt1 | contig 14299 bp, 12 predicted proteins | sample 1552951 | NCBI WGS metagenome assembly OGPT01 (sample SAMEA2580224, study PRJEB22360) | human gut metagenome | biome: human gut; feature: human-associated habitat; material: faeces | place: Denmark | collected 2008/2010
GAATGTGAGTGAAGAAGCTACTAAGGATCTGGACGAAAACGGTATCGTAAGAATCGGTGCGCGTATCGAACCGGGTGATATCATGATCGGTAAGATTACTCCGAAAGGTGAATCTGATCCTTCTCCGGAAGAAAAACTGCTTCGTGCTATCTTCGGTGATAAGGCAGGTGATGTGAAAGATGCTTCTTTAAAAGCTTCTCCTTCTTTGAAAGGTGTTGTTATTGATAAGAAACTTTTCTCACGTGTAATCAAGAACCGTAGCTCTAAACTGGCGGATAAAGCATTGTTGCCTAAGATTGACGATGAGTTTGAATCAAAGGTTGCAGACTTGAAGCGTATTCTGGTTAAGAAACTGATGACTTTGACTGAAGGCAAGGTTTCTCAGGGTGTGAAAGACTACTTAGGAGCAGAAGTTATTGCTAAGGGATCTAAGTTCAGTGCTTCTGATTTTGATTCACTCGACTTTACTTCTATTCAGCTGAGTAACTGGACTAGTGATGACCATACTAATGGTATGGTTCGTGATCTGGTTATGAACTTTATCAAGAAATACAAAGAGCTGGATGCTGAATTGAAGCGTAAGAAGTTTGCTATCACTATCGGTGATGAACTTCCGGCTGGTATCATTCAGATGGCTAAAGTATATATTGCTAAGAAACGTAAGATTGGTGTAGGTGATAAGATGGCAGGTCGTCACGGTAACAAGGGTATCGTGTCACGTGTTGTACGTCAGGAAGATATGCCGTTCCTGGCAGATGGTACTCCGGTTGACATTGTACTGAATCCGTTGGGTGTGCCTTCTCGTATGAACATTGGTCAGATTTTTGAAGCTGTACTCGGACGTGCCGGAAAAACGTTGGGCGTGAAATTCGCGACTCCTATTTTCGACGGTGCTACCATGGAAGATCTGGATCAGTGGACAGACAAGGCAGGATTGCCTCGCTACTGTAAGACTTATCTTTGTGATGGTGGTACAGGTGAGCAATTTGACCAGGCAGCTACTGTGGGCGTAACTTACATGTTGAAGTTGGGCCACATGGTTGAAGACAAGATGCATGCTCGTTCTATCGGTCCGTACTCATTGATTACTCAGCAACCTCTTGGTGGTAAAGCTCAATTCGGTGGTCAGCGTTTCGGAGAAATGGAGGTTTGGGCACTCGAAGGTTTCGGTGCTGCCCATATCTTGCAGGAAATCCTGACTATCAAATCTGATGACGTGGTAGGACGTTCGAAGGCTTATGAAGCAATTGTGAAAGGTGAACCGATGCCACAACCTGGTATTCCGGAATCCTTGAACGTATTGTTGCACGAGTTGAGAGGTTTAGGTTTGAGTATCAACCTAGAATAAAATAATGAAAGAATGTGAGATGTCAATGTACCGATGAAGGTCTGTTGGCATCCGCACTTTTTTCAATTTCCAATGATTCAATTATCAAATCTCAATTATATAGAGTATGGCTTTTAGAAAAGAAAATAAGACGAAAAGCAATTTCTCGAAGATCTCAATTGGTCTGGCTTCTCCGGAAGAAATCCTAGAGAATTCGAGTGGTGAAGTTTTGAAGCCTGAAACCATAAATTACCGTACGTACAAACCCGAACGCGATGGTTTGTTCTGCGAGCGCATTTTTGGTCCTATTAAGGATTACGAATGCCATTGCGGTAAATATAAGCGTATCCGTTATAAAGGTATCGTCTGCGACCGTTGTGGTGTAGAAGTTACAGAAAAGAAAGTACGCCGTGAACGTATGGGACATATACAGCTGGTGGTGCCGGTGGCACACATCTGGTATTTCCGTTCGCTTCCAAATAAGATCGGTTATTTGCTCGGACTGCCGACAAAGAAGCTGGATTCGATTATATATTACGAACGTTATGTTGTTATTCAGCCGGGTGTAAAGGCTGAAGATGGCATTGCCGAATATGACTTACTTTCTGAAGAAGAATATCTGGATATTCTGGATACACTTCCGAAGGACAATCAATATCTGGAGGATAATGATCCGAATAAGTTCATCGCTAAGATGGGAGCTGAAGCAATCTATGATTTGCTGGCTCGTTTGGATCTGGATGCTCTGTCTTATGAATTGCGTCACCGTGCAGGCAATGATGCTTCACAGCAACGTAAGAATGAGGCATTGAAACGTCTACAGGTTGTAGAATCGTTCCGTGCATCACGTGGACGTAACAAGCCGGAATGGATGATTGTACGTATCGTACCGGTTATTCCGCCCGAACTCCGTCCATTGGTTCCATTGGATGGTGGTCGTTTTGCTACTTCTGACTTGAATGACCTTTATCGTCGTGTTATCATTCGTAACAACCGTCTGAAGAGATTGATCGAAATCAAAGCTCCGGAAGTAATCTTGCGTAATGAGAAACGTATGCTTCAGGAATCTGTAGACTCATTGTTCGATAATTCACGTAAATCAAGTGCAGTGAAGACGGATGCTAACCGTCCGTTGAAATCACTGTCTGATAGCTTGAAAGGTAAACAAGGACGTTTCCGTCAGAACTTGCTGGGTAAACGTGTTGACTACTCTGCACGTTCGGTAATTGTTGTTGGTCCGGAACTGAAGATGGGTGAGTGCGGTATTCCTAAATTGATGGCTGCCGAACTTTATAAGCCGTTTATTATCCGTAAGCTCATTGAACGTGGTATCGTTAAGACAGTGAAATCTGCAAAGAAGATTGTAGATCGTAAGGAAGCGGTGATCTGGGATATTCTGGAACACGTAATGAAAGGACATCCTGTACTGTTGAACCGTGCTCCGACATTGCACCGTTTGGGTATCCAGGCATTCCAGCCGAAGATGATCGAAGGTAAAGCTATCCAGTTGCACCCGTTGGCATGTACGGCATTCAACGCTGACTTCGACGGTGACCAGATGGCGGTACACGTACCGCTGTCCGTAGAAGCACAGGCAGAAGCAAGATTCCTGATGCTGGCTGCGAACAACTTGTTGAAGCCGTCTGACGGTCGTCCGGTTGCGGTTCCGACACAGGATATGGTTTTGGGTTCGTATTACCTGACCATGGAAAAGGACGGCGAAAAGGGCGAAGGCAAGATTTTCCGGGATGTCAACGAAGCCCTCATGGCTTACAATGAAGGCGATGTTTCCATTCACGCAAAGATTAAAGTACGGATTACCAGAGATATTGGTGATAAGCGGGTTTCTCAGATTATTGATTGTACCGTTGGCCGTCTGATCTTTAACGAAAACATTCCGCAGAATCTGGGCTATGTAGACCGTACAGATTCCAAGCATCAGTTTGATCTGGAAATTGCGTTCTTGGTTGGCAAGAAGCAGCTGGGTCAGATTATCGACCGTTGCATTAAGATTCACGGCACAACGACCACTTCCGAAGTGCTGGATAAGATCAAGGCAACTGGCTTTAAGTATTCTACAAAGGCTGCCATTACCGTTGCGGTTTGCGATGCCATCATTCCAAAGGAAAAGAAGGATATCATTGCAGCAGCCGATGCAGAAGTTGCAGAAATCAACAACGAATATGCATACGGTTATATCTCCGCAGCAGAAAAGTCCAAGCGGTTTATCGAAATCTGGAACGGTGCAACCAATGACGTTACCACCGCTCTGCAAAACGGTTTGGATCGTTACAACCCAATCTTCATGATGGCGGACTCCGGTGCCCGTGGTAGTATCAGCCAGATTCGTCAGCTTGCCGGCATGCGTGGCTTGATTGCCAATACATCCGGTGCGACCATCGAAATGCCGATTCGTTCCAACTACCGAGAAGGTCTGAACATCTTGGAATACTTCATCTCCTCTCGAGGTGCAAGAAAGGGCTTGGCAGATACCGCATTGCGTACCGCTGACTCTGGTTACCTGACCCGTCGTCTGGTAGACGTTTCGCAGGATGTCATCATCCGGGAACAGGATTGCGGCACAAATGAAGGTCTGGAAGTTTATGAAATCAGCAACGGCAATGAAATGATTGAACCGCTCGGCGAACGTCTGGCAGGTCGTTATCTGGTAGAAGACCTGAGAGATCCGGAAACCGGCGAACTGCTGATTTCTAAGAATAAAATGCTCACAGAAAGTGATGCAAAGAAGATTACCGGAGCTGGCATTGAACGGATTTCGATTCGTTCCGTCCTGACTTGCCATGCAAAGCAGGGTGTTTGTGCAAAGTGCTACGGTGCAAACTTGGCAAACGGCAATCTGGTTTGCGTGGGTGAATCGGTCGGCGTTATCGCTGCACAGTCCATCGGTGAACCAGGTACACAGCTGACCATGCGTACATTCCATACTGGTGGTATCGCATCGGCAGAAGACATCACACAAGGTTTGCCACGTGTCGAAGAATTGTTTGAAAGCCGTCACCCGAAGAATGCAGCCATTTTGGCTCGTCTGTCCGGTAAGGTACACATTGAAGAAATCAAGACTGCAAGAACCATTTTCGTTACCAACCAGACTACTGGCGAATCGGAATCTTATCCGATTCACTATAACCTGAAGATTCGGGTAAAGGAAGGCGAAGAAATCGAAAAGGGTACACGTCTGACCGAAGGGAACATCTTCCCGGGCGATATTCTGGCAGTTCTGGGCGTTCATGCGGTACAGGACTACATCATCAGCGAAGTGCAGAAGGTTTACCGTCTGCAAGGTGTTGATATCAACGATAAGCACATCGAAGTTATTGTACGCCAGATGCTGCGGAAGGTCAAGATTGAAGAATCTGGCAGCAGCTACTTACTGCCGGGCACGCTGATTGATAAGCGGAAGGTAGAAACCATTAACGAAGAACTGCGGGAACGGATGGCAAATGGTGAACCAGATGTAGAACTGGTTACCACTGCACCGGTGCTGCAGGGTATTACCAAGGCATCCTCCAGCTCCGACAGCTTCCTGTCGGCAGCATCCTTCCAGGAAACCACAAAGGCTTTGACCGATGCGGCAATCCGTGGCAAGAGCGATATGCTGTATGGCTTGAAGGAAAATGTTATCATTGGTAAGCTGATTCCTGCCGGAACAGGTATGGATGTTTATAACAATGTTCGGATTCAGAAGAATGAAACCCATTCGGAATATCTGGCACATCATATTGCACCATATACCACCCCGAATGCAGAGAAGTAATTAGACGCAAGCGAAAACAGGATACCGCACTGGACGTTTTATCTGGTGCGGTATTCTTTATACTATCCTTACAAGACTTACAAGGGCTGGAAAAGAGAAGCGGAGGAATGACGATGAAACAACGAATGTTAGCGTGGCTTTGTGCCGGCATCCTCGGGCTGGGCTGCTGGGGACTGCCAGCGGCAGCAGCAGACGACACCACTGAACCGACCACACAGGTGACAACAGAAGCGGAAACAGAAACGGAATCTTCCAAGTTCAGCACAAAAGATTTGGTAACTGCTGTGATTGTATTCACGCTTGTAACCGCTGGAACAGCAACAGGGGTATTTGTGTTCCGGTGGAAAAAGCTGAAATCCTCCAGCCAGAAATAAGAAACGGGGAATCACCATCAAATTCTGTGGAAACAGAATTGGAAAGGAAGTGCATTGCTTTATGGCAGATTATACCGGACAATCCTGTTTTGTATGCCAAAAGCCATTCGAGCCGGAGGATGATGTTGTTGTTTGCCCAGAATGCGGAACGCCTTACCATCGGGCGTGCTGGCAGCATTACGGGCACTGCATCAATGTGCATTTGCACGAAAACGGCGGAAGCTGGAAACCGGTCGAAATTCCATTGCCAGAATCGGAGGCAGCACCGGAAACACGCCGCTGCCCTCGCTGCGGAACGGAAAACCCTGTGCATCAGGCGTTCTGCGGACACTGCGGCATGATTTTAGAGGAGAACGGACAGCAGCAAACGGCACAGCAAAACCAGCAGACTTGGCAGCAAAGTTCACAGGATATTTGCTGCGGATTAGACCCGAATGAGGACTACGAAGGAGAACGGCTGGAAGACCTTGCAAATTTCGTGCGGACGAATACCATTTATTATATTCCGGCATTTAAGAAGTTTCGAGAAACTGGCTCGAAACTCACCATGAATTTAATCAGTGCGGTGTTCCCGCATCTGTATTTTGCCAGCCGGAAAATGTGGGGCATGACATTTCTGATTATCAGCGTGTTGCTGTTGTTGGATTTGCCGTCAGAACTGTATTCGTTTGTCACCAACAATGATTCGATTTTGAGCCAGCTGCACAGCATGCAGCAGAGTATGAACAGCATGGGCAGTATGGGTGGCATGTACAACAATTTCCTGCAAGTGATGTCAGAACAGATTCAATCATTCTGTACGGCATTGCTGCCATATGAAACCGTCCTGCATACGATGCATATTATTTGTATGTATCTAAGTTTTGCGGTGCGAGTATTATTGTTTGCCTTTTCCAATTATATTTATTATCGGTTTGTTTTGCGAAAAGTGCACAGAATCCGAGCAGAGGGGCTGCCCGAAGGCATGACCAAAGACCGGCTGCGAATGGCAGGCGGTACGAATTACTGGTTCGTTCTGATTGCCATTCTGGCACAGTATGCGGTGACCGTTCTTGTAACGGCTCTGTTCCTGCTGGGCATCAGCATGGCGTTTTAAGGTCGGGAATTTTGTAAAAAAAATTCCGAAAAAACCAGAAAAATGCTTGACAAGTCGAGCAGAGTTTGCTATAATAGATATGTTATCCTTGCTTGCACAATTGCAGGCGAAATCCAGAAGGAGGTGTTTTTAACGTGGCAAAGTTGAATGCAAAGTATGAGCTGATGGCTGTTTACAGCCTGGCAAAGGGTGAAGAAGTTGCAAAGGAACTGGTTGAAAAGTTCAAGAGCAAGATCGAAGCAGCAGCCACACTGGACGAAGTGAACGAGTGGGGCAAGCGGAAGCTCGCATACCCGATCAACGATGAACCGGACGGCTATTACGCACTGTATAGCTTCACAGCAACACCGGATTTTCCGGCTGAACTGGAACGTGTCCTGAACATCACAGACGGCGTTCTGCGGTTCTTGGTAACTGTTACAGAATAAGACGTCTTTACCGATAGAACGGTTTTTTTGAAAAAATATGCGGAAAGGAATGGAATGGGATGCTGAATAAAGTGATTCTGATGGGTAGATTGTGTGCTGACCCGGATTTCCGGCAGACACAAAGCGGCATTGCTGTATGCAGAATTCGAGTTGCCATCGACCGACCATATACGTCAAAGTCCACCGGAGAACGACAGGCTGATTTTATCAATGTTGTTTGCTGGCGGCAGCAGGCGGAATTTGTAAGTCGGTATTTCCATAAGGGTTCGATGATCATTGTGGAAGGCAGACTGCAAAATTCGGATTATACCGATGGAAATGGTGTGAAGCACTATTCGATGGAAGTTCAGGCGGACAATGTGACCTTCGGGGAAACCAGAGCCGCTGCACAGGCAAATGGAAACTATACTGCACCATCCAATCAGAGCGGATATCAGTATCAGCCGCAGTACCAGCAGCAGCCATCTGCACCGCAGGCAGCTCCACAGCAGCCAGCAGCAGCTCCGGCTCCGCAGCAGCAGAACAATTCTGTTCCGATCCAATTGGGCGACCTGAGTGATTTTGAAGAAATCCTCAGCGATGGAGAAGTACCGTTCTAATCAAAATTGCAGAAAACAAAAACGAAACTTGCGAAACGCAGTTAGGAGGATTTGACCATGGAAAGAGCACCAAGAATGGGCGGAAAAAGACCGAGAAAAAAGGTCTGCATGTTCTGCGTAGACAGAGTAGATGTCATTGATTACAAGGACATCGCAAAGCTGAGAAAGTGCATGACAGAACGGGCAAAGATTTTGCCGAGAAGAGTGACTGGCACTTGTGCATATCATCAGCGGAAGCTGACCACAGCAATCAAGAGAGCAAGACACGTTGCACTGCTGCCGTATGTAAGCGACTAAGCAGTACAAGTTGTGTACGATAGAGAAAGACGTTTCTTCGGAAGAAGAGGCGTCTTTTTTGTTGCATTTTTCCAGATAATTTCAAAATCGGCAGAATTCATTCATTGTTTAAAAATAAATTTCTTCCGATTCTTTGGAGAAATCCCTTGATTTTTTGGCTGGCTTGTCGTATAATAGAAAGGAACGTGTTTCGATCCAACATCGACAAGGAGGGCAGGCATTACTATGAAAAAGAAAAAATCGTCCGCTCAAGGACTTCCGGAATATACAGGACGTTACCCAAAACCGAAGCTGCGATTTCGCCTGCGGGTTGTTTTCTTCATTTTTTTATCTTGTTTGCTGATAGGACTTGTTTTCTATCTGCTTGGTGTAAATTTTGATTTGTTTTCCTATTAAATTCCGAAGAAGCAATGCTTTTTTCGTTTTCCTATTGACAATTCCGAAAAAATGCGTTATACTGGATAGGCAGCCGTAAAGTACTAGATACATGGTTACTTTATCGGCTGTTCTACTATATTTTGTATATGTAAAGGGGAGCGTTCGCACTTATGATTTCTTATATTATTAAACGTGACGGCAGAAGAGAGTCGTTTGATTTAGACAAGATTGCAAATGCGGTATTTCGTGCAGCCCAGTCTGTTGGCGGAACAGATGCAGCCATGGCGAGAGATGTTGCCGAAAAAACCTGTGCGTTGTATGAACAGCTGCACGGCAGTCAAGAACCGACCGTAGAAGAAATTCAGGACTTGGTAGAAAAAGAACTGATTGAGTGTGGACACGCCCAAACTGCAAAGGCATATATTTTATATCGCTATGAGCGTACCAGAGATCGGGAAGTCAAATCCAATCTCATGAAGATTATGAACGAACTGACGTTTGATTCTGCAAAGGACAGCGACATCAAGCGAGAAAATGCCAACATCGACGGCGATACTGCAATGGGCACGATGCTGAAGTACGGTTCTTCCGCTGCAAAGGAATTCTATGAGATGCGAGTTTTGAAGCCGGAACACGCTAAGGCTCACCGGAACGGCGACATTCACATTCATGACTTGGATTTCCTGACGCTGACAACAACCTGCTGCCAGATTGACTTGATTCAGCTGTTTCAGCATGGCTTTTCGACTGGCCATGGCTTCCTGAGAGAACCAAACGATATTTCCAGCTATTCCGCTCTGGCTTGCATTGCGATTCAGTCCAACCAGAACGACCAGCACGGCGGACAGAGCGTCCCAAACTTTGATTATGCAATGGCTGGCGGCGTTAAGAAAACTTACCGGAAACGGTACTTACAGAATGTTGCAAGAGCACTGGAACTCTTGACCGACATCGAAGAACCACAGGCATTTGTAAAGTCCTATGCGGCTGCTATTCAGCAGGAAACGGGTCTGATTCCTTGTCTGGCAAATAACAATGGCTATCAGGAAGCAGAGGAACAGAAGCTCTCTGAACGGCTGACAGCCGACCAGATTGCAACCGTACAGGCATTTGCAAAGAAGAATGCTTATCGGGAAACCAACCGTGCAACCTATCAGGCAATGGAAGCCCTGATTCACAACCTGAACACCATGAACAGCCGTGCAGGTGCACAGACACCATTCAGTTCTATCAACTATGGAACAGATACCACACCGGAAGGCAGAATGGTCATTGAAAATGTGCTGCTGGCGGAAGAAGCTGGCTTGGGCAACGGCGAAACACCCATTTTCCCGATTCACATTTTCAAGGTAAAAGAAGGCGTGAACTACAACAAGGAAGACCCGAACTATGATATGTTTAAGCTGGCATGTCGGGTTTCTGCAAAGCGGTTATTCCCGAACTTTGCATTTTTGGATGCACCGTATAACCTCCAGTATTACAAGCCAGGCGACTACCGGACGGAAATTGCCTATATGGGCTGCCGTACCAGAGTTATCGGCAACGAATATGACCCGACCCGTGAAATTGTAACGGGCAGAGGCAACCTGAGCTTTACATCAATCAACCTCCCACGGCTGGCAATCAAAGCAAATGGGGATATTGATAAATTCTTCACGCTGTTGAACAACATGATGGATTTGACCATTGAACAGCTGACAGACCGGTTTGCAATTCAGTGCCAGAAGAAAGTACGGAACTATCCATTCCTGATGGGACAGGGCGTTTGGCTGGATTCTGAAGGGCTGGGTCCAGATGATTCCGTTGCAGAAGTTTTGAAGCACGGAACGCTTTCTGTAGGCTTCATCGGCTTGGCAGAAACCTTGAAGGCATTGATTGGCAAGCATCACGGCGAGAGTGCAGAAGCACAGGAACTGGGCTTGAAGATTATTCAGACGATGCGGGATCGTACCGATTTGGAATCGAAGAAAACAGGCTTGAACTTCTCTGTTCTGGCAACGCCAGCAGAAGGGTTATCTGGTCGATTCGTTCGGATGGATCGGGAACGGTATGGTGTGATTCCGGGCGTAACGGATCGGGATTATTACACCAACTCATTCCATGTTCCGGTTTACTATCCGATTCGGGCAGTGGACAAGATTCGTCTGGAAGCTCCGTATCACGCTCTCACAAACGGCGGACATATCAGTTATGTAGAAATGGACGGCGACCCTGTACAGAACGTGGCTGCGTTTGAGAAGGTTATTCGCTGCATGAAGGAATCTGGAATTGGCTATGGCTCTGTGAACCATCCAGTTGACCGTGACCCTTGCTGTGGCTTTACAGGCATTATCGGTGACAGCTGCCCACAGTGTGGTAGAACGGAACACAGCGGTGATGTTGGCTTTGAACGGATTCGGAGAATCACTGGCTATCTGGTTGGTACGCTGGATCGGTTTAACGATGCAAAGCGGGCAGAAGAACATGACCGTGTTAAGCACGCTTTATAAGAGCTGAATATAAAAATAGCATGTATGTATGATTGAAAATTCCTGTAAGTGGAAGTGATTCTGCTTACAGGAATTTTTGCGAATCAAAACGAGAAAGGCAGGGGCTTATGATGCAGCTGCGAATTGCAGGAACGGTAGAAAATTCGATTGTTGATGGGGAAGGGATTCGCTATACCATTTTTGTGCAGGGATGTCCGCATGGATGTCCGGGCTGTCACAATCCGCAGACCCATGATTTTCAGGGCGGAAAGCTAATAGATGCAGCAGTATTGCTGAAAGAGATTGCAAGTGACCCATTACTGGATGGTGTTACATTCAGCGGTGGAGAACCATTTTGTCAGGCGGCGGCACTGGCAGCACTGGGAAAACAGGTGCATGATTTGGGGTTGAATCTGGTGACATATACCGGATATACATTGGAACAACTGCTGGCAGATGGTCGGGAAGACTGGATGGCATTGCTGAATGAAACCGATATTTTAATTGATGGACGCTTTGAAGCGGATAAGAAAAGTTATGAGTGCCGTTTTCGGGGCAGTACGAACCAACGCTATTTAGATGCAAAGGCAAGCGTTGCAGCTGGAAAAGCAGTCGCAGCCGCATTGGAATAATGGTTGCAGAAATTGCGGTCGAGCTGGCTCAGCTCGGCGAGGGGTGCAGGAGCAAGCTGGGGATGTGCCCCAGCCTTGCCGAACCGGTTTCAGGTGGTTTTCCAAGAATAGGCATATCAAACAGTGAAGCAATTCCGCTGTATGCAAGCGTAATATGATAAAAAAATCCCACAAGGAACGCATTCCCTGTGGGATTTTGTATTGTTTCAAAAGTGAATATCATTCTCCCTGACAAGTCAGAACCGCACCAACGGTTTTAAAAATGATTTTCCAGTCCAGCCAATAGCTGCGGTCTTGAATGTACTGAATATCCAGTGCGACCCATTCTTCAAACGAAAGGCTGTTTCGCTGTGGCTGAATCTGCCAGTAGCAGGTCAACCCTGGTGTGACGAGCAACCGCTGCATCTGGTATGGCGTGTACTTCTCAACCTCTCTCGGTAAAGACGGTCTTGGCCCTACAATGCTCATTTCGCCCTTCAGAATGTTGAAAAGCTGCGGAAGTTCGTCAATGCTAGTCTTGCGAATGAAACTACCGATTCTGGTAATGCGAGGGTCTTTTTTGATTTTGAACACCGGCCCATCCATTTCATTCTGATGCATCAAGCTTTCCAGGTGGTCTTCTGCGTTGACGACCATGGAACGAAACTTGTAGAGTTTAAATTTCCGACCATTCTTTCCAACACGATATTGCGAAAAAATCGGGCTGCCGTGTGGGTCATCCAGCACAATCAGCAGTGCAGTCAGCAACAGCAGTGGGGAAAGAACGATAATCGCCAGCAACGAGAAGAAAATATCTCTGGAACGCCGCAAAACTGCATAGACACGCTTTTTGTTGAGCAGGTCTTGTTCCAACCAGACTTTCTGGCTACGTTTTTCGGTTAAGATTGCTTGGTTGGCTTTTGCTGCCCAAATCCATTCTGTTTGCATCGTACCATCCTCCTCTTGAAAAATAAATCCCCATATTCAAGCAGTAAAACGATGCACCCTTTTTACTGTACACCATCTTCTGTCAGCTGCTCTGCAAGTTCCATGCTGGCTTCTAATTCTGCCGTTCGTTGCTTTCGCTGTAATAGCTGTGTAGCAGCCAGAAGGTTGACTGGGCGGCTGGTGAGGTTGTGTGCATCTGTACCTAATAGATGCACTTCTCCGTCTGTCAGCCAGCGGAGCAGTTGCCGCCGCCGTCGCCAGTTGGCTTGACAAAGAGAGGCACAGTTGATTTGTTTGTAGACGGGCAGTTCCATAACTGCTGCAAAGGTTTCTTTATTCCATAAACGGGAAAACCGCTCAATATGGGCAAATACAACTTGAATGTCGTTTCGGTTGATGATGGTTTCAACATCTTTCAGCCGGAATCGGCGATAATATGGTAACTCCAACAGCAAGACATTTGTTCCAGCAATGCAGAGTGGTTGTAAGTCCATTTGTGCCAATGCACTGGACATCGCAACTTCTGCCCCTAAGCAAAGCTCTGGAATATCGTCTGTATGCGGTTGGTCGGAAATAGCGATTTGTAAGGCAGAAAAAGCCTTTTTGCGTCGCTGTAAGAACGCTTCTATCGATTCCTCTTCGCAGTAGAAATGTGGGGTTAGAACCACACGATTTACCCCTTGTGTGTGTTCCTTCCGCAGCATTGCGAGGGAAGTATTGATAGAATTAGAGCCATCATCCATCTTGGGGAGAATGTGGCAGTGAAAGTCAACCATCATAGGACTGCCTCCTTCTTAGAAAACAGGTTGTTTATCAGAATCTGTTGTTTCAGAAGCAGCTGTTGGTTGCTGATTGGAATGGGATTTCTGTTTATTTCCGTTTCCATAAGAATAATAGTAATAACCTTTTTTATAATATTTTTTGTAATAGCCGCCCTGTTTGAAATCCACTTCTGTCAGAACCAGACCTAATACATTTGCATCTGTTACAGAAATTGCCTGTAGAGAGATTTCCAATTCCTTGGTTGTGGTAATATAATAGCGAGCTATCATTAAAAAGCCACCAATGCAGTCAGAAAGCCCCAATGCATCGCTGACAACATTGATTGGCGTGGTGTCAATAATGATATAATCATACTGTTGTTCTGCTTCTTGGAGCAGTTCTTTCATTGCCGAAGATGCCAGCAATTCAGACGGGTTTGGTGGGCAAGTACCAGCTGTCAACACATCCATATTTGGCAGTGGTGCGATATGCCGTGCAGCTTGCCAGGTTGTCATATGCCCCAGTACTTCAGACAAACCAACTTTGTTTTCCAGCTTTAACCGCTGATGCTGCACTGGTTTTCTCAGGTCTGCATCAATGAACAATACTTTTTTGTTCATCATTGCCAATGCCATTGCAATATTTGCAGCCGTTAAACTCTTTCCGTCCGCAGCGTTTGGACTGGTTACCGCAACAATTTTATGAGCCTGCGGAGCGAGTGCAAACATTAAGTTCGTACGGATGGAGCGGTAAGCTTCCGAACATGGGAATGGAATATCCTTTGCACAGAGCAACATATTCCGCAATGCAGAAGGGCTGTTTTTTTTCTTACGGGGTTTCTTTTTTCCGGTGCGAGTTTTCGCAATTTCCGGAACTTCACCCAGATAAGAGATAGAGAAAGATTGAATATCGTCTTCCCCTTTGATGGTGCGATCCAGCACATAAATTAAGGCTACAATACCAGCCGAGAGTATAAATCCTGCTGCGGCTGCCATCATGGTGATTTTCTTGACATTTGGAGCAGAAGGGGATTGCGGTACTTCGGCATCGCCGATGACTTCAACTGACCCTGCACCAATGATACGGATGAGAAATGTTGGTGCAACTTCTGCATAAATATCGCAGATTTCAGCGGACACATGCGGGTCTTTGGTCTGTGCAGAAATTTTCAGCACTTCCGTATCGCCGTCCGCAGACATCGAAATTGCATTTTTGAGTTCAGAGGTAGAAATGACC
>OGPT01002583.1_pt1 | contig 14283 bp, 17 predicted proteins | sample 1552951 | NCBI WGS metagenome assembly OGPT01 (sample SAMEA2580224, study PRJEB22360) | human gut metagenome | biome: human gut; feature: human-associated habitat; material: faeces | place: Denmark | collected 2008/2010
TAACAAATATTCTCCACAACTACATCCTTTATGCTTTTCTCTTTTTTTCATTCTATCACAAGCTCACCATTAATTATCAATTTTTTGATATTTTTTCATTTCCCCCACTGTAAAACAGTCTCTGAGCGTTTCGTTATATAGAGGGATACACATACAGAGCAAGATCCACCCAGGTATTACCGTATCGCCATTTTATGGCTACGGCATACCTCCGGGTAAGTCTCTTGATGGGGATTCCGATTCCCCATACCCTCGTACAGACATCAAAGACATCTGTTGGCTCTCTATCAAAGATAGTCGCAGCACTTTATATAACCGGAAGGGACAGCCGGTTAAAAAGTGTAATCGCACATCCAAGATGTCTTATCAAAAAAGAAGGAGGACTATGGCACCTAAGAAGAAAGAAAAGAATCTCAAGAGGAGTAACATCATCACATTAAAATTAACGGATATTGAATTGGCAGTATTAAATGAAGCCGCTGACGTTACAGGACTTTCTCGTTCTGAATATGTGAGAAAACTACTACTTGAAAAGCAAATCAATCACCAAATTGAAGTTGTTGCAGACATGAATGATCTCAGGAAACTGGTCAGTGAATATGGAAAGATTGGATCGAACCTCAATCAGATTGCCAAGCATTTTAACAGTAGTGGCAGTCAGTCTCGTGCTATAGAAAATGAAATCCATCAGTGCATCACGGACTTATTCCTATTGAGAAAAGAGGTACTGAAACTGGCAGGTGGTATGAATGGCAATCGTAAAACACATTAAAAGCAGAAATGCAAATTACTCGGCTGCTATCAATTACCTTCTATTTGAACATGATGAAAAAACCGGGGAAAAGATTGTAGATGAATCCGGACGAAGCATCCTACGAAAAGAGTTTTATATGGATGGACTGAACTGTGATCCGATGTCTTTTGACAAGGAATGTGAACTGACAAATGCTCATTTTCACAAAAATAAGAAACGTGAAGATATCAAAAGTCACCACTACATTATCAGCTACGATCCAGCCGATGTTACAGAAAACGGTCTTACCGGAGAGAGAGCACAGGCAATCAGTTTGGACCTTGCAAAGCAGATGTTTCCCGGATATCAGGCACTGGTGGTTACTCATACTGATGGTCACAATGAATCCGGAAATATCCATACTCATATCATCATCAACAGTGTGCGAAAGACTGCAGTGGAAAGGCGGCCTTATATGGATAAACCACATGAGGAAGCCGCCGGTTACAAACATCGATCCACTGATAAATTCATGAACACTTTTAAGAAAACCGTCATGGATCGGTGCCAACAGGAAGGACTTCACCAAATAGATCTTCTTGCACCGGCTGAGAAAAAAATCACTCAGAAAGAGTATATGGCACAGAAACATGGCCAACAAAAACTGGATGAGATCAACCAGAAAATCATCGAAGATGGTCTCAAGCCAACATCCACCGTGTTCCTTACACAGAAAGAATATTTGCGAAATGCAATTGATGAATGTGCTGCCACATCCAATAGTTTTGATAAATTCCAATCCAAACTTCTGGAACAATTTCAAATCTCTGTGATTGAGCATCGTGGCAGATACAGCTATCTTCATCCTGATCGACAGAAGCGGATTACTGAACGTGCACTGGGAACACGATATGGAAAAGAATACCTGGAACAGACCTTCTTACGCAAGGATCCATTGGCCATTCTCTACATCAGATCTCACCTGCGCCTGGTTGTAAATCTCCAGACAAATGTGAAAGCAATGCAGAGCCCGGCTTATGCTCATCGGGTAAAACTTTCTAACCTGCAGCAAATGGCAAATACCATTATCTATGTGCAGGAACATGGATTTGATACGCAGTCAGATCTGAAAAACACACTGCTTGCCTCAAAGCAGGAACTAAAAGAAATGCAGACACAGGTTGCTCAGCATCGTTCCGATCTAAGGATCCTCAACAATCAGATCCGTTATACCGGACAGTACTATGCAAATAAGGAAGTTTATTCCCAGTTTTCAAAAGCAAAGTACAAAGGAAAGTACCGGAAAGAACATGCGAAGGAAATTCAGAAATATGAAGAAGCCAGAGATTGGCTGAGATCCTTTTATCAGGATGGAAAGATGACAAGCCTAAAAACCTTGACTTTACAAAAAGAAAAACTGCAACAGCAGATAGCTTCCGAAGAAGAAGCAATAAGCAGCTTGAAAGAAAAATTAAAAGATCTGGATACTGCCGATCAGAATGTTGATTTCATTCTTCAGATGCAGATTCCGGAACCAGTAAGATCAAAAACCAAGGATCTCGAAAGATAACCATCACAAAACAAAGGAGGAACTATTACATGACACAAGAAGAATTTAATGTTGTATTTGAACTTCAAATGAGGAAATGTGCTGATATCCTGGCACATAAAAAGAAAGAATATACCGGTGACAATATTGACCGCCTCAGTGTATTCAAGATTGCTGCCGCTTTACAGAACTGTGATCCCAAAGCAGCACTAGCCGGTATGATGTCGAAACATGTCGTATCCCTTTACGATATGTGTTATTCCACTCTGTTGCATTTTGATATGGAACAGTGGGATGAAAAGATCACAGACTGCATCAATTATCTGATTCTTTTAAAAGCTCTGGTAAAGGAGGAACAGGCCTATGGATCACATTGAAACAGCTATCTTAAACTGCTATGGAATCCGGGAAGCAGAACAGAATATGGTCTTTGCTGCCAGGCTCACACAACACGGTCATACGATCCAGAACATGGCAAATCTGATGGATCTTTACCATCAATCCTACAGTCAGAAAACCGTAGAAAATATTGCAGGACTTCCCCATCCGACAGTACAGAAATTCATGGTCATTACCGTGGCTGTTGTCGGTGCAAGCAGACGCTTTCTGACACAGATCACAAGGCATCAGAACGAAGTAAAGTACATGAGTGCATCTCTGCAGTACAGCAATTATTCCGGTCACGCTGCATTTGCTATTCCATATGGAATCATGAAAGCAGATAAAGAAATCCAGGATATTTACAAGAAAAGCTGTCAGTCAGATCTGGATCACTATGCAGAACTCTGTGCCTTAGGCATTGATCATGATTCAGCCGGATATGCTACACCTCAGGGACTTCGAAACGTATTGATCATCAGCGCGACACCTTACCAGTGGAAGCATATGATTGGTCAAAGAACCTGCCGAAGAAATACTGATGAAACCAGGATCGTGATGCTCTATATCTGGCAAAGATTGTACAAATTAAGCCCGATCCTTTTTGCACCGGATCTGACCGGTCCATTCTGTCAGAGAGGAAGCTGCATGGAAAAACAGATGTCCTGCCAGAATCCTATTTCAAAGCTTTGGATACCGTCAGATATCTTAAAAGCAGATTATCCATTGCTCATCAGGAAGGAGGTGAGCAGCCATAAAGATTAAACTGATTGACTTTGGTCTAAAAGCAGATCATCATCCCTTCCGGCCACATGAAAATGATGCCGGTGCTGATGTATTCATGCCTTATGATTGCGTATTAAAACCAGGTGAGATTGCAAGAATTCCGCTTGGATTCGGTCTCATCATCCCGGATGGATTTGCCGGATATGTCTTTCCTCGAAGCAACATGGCAGCAAAAGGACTGGTATGCGAACTTCCACCGATTGACTCCGGTTACCGTGGTGAGATGCATGCCATTATCAGTAACGTGAGCACATCTTCTCAGACCATTCATAAAGACACACGCGTCGGTCAGCTGGTGATCACACCGGTCGTGATCGCAGACTTTGTCCTGGACCTCGGTGAAGAACGAGGAACCGGGGCATTTGGAAGCACAGGAGAATAATAATATGATTACATTTGGAAGAAAATTAAAACACTTAAGACAAAAAAATCATCTCACCCAGAAAGAACTTGGGATGGCTGTTGGATTTCCCGACAGCTGTGCTGATGTCCGGATTGCTCAGTATGAAAGCGATGTCCGAACGCCAAAAGAGGATCTTATGAAACTCTTCGCATCAACACTCGGTGTTCCGGTTGAACTCTTTACTGTACCGGTACTCTCAGAACCTAGGGAATATGAGGCGGCGGAGTATTGGAGGTATGAGTTAGGGGCGGAACTAGATTAATTGTCATAATACTGATATGAGGCAACGGATTTTCCGCTGCCTCGCTTTTATCATTTTGAGGGTAATTGAAAATATCCTCCTGTGTTGAGCAATCCTCTTTTTCTGCGCTTTATCTGCATATCTATATATTTCATTTTATTTCTGTTCCATCGATAAAAAGCACATATTTATCCGGATTATGAACAATATCATAATCTTTTCCATATTCAATCGGTCTAAATTCTATCTGCATAATGGATTTTCCATTTTCGATATCTTCTTTCCAAGAATATACGGTCATATCAAGGCTGGTTGCATATCCATGATCTGTAGAAAATTTTATTGAATGAAATGAATTCTCTTTGTACATTTTTAAAAGCAGTCTTGTAAATGCTTCTTTATCAGAAATATTTTTTCTGTTAGCAACTACTGTAAGATTCTCATCTCTATTCATAGAAAAACTGCCAACTACATCTGGCTCACCTTCTTTATGCTTTAATAAGCTTTTCCCAATTATCATTCCAACAATAATCGAAAAAACGATAGCAACAAATACAAGTGTTATATTTTTTTTCTTCATTTTATCAAGTTCCTTAGAATTATATATAAGTCTTTAGAACTACTATATCATATTTTCACGTTAAACCAAATAAAAAAGAAGAGCAATAAGCCCTTCCATCTTCTTATTCACGTATTTATTCCACCAATGCTCTCACTGCATTGATAATTCTCTGTTGCTTTTCTTTAGGTAGTTTCTCTATCATTTCAGATAATTCATTCGTAACGCCACTAACCGAATGTGTCACAACATCAATCAATAGTGTATCTGCTGAAACATCTAATGCATTTGCAATCGCAATAAAAGTATCAAGTTTTGTTACTTTCAGTCCTCTCTCTATAACACTTACATGAGTTGGACTCAAGTTTACCAGTGCTGCCAATTCTTCTTGTGTAAGATTCTTAGCTTCCCTTGCAGCTTTTATTCTCTGACCAACCGCCTTTAAATCCATTGTGACACCTCCTTTAGAACGATAATTCGGTCTAAAATTAGTATAACGATTGATCTTTAAAACATACAGAATCTACAGATTGTCAACTTGTTCTTTAGAACTATTTTAAATTAAAAAGGCCCAAAAGGGCACTTTCCCTTTTGAGCCTATACACTTTTAATTGTCATAATACTGAAATGAGGCAACGGATTTTTCGCTGCCTCGCTTTTATCATTTTGAGGGTAATTGAAAATATCCTCCTGTGTTGAGCAATCCTCTTTATCCTTGAATACCTTACAGTTCCCGCCTTTCAGTTCGTACTTGCAAAAGTCAATCTGGCTTTCAATGCTGATACTGTCCTTTCGGTCTACTGACTGCCTTGCGTAAATACAATCTTCTCTGATAATGTCCATATTGGGCTCCTTTCCGTATGGAATTGAGCTACCAACCTTACAACTATATTATACCATTAGCAGCCCCGGACAACAATGTTGCGATTGATTAGCGAAACCTGTCCCCGTATTTGCTGAATATATCGTACGGGTTATTTTCGATTTCTCTTTTTCGTTTCTTCTTTTCCTCCGGGGAGAGTACCGGCGTCAGGTTTTCCAGCACAATGAGCTTGCCTTGAAAATAAACAGATTGCTTGTCGCTTTGGTATGTAACAGCTTGAACCATTGAAAACCTCCCTTTTCTAGTATAGGTTAATGCCGACCAGTCTCCCTCTTGTCCGAATGGGGAAACGTCAAAAAACGGCACCCCGGAAGGTGCCGCTCTTTGAGCTTTCCCCAGCTTCGGGCCAACATGGCCCGAATTAAACTCGGAAATATAAAAAAGCGCCCAGACAGCAGAAAGCTACTCGAGCGCAAAAAATACGGTATTCAGTTACATTGTGACAATTTTCGCACCGGCTGCCAGACGGGGGCTGTTCGGTGGCTGGGCTTTTTTTGACAGCAGTGCAAATACAGTCTGAATTTGTCGGCGGACAAGTTCTTTCATGGCGGCTGCCTCTTTCAGCCGTGAAAAGCTCTCATCGCTGATGATGTGTTCAATCCGGCAGGCGTCAGCCTCCGCAGTCCTGGGGTCAACGCCTGCGGCGATAAGCTGCTCGGTAAAGAAACAGTGGCGTTCATAGGTTCTTTCAGCCACCTCGCGGCCCACATCGGTCAAATGGAGAAAGTGATCTTCGTCCATTGTGAGAAAGCCGCCGTCCCGCAAGGTAGCCACTGCATGGCACACGCTGGGCTTTGACACCTCCATGTGCCGGGCCACATCTACGGAGCGCACCATACCGCGTTTCTTTTGGAGAACAAGGATGGTTTCCAGGTAGTCCTCCCCGGACGCATGAAGTTTCATGGAACATCTCCCTTCTAAAACAATTTACACAGCCCAACCAAGACTCTCCTGTTGGATATGGAACAGTTTATGGTACAATCCGTTCTTCTTCATCAGCTCATCGTGGGTTCCATACTCTGCCAACCGTCCATTGTCAAGGACGAGGATTTGGTCTGCATCTACAACTGTACGGAGCCGGTGAGCAATCATAATGACCGTCTTACCCTCCACCAGTTTGGCAATCGCCTTTTGAACCAGGACTTCATTTTCCGGGTCAAGGGATGCTGTTGCCTCGTCAAGCAGAATAATGGGAGCGTTTTTCAGCAAGGCGCGAGCGATGGAAATACGCTGGCGCTCACCGCCGGAAAGAGTGCTGCCGTTCTCACCGAGGACCGTCTGATACCCGTCCGGCATTTCCCGGACAAATTCATCACAATAGGCGGCTTTGGCCGCAGCAATTACTTGATCGTCCGTTGCGTTTGGATTGCCAAGACGGATATTGTTCATAACCGTATCATTGAACAGGGTCACATCCTGGAACACGAAGGACATATAAGACATGAGACTTTCCGGCTCCATACTCTTAATGTCTTTTCCGCCCACGGTGATCTTTCCCTGCTGAACATCCCAAAACCGGGCAATCAGTTTGGAAATCGTGCTTTTACCGGAACCGGACGGCCCAACGAGGGCAGTCACGCTCCCTTGGGGGATTTTGCAGGAAACATCTTTGATGACATCTTCCTGATTGTAGGCAAAGGTCACATGGGAAAGCTCAATATCGCAGTTCGGGACCGTTTTTCCTTCACCGTCCATCGCAGGGGTAGTGAGCAGGGTACGCATACGACTTGTGACCACATTCAAATTCAGCAGTGAGGACAGGTTCGCCAGGATCGCCAGGATCGGTCCATAAATCCGTGTGACCATCAGCAGGAACATAAGCAGAGGAAGAAGCTCAATCTGTCCTTGTGTTAGAAGAATAGCGCCAACAAAAATCGTGATACCGATGCCAGCCTGCAAAATCATACTTGCACTGGACATGAACACGCCGACAGCCATCTCCACTTTGATGGCGATTTTTTTCATTGCTAACAGAGCTTTATCCAGCGCGCTGAAATGAGAACCGGACAGCCCGCAGGACTTGATGATCTTCATGCCTTCCAAGTATTCCTGTACCTGGTCAGAAGCAACCAGCTTTGCGTCAACCTGTTTTTCAAACAGCTTCTTTTGATGGTTCCGGCTGAGCCAGATAATGAGGAAGGCAATCGGAACCGTGATAAATACGCACAAAGCAAGCCGCCAGTCAAAGAAGGCCAGCAGGATGCAGGTCAGGGTCACCGTGATGCCGTTTGCAATCAGCGGAGGGATCGTGCTGCTGAGCAGGGATTCCATGCTGCTGCAATCTGCCATCATATTTGTGGTCAGTTCAGAAAGGTCCTTGGTGTTAAAGAAATTCATCGGAAGTTTCCGCAGATGCTCCGCAATCCGAAGCCGGGTCGTGTTCGACTCTTTATATGAGGCAATATAGGTTTTGCGGTAATCGTTTTTAGCAGCCAGAAATACCAGAATGGCCGAAACAATACCCGCGCCCCACAGCATCCAGATATGGTTCCACTGAATGGAGCCGCCATTGACAAAGGGAGTCAGAATTTCACTGAAAATCATAACAGTTACACAGAACGGAAGAAGCATAGCCAAGTTCGTCAATGTGCAGGCGAAGATTGCTTTTTTCAGATCTGCGTAACCTTTGTCTGATAAAAAGAGAGCTTTTTGTAATCTGCTCATAGTTACACCGCCTTTCCGCTGATTTTCCAGCCAATCGCTTCTGTATAGTGGTTCCACATTTGCGCATAGCGTCCGCCTGCGTCCACCAGCTCGTCATGCTTTCCTTCTTCGATCAGGTGCCCTTTCTCCATGACAATAATCTTATCTGCATTGCGGATCGTGGAGAGGCGGTGTGCGATGATGATAACTGTCTTACCCTGCATCAGCTTTTCAAAAGCTTTCTGGATCAGGTATTCATTCTCCGGGTCGCTGAACGCCGTTGCCTCATCCAGCACAATGATGGGCGAGTCCTTGATAATGGCCCGCGCAATGGCAATTCGCTGGCGCTCGCCGCCAGAGAGATGGATGCCTTTGGAGCCGACCACCGTGTGATACCCGCCCGGTAGTTTGGAGATGAACTCGTGGCACTGCGCCGCTTTCGCCGCCGCAATCACTTGTTCCTCACTGGCCGAAGGATTGCCCATACGGATATTATCCAAGATGCTCTGCTTGAACAGGAAAATATCCTGGAACACAAAGCTGACATGGCGCATCAGGTCATCCTCCGCCATATCGCGCACATCTACGCCGCCGATGGTAATGCTGCCAGAAGATACATCCCAAAACCGAGAAATCAGATTGGCAATCGTACTCTTGCCGCCGCCGGACGGGCCGACAATAGCTGTGATCTGTCCCTGTTTTGCTGAGAAAGATACATTTTCCAGGGCTTTCTCGGAAACATCCCCCGTGTAGGAAAAGCTGACATCGTGGAAAGCAACATCATCCCCAACAGGTTTCTTAGGATGAGATGTTTCCGGCATTTCAGGGATGTTCAGAATTTCATCCATCCGAGCCACATTCCCATCAATCTGCATGAACGATTCGGAGATATACATGATTTTGTTCAGTACACCGGAAATTGCGGGTACAAAGAGCAAATAGAAAATGAAGGTCATGGCAAACCCAGCAAAATCATCCGACCTGGAGCCGATTAAAATTCCGACAGGTACAAGGATCAGATAAACATTATTGATGATTGTGGTGAAAGCGGGCATACAGTTCTGCCAGCCCAGGGAAAATTTCAGGACCCACTCTGTATATCCGGTAATTGCTTCTTTGAGTTTTTTGAAAGAGGATGCGGTCTGGTTAAACGCCTTTACAACCGACATTCCACGAACATACTCCACAGAAGCGTTGTTCATTTCTTCTAGGGCTTTTTGGTACTTACCCATATTCTCTTTCATCTCGCCGCTGCCAAAGCCAATGAACTCCGCAACAAACGCCAGAATGATACCGACCAGAGAGGCAAGACCGAACCGCCAGTCAACAGCCAGCAGGATGATGACCATGACAATGGGAGCTGTAATAGAAGCGACAAAATCCGGGAACTGGTGAGCAATAAAGCCCTCTACGCTTTCAATGTTTTCATCCATGATTTTCCGCAGACGTCCGCTGCCAATCGTCAGGTGATACCCAAGTGGAATTTTAGTAATATGGTCTGCAAAGAGAACCTTCAACTCGTACAGCGTTCCGAACGCTGCCATGTGTGAACTGAAAATAGCCAGGAAGTATAGCAGGATATTCGCCACGATCCCGGCGAGCGCCAGCCAGCCGTAATTCATGACCATCCCCATATCCAACTGGTCAATGTTCGGGAAAACCCCGATAATCGAGCGGATCATAAAATAGACCGCTATGTACGGGATGAACGAAGCAATGGCCGCCAGTGACGAAAGAACCGCAGCTAAGAACACAAGGCCCTTTCTGTCAGAAGCCAATTCCATGCATCGCGCCAAACCCGTCTTTGGTTTTGCTTGTTTCGACTTTGCGTTTGACATAGCATGAACCCTCCTTAAAATTGAAAATGGTGAGGTTAGCAGTTTCTAACCTCACCACTCATTTTATCAACCTTTGGAATTGCCTGCTACTCCATAACTCTGTTCCACTGTCCAAAATAGCCCAAAGATACCAGAGAGTTAGTCGCAACTATATCGCCCTTAGACAATGCCTGCCTTCTGGAAGTGCTTTTTGAACACACCTTTTGCAATCAAAGCGCCGATGATGCCTGCAACGAAAGTCACAACGGCGATAATGACTACCATTGTTCCATTCATAAAGCTATGTAACTCTGCCAGATACTCAGCACTCACACCGTTAGAGGTGGACATATCATCCACATAGCCGGTCATAATGACCATAGGGAGATAGGTTCCCAGCGCAAAGAACATCATATAGGCGGAATAGCCAATGGTATTCAGCCAGAAGCTCTTGTAGTGGCCGATACGGGCCAGAAGCTCCGCAATTATGGCACCGGCAATAAAACCGACAGCAACCGCCCATCCTGCGCCAATCAGAAACTCAATCAGGCCGATCACCACACCGCTCAAGAGAACGCTCCCGGCCTTTGGCACTTTAGCGCGCATCAGCATATAGATAATGCCTCCAGGAATTGCAGCAATGGCGCTCCCAAACGCAAAGGTCACCACGGTAGCTGCGGAGGCAAAGATGCACACCATTACTACGGCAAAGAACAGAACCGTAAAAATGCCCAGTGTAATATAGTCCTTTGCCTTCATTTTGTCGGACACGCCGACAGCTTTTGCTTGTTCACTCATATAGATAGCCCCTTTCTATTATTGGTATATAACTAAGATGAAGTCTTTTCATCCATGCGAATGACACGGGAACAAATCTTCATCAGTAGTTCATTGTCATGGGAAATCACCAAGATGGCTTTCCCTCTTTTGGACAGCGCACTTAAAATTCCTGCAACACTCTCCATGTTTTTGTAGTCCAAGCCGCTTGTAGGCTCATCAAAAATAAGTACCTCTGCATCCCGGAGAGCCGCAACGCCGATAGCAGTGCGCTGCTTTTGCCCACCTGATAGGGACATTGGATGCCGCTCTTTATAAATCGTCAAATTCAGCTCATCCAGAATATCGTCTATTCTCTTTTCGTCTTTATCCTTCTGGTCAGATAATGCCAGCAGTAGTTCCTGGTAAACGCTATCGGTAAACATTTGATAGTCCGGGTCCTGCATGACAAGATATGCTTTCCTGATCCGCCGTTTGCTTGGGATCATACTGTTTTGGTATAGAACTTCTCCACGGAGTTCCTTCTGCAAGCCACATAAAGTCCGGGCTAAAGTTGATTTCCCACATCCATTTTTTCCTACCACACCAACAATTTCTCCTGGGTAGACACGAAAATTCAGGTGCTGCGCCACGGGTTTCCCTTTCTCATATCCTATCGCAAGATCTTTAACTTCGACAGCCGGGGTATCGTTTCGAGATGGCATTGTTTCTGGAAGTTCTAACCTTGCAGGCGTATAGCTTCTAAGTCCCAGCGCCTTGATTTGCTCGGTACTGAGTAAAGCAAAATCACGGGCGGACCAAGATTGTTTCAGCTTACCATGTTCCATAAGGACAATGCGGTCTGCAATCCCATTCAAGAAGTAAAGGCGATGTTCGGATACAACAATCGTTTTTCCCTGCGCCTTAATCAGCAAAAGCAGCCGCCGTAGTTCTTGGATGGCCTCCGGATCCAAGTTTGAGGAAGGCTCGTCCAAGACAAAAATATCAGGATTTAATGCGTAAACGCTGGCAAAGGCTATGGTCTGCTTTTGCCCGCCGGACAAGTCAAACAGGTTGCGATCCTTTAACTTTTCAATATGTAATTCCCGAATAGTCTGTTGATAACGATCCAGCATCACTTGATAGGGCATACCCTTATTTTCCATACCAAACACAATCTCGCTGTCCGTATCCAGGCTGAAGAATTGACTGCGCGGATTTTGGAAAACAGAGCCTATCTTGTCTGACAAATCGTGCGGTTGGATCGTGCGGGTATCAACTCCGTCAATGAGAACCGCCCCGGACATTTCCCCTTCGTAAAAGTGGGGAATAAGCGTATTTATCAACCTGGTTACACAAGTCTTTCCACATCCAGATTCGCCAGTGAGAACAACACACTCCCCCTTTTTAATCTGCAAATTGAAATCTTGCAGATTTTCCTGTTCAGCGCCGGAATATTGAAAAGATACATGGTCAATATCAATCATCATCATATCCTCCCATATATCTGGTATTTGCAGAAAAACAGCACAACGAAGGCAACAAGAAAGAAGCACAGTACCATCCAATCTTTAGCATGAACTTTTAGCTGAATGAACGAAGTTCGTTGTGCCGGATTATCAATGCCTCGTGTCACCGCAGAAGCAGATAATTCTTCTGCAATCGAAGCAGAGCGCATCACGATGGGGATAGCGATTGCCTCCAGAATGAGCACAGGGCGCGTGAATACATTTTTCCACGAAAGTGCGATGCCTCTTAACTTCATCGCGTCATAGATATTGTGGATCTCCTCACTGAAAGTCGGAAAAAAGCGCAATACCATAGCGAATGTAATGGTAATGCTCCGAGGAATTTTTAGCGAGTACATGGCCGCAATCAATTCGCTGACTTTCGTTGTAGCGATAAAGGTTGAGGCAAAGAGTACCACGGGTATCATCACCCGAATAAACAATGTGAAGATCGACAAAATAGTTTCGATGGCCTGGGGAAGGAAGGCGCAAAGCTGCTGTATGGCCGCAATCACCACATAAAAGATAAGGTATTTCAATACAATCTTTTTCTGCCCCATCAGGCACGAAAGGATACAGATAAAGAAAAAACACACGCTGCCAAGAATGAAATCCTTCAAGCCGAACACCATAAAGTTGATAAGAATGAATAACAACAACTTTATTCGTGTGTCTATAACAAGCACAAATCACCACCTCCTAAAAATGGGTTGATGCAGTTAGATAAAGCTAACTGCATCAACCCATTATACACAGTCCCTCAATTTTTTTCCGCTCCATTCCTTTGAGATGATGCAGAAAATAGCCCGTTCTTCCTATTTATTTTTTCGATAGTCCTTTGGTAACATCCCATACACAGATTGAAACGCTTTAGCAAATTTGCTGGCATTGCTATATCCGAGTTCTAAAGCTATATCCCCGATTTTCATTTTATCTTTCGAGAGCCACTGGGCTGCTAAATTCATTTTGTATTTTTTGAGATACGCATAGGGTGTGTCTCCGTAGATATGAGAAAAAACCAAATGAAAAACAGAGAGGTTTAAGTGTGCTTCCTTTGCCAACTGCTCCAGAGACACTTTTTCATCCAAATGGGAAATGAGGTATTCTCGTATCGCTTTTGTGGTCTGTATCTGTTTCTTATCAAAATACTTCAAATCGCACCCGTTAATCTGTGTCAACTGATCCATGTGGTATAGTAATTCGATAGCTTTGATTTTGAAATAGCCGATTGGCTCCGTCTCAGCGGCAGAATATAATTCTGAAAACAGATGCTTCAACTGCGCTGGGGTATCACTGACATACCACCGTGTTTCAAGTCCCAGCGTTGTTCCTATTTTATCAAGGTCAATAGGGATTGTCTGCATCATCCGGCGTGTTCCATCTGAAAGCGCCTGACGGTCAATGACGAGGCTGACGCCGTAATATTTTCCCAAAGGGAAAGAAAAGGAAACCGGCAAATGCTCTGTTGCCGCAACGCTAAAATAGCCCTCTGGCAAATACGATACAGTGTGGTTAGCAAATTCACATTCATACCGGCCGGTCTGGCAGTGCGTGATCTGAATAATATCTGGATTAAACTTTTGTGTTTCCATAGACTCATCTGATTCAAAATCGAGGAAACAAAGCTGTATTCCCTCAAACAGATTATAGTTTTTTACAATTCCCCGGCCTTTGCAGCCATAATCTACGACTACACGATCATCACTTTGCGCCAGAACTTTGGCCTGCATACCGTACCAGTCTTGATTGAAACTGGCATTTCCCATTATCCTCACTCCAATCAGTTAATTATAACTTACTGATTTTATAATAACACACGCCTGGACGAAATTCAAGAAAATAGCCCGTTCATGTTTTTACGAGTCCAGATTCGGGATAATATTGGCAAGCAATGCCTGTGTTAATACACACAGGCCCGCAGAGAAGAAAATCCCTTTGTGATTTTCCTCTCCGCTTGCTTGTTGAGGGCAGCGCCCCCAAGCCCCTTTGAACACAGAATTTCATTCTGTGGCTGCGCGTTCTGCGAA
>OGPT01002584.1_pt1 | contig 14281 bp, 14 predicted proteins | sample 1552951 | NCBI WGS metagenome assembly OGPT01 (sample SAMEA2580224, study PRJEB22360) | human gut metagenome | biome: human gut; feature: human-associated habitat; material: faeces | place: Denmark | collected 2008/2010
AACGGCCGCCGGCCCCTAGTGCCGCCGGCCGTTTTGCTTTGATCTCGCACTTCTTTTTGGAGGCATCCTTCAAATGACCACTCAGACGACGGAACCGAGGCCGATGAAGCCGTATCTGATCAATGCGGTTCTCGACTACTGCCGCGATACGGGTACGACGCCCTACGTCATGGTGGCGGTGGATCATGCCTGCCGCGTACCGCAGGAATACGTGCGCGACGGCCGCATCATCTTCGACCTCACGGACGAGGCCGTGAACAGGCTTGCCATTTCGGACACCGAGCTCACCTTTCAGGCCCGCTTCGGTGAGAACAACGAGATCTTCGACGTGCTTGTGCCGCTCAACCGCATCATCGCCGTGACGCCTCTCGAGTGCCAGCAGTTCGCCCTTCATTTCGAAGTGACGGAGACGCCCGTCGAGGAGCCCGAGGAGGCGCCTGCACAGCCCGCCCCCGGCGTTCGCCGCCCGATGCGCGTAAAGTGATGCTCGGAAAGCAGGAAATGCTATAATCAAATGCTTTTCAAGCCTCTTTAGCTCAGTTGGTAGAGCAACCGCCTTGTAAGCGGTAGGTCATCTGTTCGAGTCAGATAAGGGGCACCAAACACTAGACCCGTACCGTTCGCCACGGTGCGGGTTTTTCTTTTGCCACAGGGACTTTCGAGCTTGTCTCTCTGTTTACTCGTTCGCCCGCGTTCGCGCTTGACCTGTAAAGACCGATGCTTTACCGTACCAAACATCGTACCAAACACGTTTGCCGGACAAAGCACCGTACCAAACGCGACTACTCCCGAAACTTGGTACGGATTCTTCAAGAGGTTGAGCAATGGCACGAGTGGTAAAGGCGCTGGGCGTCAAAGAGGTTGAGAAGATTTCCAAGATGCCCGGCGTGCATGCTGTCGGCGGCGTCCCGGGCCTCGCTCTGAGAGTGTGGGCGAGTGCTGCGGGCTCCGGGTGCGCGTGGATTCTTCGCACTGAGTGCAAAGGCAAGGAAACAAAGGTGACTGTTGGCACCTATCCGGAGATGGGGTTGCACGCGGCGCGGGCGAAGGCGGCGGAGTTTAAAGCTAGTTTGCTCGCCGGGGTCAATCCTGTGAAGGAAGCGAGGGCGAAGGTAAAGGCTGAGAAGAAAGCGGAGGAGGTTGCGCGCCTTCAGGCGTTAACAGTCGGGGACGTGCTAGATGAATGGCTTGCCTACAAAGTAGAACACGGCACATGGGGCAAGGGTATCCATGAGAAAGCCGAGGCCGTTGCTCATAAGGAAGGAAGGCGCATCAGGCAAAGTGCCGCCTTACTGCTGGGCGTGCCGGTGGCCTCGTGTGAACCTGAGGATGTAGTGAAGGCAATTGAGCCGATATGGTGCTCCAAACGTGCTACGTGTGAAACAGTCTGTTCGCACCTTCGCGGCCTTTTTCATTGGGCAATGACCGTGAAGAAATGCCGCCCGCGCGGGATCAATCCGGCGGATAGCCAATGGCTTACACCGCTGCTCCCTGCTGAGAACAAACGAAAACAGGAGGAGCATTTTCCGGCGCTTGATCCCGACCAACTCCCGCAGCTAATCAAGGCGCTCATGGCGCTGGGGAGTACGTCGGCTTTGTGTACCGCGTTTGCTATCTTGACCTGCACGCGCTCCAATAATGTCCGTTCTATGCGCTGGGATCAAATCTCGGAGGACGGGCAGTTGTGGAGCATTGACGCAATCGACATGAAGGTGACGGCGAACGGTCAACACCTAATCCCGCTCAGTGCCGAGGCGCAAAGGATCATCCAGCACCAAAGGGAATTTTCTCTTTGTTGGGATTCTCCCTATGTGTTCGGCTCCTATCGCAACAATGGGGCACCATTGAGCAACATGACGATGAACGTTTTGATCCAACGGCTTCACTCCAAAGAGGTAGCGGAAGGCCGAGAGGGGTGGATTGATCGCAAGCAAACAAAGGACAAAGGGAAGCCCGTCATTGCTGTGCAGCACGCCATAAGCCGGGCCACATTCGAGACGTGGGCGCATGGTACGCGACAGGATGAGCGCGCCGTGGCGTTGATCTTGCATCATGACGTTGATCCCCGGCTGAAAAGCGCCTACGACAGGTCAGAGGATTTGCCTCACAAAAGGAAGGTGCTAGATGCGTGGGGGAAGTTTTGTTTCTCCGAATGCGAGAACGGTTGAGGATTGAGCGGGGACGCGCTCCCGGCTAGCTCCTACGGTATGGCCCTGCGCTTCGGCGTGGGGCTTTTTGTTGCCGGTGGTTTGAGCCGAGGCCGGAAGTGCGCGAAAAGACGGTTTATTTTGGCCTTTTCGGTTGGTGACACTGTGGGACAGGGAAAGACGGGGAGCGGGTTCGGTTTAGGTGCGGTTTAGGAGTGGTTTAGGATGGTTGGAGAAGTAATAAATAATAAGAGAGAGAATAACCAATACATATCTATATCTATACCTAGGAAGTCTTAACCTATTGCCCATGAGCACGCTTCCCGGCTAGTCTTTCTCGCTCATGCGGCCGGATTGCGTGAAGGGGGTGAGCATGGAAAAGCGAAAGACAGGTGCGGGGAGCCGCTGGGCGAAGGGGCGACGCCGGGAGCTTGAGAAAGGGCCCTCCCCGTCGGCGTGGTTGCGTTGCTATGCGCAGGATGAGCAAACGGCCGAGGAGGCAGTGAGACGCGCTCAGAACGCACAGGAGAGCGCACAGAAGGCCAATCCATTGGCGAGAAACATTCGGAGAACGTGAGCGATTGGAGCGGGCGCAAGAATGGCGTCGGCTGGTCGGAGGCTTGTTGAAAAAAGTTGAGCCCGTTTGACTCGTTCCCGTGGTCGGGTTATTGAAAAATATTAAGCATGAACCCCGAGCAAACCCCGAGACAGGCGGTTATCAGGGTGGCGTCTAACAGGGCTTCAAATCAATCGGACGCCTACAGCCGCAACGGTTTGAGGATGGCGCCTATATGACGTAGAGCCTGTTGTCGGTGCAGGCTATTCGTTGGCGTCATCTCCTACGCTTCGAGACCGTGTTCAGGTCGTGCGATTGTGGTCTGACCTGTGGGGTGCCCGACTTTCTCCACCAATCCGCGCGCGCGAGGGAGGGGCGGGTCAAAAGTCGCCGCCCCAATGGATCTAGACCGCGCCCCTAGCTCAAGTTTCGCGCGTGCAATTCGTGGAGTTTTTGGCGCTTGCTCCGAAGGGTGTGGGCGTTGTGGCGCAATGGGTTTGCACGTCGTGAAGGTGGTGCCGTTGTTGAGGAAAGGGCGCATTGCTTCGCGCGCGCACGCGCGAGACGTACGGAAAACCCCACTTCCTGACTTTTGCGCAAATTTGAGCGAAAGCGTTTAGGGTGAATGATGCGGGGAGCCTGAGGGGGCCGAGGTACTGGGAAGGGGCTTCCGATACTGCGGGTGCTTGCGAGTCCCGAAGGTCGTCTAGATGCAATTTTTCAAAACGTGGTCTGACCACTAAAAAGGGGCTTATCGCTCGGCTTTTGTTTGTGTTTACTGGAGGAGCGTATGTCGCTGAAAACAGCGGGAATTCGAGAGTTTGCGAGGATGATTGGTCGCTCGCATTCTTGGGTGGTCTCGCAGTGCCAGCGCAACATCATCCCCAAAACCACTGACGGAAAGATGCCGGTCGATGAAGCCTTGAAAGCGGTCGCCCGACTTTTTGCGGCAGTCCGCACGCGCACGCGCGCATGCGCGAGAGAAGGGCAAATTGATCCGTATAGAACGCCCTCGGAATGTCTTTGCTATGCTGTAGGAATGAGTGACGCTCTGCCGGGAGTAGCTATCCGGCAGGCCGCTAAACAATCGTCCCGCTTGGCGGCGGCGTCACTCTCCTACACATTGAAAGCGGGCGAAGGGACGAAGCAATGAAAAATCGGGTGTGCGTCTCCGTCAAACCAATGGAGGATTTGGAGCGCACAGATATTCCGTTCGGCGTCTATGAGTCCGATATGGTCGAGACGGTAGAGCCGCTTAAGGCTGCTGACGGCAAGAAGGAATCGTTATTCACTGTGCAAGGTGCCGTTGTACGGATGCTTGATCTAAATGAAGACGAGTTATGGCGTGATGAATGGCAAGGGAAAACCTTTTTTCGGTTCGAAGGCCTCTCCGGTGTCCTTGAGGCCGAGTTGATGCGATTCGTAGACTCTGGGGATTACTGCTACACATTTATGGGCGAGGAGTCTCCTAATCCGTTTAACTACGGTGATGCTGAGGATGCGAGGTTTTCTCGTTCGGCCTTCTATCGTTGGTGGAAGGAAAACCCGAATGGTTTGCCGTGCCCAAAATGGTTTGATGATTTAAGACGTGCCGATGAGTCAAAACAAAGGGGCGTCAATCAGTCCCCGGTTGAATGCGTGTTCGAGTTGCCCGAGGAGCCCGAAGAGTGTCCCCCGTGGGGGTGGAGTGTGCCGCCTCCGGATGATTGCTGGGAGGTTGAGCATTCGGACGAATGCCGGGAGATTGAGGCTCCGAAGGTTCCGGCCGCAGCGCCTTCCGTGGCTTCCGGTGTTGATGCTTCCGGTGCCGAGCTCCTGACCGATGAGCATGAGATTGTTCCCGGCATTACGGTTGGCGACGTTCGGGCGATGATTGATGCAAATAGCCCTGCATACTGTCCCCGGCTGTTGGCGGCGATTCAAACCAAAAAGGATCTAATGCCGAATGAGGCGTTAATGGAAAACGAGTCGGCCTATAACCGTATGGCTAAGAGGAAAGCGATTCCTATTCTTATGCAATTAGGGGTGGAAAACCCAAAGGAGAAGGGCAAGCCTGCTGATCTTGATGTAAACGCGGTCGGCCGTGTTTTGTGTCGGACTCGTAAGAAGCTGGAGGGGCGCCCGAAAAACTCTTGATTCCCTTGTGCGAGTAGTAAATAACCCTTGAGAGTTTTTGAAGTCTTGAGGGTTTTTCTTTGTCTGAAAGGCTGAAAACTCTTAAGAGGAAAATGATGCCGGGGGCTTTCGTCTCAATAGTTTTCAATGCTTAGATGTGCCTTGTGAACGGCGCATCCCGTGCCGTTCGTAACGCTCTATGGAGTCAAAACCATGGCACAGAAAAAGCCTACTGAAGAAAAGAAAAACGAGGTTAACGGCCCTGACCAAGGTCAACCGGCGCAGCATTCGGAGAAGGCGGGATTCCCCTTCTTTTACCTCCGGCTTCGCATGGTCTGCGAAATCACCGGCCTTTCCAAAACGACGGTCTACGAATACTCCCGCAATGATCCGGACTTTCCTAAGCCCGTGAAGCTGGGTGCGACTTGCACGGCATGGCGCTCCGATGAGCTGGCCGCGTGGATGGATTCCCGTCCGCGTGCTCTGATGGAGGGCATGGCATGAGTGAGTGCAAATACCCGGTCTCCCTCTCCGATGTGGCGCACGCTCTTAAGCTGCCGCCGTCGGCGCTGCGCAAATCCTTCTCTCGCTTCCTTGAGGTCATGCCTGATGCTGAGGATCATGCCGAGCTGGTCGAGGAGACTACCCGAGGCGGCTTCGGCGGGCGCTGCCTGACCTATCGCGTGGACTCCGTGGCGCTGGCCGCGTTCATGTATTGGCGTGAACATCGTGGCCGCCTGCCTCGCATCTTTGGCGTCGTGAGGCGCGTTGTGGAGGGCGGGCAATGCTGAGACAAGAACAAAGTCAGGCCGCTGTGAGTGTCATCGTTCCGAAGGGTGATAGCAGAGGAAACGACGGCGCTCGGGGCGGCGGCCTGAACGTGAAGAATAGCTGGGCATCGGCGCCTTGTGCAATCGTCCGTTGCCGTGCTATGCTGTGCGCATCCGTTCGAAAGAGCGGCTGCAGGCTTGGCGGCTTGCGTTTCTCTAGGCGATTAATCGCCACGTCACGCTATGCACGTGGCTTTTCTTTTGGCGTTAATCGTGCCCATGGCCTCATTGCGCCCGTACCTTATTGCGGGTTGATGCCGTGCGGGAAGCCTTCGGGCTTGTCGTTTCCTAGAGAACGATCCGCCAACCCGCACGGCGTCTCCCACCCTCTTGGCGGTCGGTGGGGGATTTCCTACAAACTGTCTCTAGGAATCCTCGCAATGATGCGAACTCTAAGCCGTAATGTATCCACGGCATTCCCCTCCATACCTGAACCTATCTTCCTGCCCGTCCAGTCGTGCCACAAGCGCGTCGAGGAGCGTCCGCAGGTCAACACCTTTGCCGATGTAGCCGATGGCGCCGAGGGCATTTTCCAGCGCGCTCAGGTCGCCTACCGTGAAGCCGCCTTTCTGCCGTCCGCTGCAGCCCGTGCCGAGCTGCGCGCCCGGGTCTCCGACTATCTGGCCGAACTGATCGCCTTCTGCCGTGAGGTTGAAAGCCTTCCTGCTAGTCAAAACCTGAAGGAGGCGCGCCATGGCTGAACTCAATCAACATGATGAGATCGCCGGGGGCGTGGATCGTGGCGCATTCTATGCCGTGATGAGCGCAATGGCTTCTCGTGATCCCAAGCGTGTGGCCCTCGCCGAGTGTGATGCGTTTGCCGCCCTCCAGTCGATCGGTTCGATGCTCAATGTCGTGGCGGATTATCTCTATCTTCGTGCGCAGAATCCGAAAGGCGTTTTGTGTGCCACTGAGGCAGAGATTGCCGATGCGGTGTATTCGCTTTCGGATTTGACCGCATGCGTGCATTCGTCACTGAATGAAGCTGAGAACGCCCGGTACATGCTTCGGCACCCGCGCAAGAGCGAAGGCAAAACCCCTGTGAATACGTCTAAGGAGGGCTGATATGAGTCCTATCAAAGACCGAAGTGTATCCACTGAAAACGAACGTTGTGCGCTGGTGACTGAGTACCAACGGTATGAGGAAAGCGTTCTACGCGAAAAGTCCTACGCGCTGAACATGGCCGACCGTGAACTCATTCGGCTGGCCGTGTTTGATCCTCATGGCGTAAATGACGCTCGGGAACTCATTGCCACGATCATGGCGGCCATTGATGAGGCGGTCGAGATCAAGACGATCGAACGCTTGAGCCGCTGGGAAGAATCCGAACGCCAAAAGGTGGGGAACCATGATTAACCATTCCGGACATTTTGACCGGGTAGGCGGGCCGGGATTTTTCTTCCCGTCATTGGCTGAGGCGGCGCAGGCCGTGGAGGTCGACGCATCCCGCCTTCCGAACGCGAGAAGCGGTAGCCATTACATCCCGGCAAGCGTGCTGGGAGGCGGTCGCAATGATGCCGGTCGTGTGAGTTTTCACAGTGACGGGCGCGGCGGTCGGGTGTTCAATTTCAAAACATCCATGATGGCCGTATGGCGTGAAGACGCCGGGCAGCGCCTTTCGGCTGTTGAGCGTCGTCGGCTCCAGTACCAACGAGAGATTGCCGAGGCGGCTGAAGCTGAGGCCGAGAAGGCGCGGGCCATTGAAGGCCATTACACGGCGGAATTGATCCTTAAGGCTTGTGCCCGTGTTGACGATCATCCCTACCTGACGCGAAAGCGTGTGAGGCCCGTCGGGCCCATGTATGAGGCTGATGTAGCTGTAGCTAATGCCGTTCTAGCCGATAGGGGGGATCGCACTGCCTTCGGCTTCCAGCGCATTGGATACCGCTCCCCTGAATGGCACCCGATGACGGGCCGCGTGCTGGTGGTGCCCATGTGGAATAACGGCCAACTAGGCACGCTCGAATTTATTGACGCTGCCGGGCACAAGTCCTTTCTTCCGAAGGCTCCGACGACCGGGGCGTGGTGGTCTACCCGGCTCATAGGGGATGCCCCTGTTATCGGCATAGCTGAGGGCGTAGCAACCGCGTTAAGCATTGACCTTGTGCGTGGCATTCCATGCGTGGCCGCCATGAGTTGCGGAAGTATGCCGCGCGTTGCAGGATGGTTTGCCCGGCATTGGCCCGGACGACAATTCGTCGTTTTCTCTGATGTGGGCAATGGTGAGAAGGATGCCCGGAAGGCAGCTGAAGCGTGCGGCGGCAGGCTTGAGCTTCCGACCTTCTCCGGCGAATTGCTTGAGGCATTCAAGGGAAGGACGGAGACGGATAAGGCTCCAAGCGATTGGAATGATTACTACGTAGCTACGGGAGAATTGCCGTGAAGCTGATCGAAAAAAATCAGGCCGACACTCAAACGAATGCGGCCTGCGAAGCGGAAAAATTTCCAAACCCTGTTGATGACATTGTACCCGGTTGGAGCATTGATCCCGTGACTAGCGAACGGTTTTTTAAGTCTCCGAAGGGCACTACGTTTTTCGCCGGCTCCGGCGGCCTTCGGGCGGCTGTTGGCGACAGGGCTCCGGCCCCGGTCTGCGGGTGGATTGAAGTCGTGTCCGAAGGGTGCAATCGTGACGGGAAGGGCTTCAAGCGTCTAGTACGATTCAAGGATAGGCGCGGCGTCACGCATAGGCTCATGCTTGACCTATCGGACATTGGCGGCAATCCCGGGGCGGTCTGCAAGCGCCTTCTAGATGACGGCTTGCCACTCTATAGCGTGACTCAACAGGGCGGCAATGCGCAGCTGGTTGACTTCCTGTTGAACGCGCCTGTGATGGAGCAATTCACGGCCGCCGATTCTTACGGATGGTTCGAGCGGGGAGGCGTGTTTGTTCTGCCTGCCGGGGCCGTCGGCATTCCTTCTGACGGCGTGAAGGTGGAGCCGCCGGGCGACGATACCGGAGCGCCCATGTATTCGCAGGCGGGGACGCTTGAGGAGTGGAAAGCAACCATTGGCATGGATGCCCGGCATTCGTCCCGTATTGCCTTCGCTATCTGCATAGCGTTTGCGGCCCCGTTGCTGGCCTTCACTGATGAAGGCAGTGGCGGCTTTCACTTCGTGGGGAAATCCTCTCAAGGCAAATCTACGGCCATGAAAGCGTTGTGCTCCGTGTGGGCGCAGGCCGTGGAGGGCTGCGGGGAACTGGCTTCGTGGAGGTCTACCGATAACGGCTTGGAAGCCGTGGCAGCCGCCCATACCGATTTGCCGTTGATCCTTGATGAGCTGAAACAGGCCGAGAGAAGCGTCGAGCAGGCGTTGTACATGCTTGCAAACGGCGCAGGAAAGCGCAGACAAACGCGCGGCTTGAAGGCTCAAAAGCCGCTGACGTGGCGCACGCTTTACGCGAGTACCGGGGAGCTGACGGCCGATGAGCTTGCGGCTCAATATGGCAAAGAGGTTGCCACTGGGGCCAATGTCAGAATGGCGAACATTCCGGCGGTGCCGGAGGGAGGCGCCTTCGGCGTGTTTGAGACTGTTCCGCAGGGCATGACGCCGGAGGCGTTGGCGGAGTCGTTCGCACACAATGCGGCCCGCGTCTATGGAACGGCGGGCCCGGCTTTCCTAGCTAGGTTGGTGGAGCGCGTCCAGTCTCTCGGCGGGGCCGAGCGCATGTCCGAGGAGTTGCGTCGAATGATGAAAGAGTGGATTGATGCCAATGGGGCGGATGTCCTTTCCTCTCAAACCCGGCGAGTAGCAAAACGCTTCGCGCTTGTGGCGGCAGCCGGGGAGCTGGCTGCAGCCTTCGGCGTCCTTCCGTGGAATCAGGGCGAGGCGTCACAGTATGCGGCCGCATGCTTCCGGTCATTCCTTGCGGACTTTGAAACGAGCGAGGATAGGGCCGGGCGTCTTTGTGAAATACCCTTCCAGCTCATTGACTCCTATCCGGAGAACTTCTCCTACCACCTGCCGGACGGCGGCAGGACTGAGGCCAAATACACAACGCCATTCTATGGGGATGTGGTCTCAGATATGCCGGTAGATGGCGGGGAGGGGCGCGGGGCTCCCGCGCTGGTGCTCATGACGGGCGAAGGATGGAAAAAGGCGTGCGGCCGGAATGCTGCGGAAATCGGACGGGCAATGATGGCCATGGGCTATTTGCTTTCCAACAATGGCCGGAAATTCCAGCATAACGGCAGTGCTGATACCTTTCTCGGTATTCCTATCCACGGAAGGTACATTTTTATTCGTGAGGGTTCATACTCGGCGAAGGTGGCGGATTTCCTAGCGGAAACCTATTTTTCAAAGGGTGCGGTTTGTGAAATGCGCAAAAAAGCCATGAGGAGAATCGTGCAATCGACTGTGGCACAGCCTTGTAACCTGATAAACCGGTCGAAAAATGGCACGCTTCCTCGAAAGGCCTGTGCCACAGGCCTTCAAACCGATAAACCGGATAAACCGGAAAAATGACAAAGACCTAGGGTGTAAGGGGTAAAAAGTGGCGCCTCTCGGCTTGATAGCTGAGAGGCATTTTTTATGTATCGGCAAGAGGGTGGGGCCGGAGCATGATGTGGGTGCCGGGTGCAAAGCAACTCACAATGAAGGGGTGCCTGTAGGAGACGGTGGCCTATCGTGGTTGCCTTCTCTTGGCAATGCCGCCTCTCCAAGACCTTGATACGGCCCTAGAGGAAAACCCTAGTTTCGTGCCGTTTTCGGAGGGTGACGCGCGCCGTACCGTACCAAATACCGTACCAAAATAGCCTGTTTCTCTTGAAACCGTTGCGGTGCAACGATCTTATATGCAGATAAGGGCACCAAATTCGGATCCCGTACCGTCTCAGGCGGTGCGGGATTTCTTTTGCCCAAGGGCCGACACAAGAAAGGCCCCGCTTGTTTGTGCGGAGCCTTGAATCGCGGTCGACCTGACTCAGTCGTCGGCCTTTCGTCCCATCGTCACCCTGTCGTTTCCGCCGTAGTCGCGGACGGTTCGGACCGCTGCTAGACCGGCGGAGCGGAAGAGTGCGGCGACGTCGGGGGCCTGGTCCCAGCCGTGCTCGACGAGAAGCCAGCCGCCGTGGCGGAGGTGGCTCATCGCATGGGCTGCGATTTCCTCGAGGCAGGAGAGGCCGTTTCCACTGTCGGTCAGGGCTCCCTGAGGTTCATGACGAAGGGCGGGCAGATGCTCGTCGTCGCTGCGGATGTAGGGGGGATTGCTCACGATGAGATCGTAGCGTGCGCCTTCGGGGACGGCCTCCCACCAGGAGCCTTTGCGGAATTCGACTTCGGCGCCCAGCGCCTCGGCGTTGCCGCGGGCAATGGCGAGAGCCTCTTCGGAGACGTCCGTGGCGGTCACGCGCGCCCCGGGGCACTCCTTGGCGAGCGTCACGGCAATGCAGCCGCTGCCCGTGCCCATGTCGAGGATCTCGGGCTTTTCGGGGGCGACGATCAGGGCCTGCTCAATGAGGACCTCCGTGTCGGGACGCGGAATGAGAACGTTGTGGTCGACCGTGAAGTAACGGCCGAAGAACTCCTGACGGCCGGTAAGGTAGGCGACGGGCACGCCGTCAAGGCGCATGGAAACGTAGACGTCGAACGTCATGAGCGTGGTGTCGGGAAGCTCTTCGTCATCGTGGGCGATCAGATATTCCTTGGGCTTGCCCAGAATGTGGGCGAGAAGGATCATCGCCTCGAAGCGCCCGATCTTGGGGGTCGCTTCGCCGATCAGGGCGCGGATGGTGTTGAGCTTGACTTCGTTCATGACGCGATACGTACTTTGTTAGGCCAGCGCGGCGAGCTGCTCCGCCTGGTGCTGTGTGGTCAGAGCCGTGATGATTTCCTCGAGATCACCGTTCATGATAGCCTCAAGGCGATAGAGCGTGAGGTTGATGCGGTGGTCGGTCACGCGGCCCTGAGGGTAATTGTACGTGCGGATTCTTTCGGAGCGGTCCCCCGAGCCGATCAGGCTCTTGCGCTCGCTCGCCTCCTTGGCCTGCTGCTCGGCCACCTGGGCGGCATGGAGGCGGGAGGCAAGGACGGCCATGGCGCGCGCCTTGTTCTGGGTCTGGCTTCGCTCGTCCTGACACTCGACGACCATGCCCGTGGGCAGGTGGGTGATTCGGACGGCTGAGTCCGTCTTCTGAACGTGCTGGCCGCCGGCGCCCGAGGCACGGAAGACGTCGATGCGAAGGTCGGCTGGGTTGAGGTTCACTTCGCCGATTTCATCAAGCTCGGGCAGAACGGCGACGGTGCATGCGGACGTGTGGACGCGCCCCTGACTTTCGGTTGCAGGCACGCGCTGCACGCGGTGACCGCCGGACTCGAACTTGAGCTTGGAATAGGCGCCCTCGCCGATGATGCGGACAATGACCTCCTTGTAGCCGCCGAGCTCGCTGTCGTTCTTGGAGACGATCTCCGTCTGCCAGCGGTGGTCTTCGGCATAGCGCAGGTACATGCGCAGAAGGTCGCCCGCAAAGAGGGCGGACTCGTCGCCGCCTGTGCCCGCACGGATTTCAAGGAAGATGTTGCGGCTGTCGTTGGGGTCCTTGGGCAGAAGCAGGATCTGAAGCTCGTGCTCGATGACTTCGAGTTTCTTCTGGGCCTCCAGAATCTCCTCCTGAGCGAACGCCTTCATTTCGGGGTCCTCAAGCATTCCCTGAGCAGTGCTGATGTCCATGTCGACGGACTCGAGCTCGAGATGCTTCTTCACGACGGGCTCAATGTCGGCACGCTCCTTCGTGAGTGCGCGAAACTTCGACATGTCGCTGGCGCAGGCAGGGTCGGCGAGCATGCCGTCGATTTCCTCGAGACGGCGGGCAAGCTGGCGGAGTTTGGAACGCATGTTGTCGTTGATCATGATGGCGTTGTCTGTCGATGAAGGCGTGTGGGCCGCAGTCGTGCAGCCGGAGAATTCAGGCCTAAAGAATATCAAAAAAATAAGAGGAACCCGCAGGTTCCTCTTGGTGTGTCAGGGTTGTCCGCCTCAGCGGTCGTGACGGCGGTAGAAGCGGTTGAGCAGGCGCTCCATGAGATCGCGGTCCTCGTCGTCGAGGCCCTCGCCGTTGCGCAGCAGGATCGTCGGATCGTGCGTGAGCTTGTTGGTGAGGCCGTAGGCGAGCATCTGCAGGACCTCCTCGGGGCTGTCGCCGTGATGGAGGTGGCGCAGGGCGCGCGCGAGCTCGGCTTCGGCAAGAAGGTGCGCTCGGTCGCGAAGCGACTGAATGAAGGGGACGGTCTCGCGCTGGCGGAGCCATTCGGCGAAGTCGCTCATGCGCAGGCTGATGATGGTTTCGGCCTGGGTGATGGCGGCCTGTCGGCTTGCCATGCCCTGGTTGACCACCTTGCCGAGGTCGTCGACGGTGTAGACGTACACGTCGTCGAGACGATCGATCTCGGGCTCGACGTCACGGGGAACGGCAAGGTCGACGATGAACATCGGACGGTGCTTGCGTTCATTGATGGCGCGCTCGATCATGCCCAGACCGATGATCGGCAGGGCGGAGGCCGTGCAGGAGACGATGATGTCGTAGCCGGCAATCTTCTCGGGCAGGTCGGCAAGACGGATGGCGTCGGCGTGCACGGTGCGTGCGAGAACCTGACCGCGCTCGAGCGTGCGGTTCGCGATCGTGATGGACTTGGGCTGCTGCGCGGCAAAGTGGGCTGCGCAGAGCTCGATCATTTCGCCCGCACCCACGAAGAGGACGCGCTCGTCCTTGAGGCTGCCGAAGAGACGAAGCGCCAGGCGCACAGCGGCGGCCGCGAGACTCACGGAGTTGGCGCCGATGGCGGTGGCGGTGCGGACTTCCTTGGCAACCGTGAAGGTGGACTGGAAAAGATGGTTGAGCATCGTGCCCAGGCCGTGTGCGTCACGGGCCATCTTCTCGGCCTTCTTCATCTGACCGACGATCTGTGTTTCGCCGAGCACCATGGAGTCGAGGCCGGAGGCCACTCGGAAGGTGTGCTTGGCGGCCTCTTCCTGCGTGAACGTATAGATGTGAGGCTCGAGTTCGGAGCGGCTGACGTTCTTGCGTTCGCAGATGAAGCCGAGCACGGAGTCTCTGGCGGCGTCCGTGTCTTCGGCGGCGCAGTAGATTTCGGTTCGGTTGCAGGTGGACAGAATGGCGGCTTCGTGAATGCCGCCCATCTGCGTGCTGGAGAACCGCTCGCGCATGTGGCCGATGGTTTCGGCGATTTCTTCGGGACCAAAGGCTACGCGCTCGCGGACGGAAACCGGAGCGGTAGTATGGTTGAGACCTATAGCAAGAAGATGCATCGCGTCGGGGATGGGAAAGAGGAGCGCAACGAAAAAGTTGCAACAATGTTTAATAATGCGCGAATTATATAGGGCTCAACGTTGTGTATAGCTTAAGAAGGAAGCACTTGCAGGAGGAGCGTCATGCGTGATGAGTGGGCGGATCCCGCGGCGGGTGAACTGGCGCTGGCGGCCAGGCGGGCCCGCGAGGAAGTGAAGCGGCGCGCGCTTTTGAGCGCAGGCGCCGTGCTTGTGCCGCTGCCGGGGCTCGATGTGGCGGTGGATGTCGGCGTGCTGGTGAGCATGATGAACGCCGTCAACCGTGCCTTCTGCCTGAGTCCCGATCAGATCGAGAGGCTCGGCATGGAGGAGCGCGTGGCGGTTTAC
>OGPT01002588.1_pt1 | contig 14268 bp, 10 predicted proteins | sample 1552951 | NCBI WGS metagenome assembly OGPT01 (sample SAMEA2580224, study PRJEB22360) | human gut metagenome | biome: human gut; feature: human-associated habitat; material: faeces | place: Denmark | collected 2008/2010
ATTTTCCAAGTTCTGTTGATTTTAAGAATTATAGATATAGTGAAGATGATGGAGTCCAGTCTGGTACAATAGAATTGGGATATTACATGGCTGAAACAATAAAATTAACGATTAGATAATTAAACATAAATAGCCGAATAAGAGCACACTATTCGGCTATTTATCAATAATTAATAGTTTACATCAAACACAAGTGGGGATGATAATATAGAGGAGTTGAAATATACTTCAGCAGTTGTGCGTGCATATCCAACAGAGCTGTCATATACCCTATATCGTACTATCACTTCTTTACTATTTTTATCATAGACCACATCAAAGAAGGAATCGTCGCTTTGATCAGTTGTTACTATGTCAGTAATATCTAATGGGGAGGATTCGTTGGCATTATATCTAAATTCCACACTACAGCACGTAGTATCTTCTCTGCCAAATCCTTTTGGAGAGATTGTACAAGCCTTTTCCCCATCATATTTAAACCATTGAGACATTCCACCTGGAGTTAATGTGATTTCGGAACCATATCGAATATTTATTTGATACGGATTATTCGGATCATTCTTGATTCTAAAGAACAAAGCTCGCTCGTCTTGTTTTAGTGACACTGACGCTGATTTTCCACTATTGTCCTGTATGAAGGTTACATTTCCATTTCTGGCGTTCGTTGCCAGATTTTCTCCGGCTATTACCGCAGTACCATTAGAACTCTGATTTTTTGTATAAGTTCTGCCGGTACTTCAGTGGCAGCTGAAGAAAACCTAACAAGCAGTGCCCGTAGCGGTTCTGCAAGTTTCACACAAAACAATAGTGGAAAGCTGGTATCGGTAAGTCTGTCACAAGAGAAGGTAACAATTAACACTATCACTTTCAAACCATGGGATACATATACAGGTTATGATGTCACAACTGAGTATCCTTTGGCTTCTGACATAAACATAACACTCAAAGGTACTCACAGATATAACAACGGTGGCCCGGACATAGATGAAGACTTTACAGAAACATTCAGCTTAAGGAAAGGCGATACGGAAAGCGCGTATTATTATGATCAAATGGATCTCTGGTTAACCGTATACGAGATTGTTTCCATATCTCCAGAGAGAGACGGTAGTTACAGATATGTAGTTAAGATAGATGAATATTCAAACTGATACAAAACCAATATAGGGTTAATACTAAAATAAGCAACCGGACAGAATTGTTTGTCCGGTTGCTTACTTTTTAACCGATGACTTGTACATCAATTACTATCTTCTTACCACTTTCTTTTTGAGCGATTTCACATCCCATTCGAATACCTTGATCCATCCACGTGATATCCTGTCCTTGATAAATAAACCGCATACCTGTTGAAAGTTTATAGACATCAAAAGAACCTTCAGGATCTCCTTCTGGAGTAGACTGATAATAAGTTGTATACGTCCAATCTATCGTTTTCCTATCAATTATGGCATGTCCGTTTACTATTGTTCGTAGTTCGCTGGTTATTTCAGAAAAGGCTTCTCCTTCTATACCATTTTGAAATTCTATCTCTTCAGGAATAACTTCCAAATAATACTCAGTAGTGATAACTCCGGCTGCTTGAGACGTAGAAACTTGTATGGATTTTCCGCTGTTATTCTGCATAAAAACTACATAACCGCTTCGTGAGGATGTATCCATATTCTCATTCGCTGAGATCGAAGTACCGGCAGAACTAAAACCATCTCCTGAAACAGAGGATGAATACCCGACGTTCTCCTGTACACCGTTTTCTATTCCGTTGACCGTCTGACATCTGTACGAGGTCACCGAGACCTGTTTTGTACCGCCTGCAGCATCAAATGAGAGTGAAGCCGGGCTGACTTCAAATGTATAGTTCCAACCCTCGACACCCTTGCTCTGGTTAAGTGATACAGACACTTGCTTCCCGCTTTCCGACTGTGTGAAGGTAACAGTACCGCTTCTGTCAGATAACGTGTTGTTCTGTCCGGCAGTTATAGAAGTTCCCGAGGAACTTGGTTGAAGAAACTTTTCTGTTATTGGGAAACTTGGCGTATATTTGTAATACCAATCAAAGATTATTAAGGGGAGGGAGAAAAAAGCCCCCGGCCTGTTAAATAGTAACGCCAATCACTTACTAACAAATGCACGCCGTCAGCGCACGACCGGGGGCAGATGCCCTTGTCGCACTGACGGCATTATATTTTGTGATAAATGATTGGCAATGCAAATATACTTTAAAAATATAAATTATGAAGGTTTTTGAGATACTTTCTTTTAATAGAGAACTTCTAAATCGGTTATTCTCTACTGGAGTAAAAGCAAATGATTATATCTATGTTGATTTATATAATGATTATATGCACATGCGTAGTAATGGTAATAAAATGACCTATATCGTTGCTGCTCTTTCTGAAAAATATTCAGTAAGTGAACGAAAAGTTTATTCTATCATAGATAGACTTGGGAAAGACTGTAAGAATAGTACAGTATAACATACAATGCAAATTATATCTAATTTCCTTTTTTTATCCAGCTTTGTAATATAAAACGAGAGCAAAGTATGGAAATTTACAAAAAGACAACTTTAGGTAACTTAATAATAAAAGAAGTTCCGAAGATTTTAGCCAAAGAATTGATAATCGAACACCATTATTCACACAAGTGGAATGATGGTGGCTTCGGCAAGTTTAATTATGGAATATTCAGAGCAGAAGAACCAAATCGATGTTTAGGTGTCGCTGTTTACGGTTTTATGAAAAATCCTTCTGCTAAGATTTTTACTCATCCTAACCCCAATGCATGGATGTGTGAGCTGAATCGTATGTGGATAGACGATTGTTTAGGTCATAATGCAGAAAGTATATTGATTGCTGCATCTATTAAATTATTAAGGAAAGCAGATCCTACATGTGTCGCGGTACAAAGTTTTGCTGATGGGCGATTGGGCTGCGGCACAATTTATAAAGCAGCCAATTTTACTTATTACGGTTTTCATTATACAGTGTTTTGTCGTAATAAAAGGTCTGGTGAGGTTATACATGAGCAAATACTTACGAACAGTACGTCACCGACCGGTTATTTACGAGCGAACATAGCATTTCTAATAGGAGATTTAGAAATATTCCGGGTAAAAACATATAGATACATTTATCCGCTTTGTAAAAAGTTTAGATTTGTTCGTAAACCGCAACCTTATCCGGAATATGATAAGGGCGAAGAACCTACTAAATGGACACGAAGTACGGATAAAATCAAATCTAATATCATTAAACTCCTTGATAAAATAGCTGCCTAATAGCTGTGCAATTGACTACTTTATTTGATATAAAGATACTGATTTTATGCGAAATACACAAATATTGAAAAGTCTTATTTAGGTACGAAAAGTTAAAATTTAATAGCATTGAAACGGTAGTCAAACACTGTTTCAATGCTATTAAATTTTAACTCAAACCGAACCATTTCGTTTTGACAGTCCGAAGAAAACCGAACCGTTTCGTTTTGAAAAATTGTTCGGGTGGTTTTGCGGATTATAAATGTATGGAAATTTGATAGAATTAACCAATAATTATTATATCTCTGGATTTAGGTTTGATAAGGAAGGAAAGGGAATCCTTTGCGGTTCTGATAAAAGGTAAGATGTCTAATGAAAATATTTATATCTCAAAAAAGAGTGAATGTCTATTTTAATTGAAAAATTAATCTCTAAATAAGCGTAATAAGGCTAAAAGCTTAATCTTGAGAATTTATTTTTGCGATAGGAAATCTTATTTGAGCATGATAGATAATGTATAAAAAATATATATAATGAAGAATATGAAGAATAAACTGTTTGTTACATTAGGGATACTTGGTATGAGCTTATTGTCATATGCAGGTACTAAACATTCTTTAGAAACATCTTATCCTAGTTATAAAGGTTTGATAATGGCAGGGTATCAAGGTTGGTTTCGTGGACCGCAAGATGGAACCGGCCAAGGATATGGTCATTACGGAACTGGAAAACAATTTGATGAAAACCATTGTACCATTGATGTGTGGCCTGATGTAAGTGAATATGAAAGGATCTATGAAACTTCTTTTAAACATGCCGATGGAAGAAAAGCATATGTATTCAGTTCTGCGGATAAATCGACTGTTGATCTACACTTTAAATGGATGAAAGAATATGGAGTAGATGGAGTATTTGTGCAACGTTTTTTTGATTATACTCGTGGGAACCAACAAAACTCAGTCCCTAATCGTATTTTGGCAAATGCTTTAGATGCTGCCTCAAAGTATAATCGTGCTATTGCAGTTATGTATGATTTGTCTGGACTGAAAAAATCCGGTGAAGATTGTTCTTCAATTATAGAAGATTGGAAAAGGCTGGTAGATAATCAAAAAGTAACTAATCAGGCGGGAAAGAAAACTTATCTGCATCATAATGGGAAACCTGTGGTAGCTATATGGGGAGTAGGATTTCCCGATCGTCCTTACAATATTAGAAATATTGGTTTGGATCGTTTGATTGATTTTTTGCAAAACGATTCTGTGTATGGCGGTTGTACAGTAATGTTGGGCGTTCCTACGTTTTGGCGTAATTTGGAGTCTGACTGTATCAATGATTCTTACTTGCATGTAATGATCAAAAAAGCGGATATAGTTTTGCCATGGACTATTCAGCGTTTTTCTCCTCTTTTACATAATGATATGGATCGTTTTCGTGATCTGATAATTGGTGACCTTTGTTGGTGTAAAGAAAATGGGATAGATTATGTACCGGCGGTAACTCCTGGTTTTAGCTGGCATAATCTTAGTAAATTAGAATTCCCGGATGACGTGAAACCTGTTGGGAGTATTCCACGACAGGGTGGTTGCTTTTATTGGCAGCAACTTTCGACCGCAATGCTGGCAGGTGCTGAAATGATTTATGTTGCAATGTTTGACGAAGTAGATGAAGGCACTGCTATATTTAAGTGTACAGGTGATTATCCGGTTAGTGATGTAGCTAAGTTTATAGATATGGATGGGCAACCTTCAGATCATTATCTATGGTTGACAGGTGAAGCTGCTCGTATGCTCAGAAAAGAGATTCCATTGACTTTTAAAATGCCTATAAGGAATAAATGATGAAACGGCTTTGTTCTATTATAACTTTGCTTGTGTCGTTTTTATTATTGACGGGGAAAATACAAGCACGTATTACTATGCCATCTCTCTTTTCGGACGGTATGGTGTTGCAACAACAAAACTTGGTTGCCATTTGGGGCAGTAGTGATAGAAAAAAACAGAGAATAACTGTAAAACCTTCGTGGAGTAATAAAGAATATACGACAGTTTCCGATGATTTAGGAAGGTGGAAAATGAAGTTGGAGACACCAGTTTATGGTGGCCCTTATAATATAGAAGTGAGTGATGGTGAAACGGTACGTTTAAGTAATATATTGATTGGTGAAGTATGGCTTTGTTCCGGTCAGTCTAATATGGACATGCGAATGGGAGGGCGTTATGATGAACCGGTGATTGGTTCATTGGATGCGATTGTTACTTCTCGAAATTCTCAAATACGTATGTTTACGGTGGATGGTAAGATGGACTCTATACCCTTGGCTGATTGTGAAGGAAGATGGCAGGAGGCTTCTTCTGAAACTGTTCCCGATTTCACTGCTGTCGGGTACTTTTTTGCATGTAAATTAAATTCGGTACTTGGTGTGCCTGTGGGGATTATTCATGCTAGTTATGGCGGCTCGCGAGTAGAAGCTTGGATGAGTAAAGAAAGTATTGAACCTTATAAAGATTTGCAAGAGGTACGTAACGGCTCTATTCTTTATAATGGAATGTTGAGCCCGGTGATAGGATATGGTATCCGGGGGTGTTTGTGGTATCAGGGAGAGGCAAATATAGATGCCCCTGATTTATATACTCAATTATTTCCTGCATTGGTGAATGATTGGCGTAGGCAGTGGAAAATAGGAGAGTTCCCTTTTTATTATGCCCAGATTGCTCCTTTCAATTATAATAAAGGTGAGGAAAAAGGGAAGAATTCTGCATTTCTGCGTGAAGCACAAATGAAATGTCTAAGATATATACCTTCTTCGGGAATGATTGTATTGACTGATGTAGGTGACGCTCACACCATACATCCTATGGAAAAAGAAACTGTTGGAAATAGATTTGCTTATTTGGCTTTGGGACGCACTTATGGTAAAAAAGGATTTCCTGTAACCGGGCCGTTATATAGATCTATGAAGGTGGAAGGGAATAAAATTATTCTATCATTCGATGAAATAGGTAAAGGATTAACAACTTTCCGTAGGCCGTTTACAGGGTTTGAAATAGCAGGTGAGGACAGGATATTTCATCCAGCTGATGCGCGTTTGGGTGAAGGTGCGCAGACTGTTGTAGTTTCGAATCCGGAAGTCAAGCATCCAGTTGCGGTACGTTATGCTTTTAAAGATTATGTGGAAGGTTGCCTTTTTAATATGTCTGGTCTTCCGGCGTCTTCTTTTAGAACTGATAATTGGTAATAATTAGTTTTATGAAAAATCTAAGTAGTTTATTGGCTATAGCATGTGCTATCCTGCTTTATTCTGTAGGAGTGGTTGGAGGAGCTTTGGCACAGGAAGTAAAGGATACTTATTGGAATGTACATACCCAACTGTTACCTTTGCGCTTGCCCCCTCCTCCTGTTGGCTACAAACCAGAGTATCTTGATTTGAATCATAATGGCAGACCGGATGCCATTAAATCTATTACTCATAATGATATTCCCATATTGTGGCTGGACGATGATAATAATTTGAAAGAAGGAGATTGGGAAGGTGATATGGTGAATGACTGCTTGCTGATTGACCGCAATAAGGATGGTATTTACGGAGGCCAGGGGGATCTTATTATTGATTGGGTGGATACCAATAATGATGGAAAGGCTGATATGCAGTTTGTTATAGAGTATCCGAAAGAGCGTACAGGTGAGGTTTGGCCTAATGGGCATTATATGATAATGTTTGATTTAGATCGTGACAATATCTTCAACTATATCAACTGGAATAATTTTACTCTTCAGTGCTGGGAGCGTAGAGGATTGTCTGATTTCTATGAAGATTATAGTGGGCAGACATCATTTCTAAAAATACACACTTCTACATATGATATGAAGGATTTACGTTTTAATTGGGAGAACCCTTTTCTGTTCTATGATCCTGATAATGATAATAGGACTGAAATGGCTATTCGTTTGGTTGATTCTCCCAAAATTCACGATCCGAATTCCCCTTCCAACAGTTATGTGAATCGTCAGTTGGAAGGACGTATTGATTGGGCATCTTTAGCTGTGGACATTGATAATGATAATACTACAGGTAATGAGTTTGATTTTGATTTTACTATAGGTTTTCAGGGGGAAGGGTTTGATTATACCGATCAAATTCACCCGGTACGTAATTTACGTGGAATGCCTGAAGCAGACTGCTTTTTTATGGATTCCCGTTACCGGCAATTGACAGAACTGATTTATCCGGATCATGACGCAGCATATGATCTAATATTTAGTCGTGGCAAATGGAATCGTGTTAACTTTGTCTATGATGAGGATGATGATTGTAGTCGTTGGGAGCGTGTGGAATTTTATGATCCTAAAGATCCGTTTAAAGTAGGTTGGAATAAAGGTGGTATAGACAATAATAAGCAAAGTGATGCTGCCGGCGACCGTGGTGAATGGGATATGGATAATTCCGGAAATGCACAGTTATATATTAGTCATTTTGATGGTCGCTTACACCTTTATGGAGCAGAAAATGGTGTTTGGCGAATAGATCAGAATGCCCAATATTTTCAGGGGTGGGATCGTATGTGGATGAACTTTCAGGATCCTAAGAGTTACGCTACTGTTCTTTATAGTGACCGCGACAATAATGGTTTCTTCGATCATATAGAGTATGATCTTGATGGGGATATGGAAATGGAAACTGTGATAGATTTTAAAAATCTTGGCATTGACGATACCTGTGAGTTGATTGATATATCCAAATTCTCATATAATGATTATGTAGCGCTGGGCAAACAAGTTTCAGAAGGTATCTGGAAAAATGCGGCGCAAGCATTGCAGGTGGCACGTCAATATGGGATAAATTCTTTGTGGTATGCTAAATGGATGCATGCCTCTACAACTCGTGAAAAATATAATAGCGGTTATTGGTTGCAATTTTATTTGTATAAGGATTTGGAAAACTTGTTTATCCGGCAGGAAGATGAGGAGAAACTTTGCCTGCTGAATCAGGCTTATTATTCCGGTGATTGGTCAATACTTGCAAAGAAAGGAGCAGAGGGATTTTATTTCTTCTCAGACGATGATAAAATGGCCATTCGTTTGTCTGCTGATACCCGTTGGGGAAAGAAGATTATAGCAGATCTGAAAATGAAAGTAAAGGAAAGGCGTAAATATCCTTTAGAAGTCCCTAAAGAAGAAGGCGGGCATTTTCATGACTTTTTTTGTCCAAAACATAATCTTCAGTTTACTTTTCGCTGGGATAATCCGAAGGCTCACTATTGTTCTGCTTGCGATAAAGAATGGAGTGGAAATAAACGTTATGACTGGGCCTGGATTTATGAAGTACATATGTTGAATAAGGACTATCTTTATCAGTGCATGTACCTTTATTTGGCAACCGGGCAACCGGAATATGCCGATTATATACGTACTATGTTACTGGATTATGCTGGTAAATATTCTGGGTGGTTCGAACATAATTCTGGACGCCAGGCTACTGATCAACATAGTGGAAAAGCTTTTGCTCAGAGTTTGGACGAAGCAAATTGGGCTACTAAAGTAGCTATGGCCTATGGGACGATTAAACCTATTCTGTCAAAAAAGGAGATTGATTTTATAGAGAAAGGTTATTTGATTCCTGCCGCTACTCTATTACTTCATCGTCCTGCAGGTGCAAATTGGCAGATGTGGCATAATAGCGGACTGGCTGCTTTAGGCATTGCTTTGGAAAATGATTCTATTGTTGATGTGGCAATTAATAGAGATAAATATGGTTATCATTTTTTAATAGATAAGCATAAAAATGATGATGGATGGATTAACGAAGGCTCTCCTCATTACCATTATTATCCGTTAGAAGCTTTGCTGTTTACAGCCAATGCAGTAAGATGTCGTGGTATTGATCTTTTTGACTGTGACCTGCATGATATGTTTGTTGAACCTGTGAAAGGAACCTATCCGGATTTATCTTTCCCTGCACACAGCGATGGTTGGTATGGTGCTAATCTCCTTTCACAGTCAGCATTGTATGAGGTTGCCAATACTCGTTATAATGATCCTTTTTTACAGAGAGTGCTGGAGCTGACATATGCACAGAAGAAACGTTTGGATGCAGAAGCTTTATTGAGTAACCAAAGGATAGATGTTTCTGACGAGCAGTTGCTTCAGCCAAGTTATTCATTCAATACTTCAGGTTTCTGTTTGTTACGCAGTGATACGCGTACGGTGGTCTTGAAATTTGGTGGTGAGGGAATTGGGCATGGGCATCTGGATAAACTTTCCATTGCGATTCATGATGGTAAGCGTGAACTGATATCCGACTTTGGAACTTCCGGATATGGAGTACCCGATTATCTAAAATGGTATAAGCGTAGCTTATCTCATAACACTGTGACGGTGGATGCTAAAGACCAAAAAAGAAGTACAGGAAAAATTACTAAATTTATACCTCGCTCTGACGGTGGATATGCTGAGGCTGAAACGGTTACAGCCTATCCGGGAGTTAAGATGCGCCGGAGTTTGGATTTGAAAGGACAATATTTACAAGATATATATACCTGTAATTCCGATTCTTCTCATTTATATGAATATGTTATCCTTTTTAATGAGAAGCCTGTTTTAGAAGGACATCCTTCGATGACAACATTAACTGATAGTGAAGTTCATCAACGTATTCGTCATATCAATTCCTACTCTTATTGGCCTGGGTTTACTTGTCATACTTCTTCTGCTGATGTCTGCTTAAATGTTTCTGCTGATGAAATATTGGAGATCGTGTTAGGAGAGGCTTCAGGCATACCGGCCAATCCTACAGTCAAAGATGGGCCGGGAGCAGGAGATATAGCGGTAAAATGTTGTTATCCGTTGATCATTCGCGTCAAGAGTAAGAGTATGAAGGTAGAAGCTAATTGGAGTTTTGTGCCTTAATGTTAATGTCATATAAAAACATAAATATATAATTTCATGAAAAACAAATTTTATATGCTATTGCTGGTCTCAGGTATTGGGCTGATGTCCTGCGTAGAGGGGGAATTACAAAGAGAGTATACAGACAGTGTGAATGTTTTTATAGGGACTGGCGGGCATGGGCATACATTTCCAGGTGCGACTCTGCCTCATGGAATGGTGCAGTTAAGTCCTGATACCCGTCTTATAGGTTGGGATGCTTGTTCGGGTTATTATTATGATGATACTTCCATTATAGGATTTAGCCATACACATCTTAGCGGGACTGGTATCGGTGATTATGGTGATATATTGTTTATGCCCATAGTAGGAGAGAAGCCTTTGGTTGCTGGGACAGAAGAAAAACCTGATGAAGGATATCGTTCTCGCTTTTCCCATGATAAAGAAAGCGCCCGTCCAGGATATTATCAGGTCTTACTGCAGGATGATTCGATTAATGTAGAGTTAACTGCTACTTTGCGTGCCGGGTTACATCGTTATACTTATCCCAAGGGGAGTGATGCTCGCTTGATTATTGATATGGAACCTACTATTCATGGACATCAACATCCTGTTACTCAAATAAGGGTTGTAAATGATTCCACTATAGCTGGAAAGAAATATACGAGAGGATGGGCTAAACAGCATTATGTTTATTTCTATGCTGTTTTCTCCAAATCTTTCGATTACAAATTGTATTCCGGAACGGAATACCAACCGGATAGTACCTCTGTTACTGTCAATACAGCAAAAGCTGTAATAACTTTCCGCAATCTTTCTGCTGACGGACTTGTACTCGCAAAAGTTGGTATATCAAGTGTAGATGAGGAGGGAGCAAAGCTAAATTTAGAATCTGAAATACCGGATTGGAATTTTGAAGGAGTAGTACAACAGGCAAATGTATCTTGGAATAATACATTGGGAAAGATTGATATTGAAACCTCAGACAATGATAGCCGTACTGTTTTCTATACTTCTTTGTATCATACTTTTATTCAACCAAGTTTGGCATCAGATATAGACGGTCGTTATCGTACTATGGGGCATGAAATAAAACGAGATACTTCTTACACTAATTATACAGTCTTTTCTTTATGGGATACATTTCGGGCAACCCATCCACTTTATACTATCATTACGCCAAAGCAGAATCAGGCATTTATCCGCTCTTTGCTGTGTAAATATGATGAATCGGGTATTTTGCCTAAATGGGAACTGGCATCAAATGAGACTGGAACTATGATTGGTTACCATGCTGTTTCAGTCATTGCAGATGCTATAATGAAGAAGCAATGTGATTTTGATATAAAAAAGGCTATTGAAGCATGTATACGTTCTTCGGTTTATGATACAACTAATATTACACCGATGATGAATCGTCAAATATTAAACGAAAAGGTTATGCCGATTTCTATCAAATATAAAAATGAGCTTGGTTATATACCTTGTGATAAAGCTTATGGTGCAGTCTCTCAGGGGTTGGAGTTTGCTTATAATGATTGGTTGATTGCACAAATTATGAAAGAGGATAACCAAAAAGGCATGTATGATAAGTATATGAAATTATCTAAAGCTTATCGTGAATATTTTGATCCGGAAACAAAGTTAATGCGTGGCCGTCTAAGTGATGGCAGTTGGATTACTCCTTTTGATCCCTCCTCTGTACAACGTCCCAGCAACTATGTGGAAGGCAATGCTTGGCAATGGGCATGGTTCGTACCACAAGATGTAGATGGACTGATGGAGTTGGTTGGTGGTAAATCTGAATTTGAAGCCCATTTGGATACGTTGTTTACTAGAAGTTCCGAACTGACGGGAGACTCGGATGCTGCTGCCGATGTAACAGGTATGATAGGACAATATGCTCATGGTAATGAACCAAGCCATCATATTCCTTATCTGTATAATTATACAGATGCTCCTCACAAAACACAGGCCTTGGTTGATTATATTCTTCGCACATTGTATCATAATGATCCCAATGGTTTGTCAGGCAATGAGGATGTAGGACAGATGTCAGCCTGGTATGTACTTAGCTCCATGGGATTTTATTCATTTTGTCCAGGGAAACCGGTTTACGAAATAGGCCGTCCGTTATTTGATAAAGTGACTATCCATTTGGATAATGGAAAGGACTTTGTGATTCGTGCGGAAAACAATAGTATAGAGAATAAATATGTTCGTTCGATGAAGTTAAATGGAAGGGAATTAGAAGAGCCAAGGTTCTCACATTTTGACTTGATGAAAGGGGGCGAACTTGTATTGGAAATGGAAAAATAATAAATGCGTTATGAAAAGAAGATTTTCTTTATGTATTTCAGTATTGCTTTGTATAGGAGCATATGCAGGTAGTGGTCCTACTATATATAAAAAGGGCTGGATTGATTTTAATAAGAATGGAGTGAAGGATGTTTATGAGGATCCATCGGCTCCTTTGGATGCAAGAGTACATGACTTATTGTCACAGATGTCGATAGAGGAGAAAACATGTCAGATGGCTACCTTGTATGGCTCTGGTCGTGTATTAAGGGATTCCCTACCCACAGAACAATGGAAGAATGAGATTTGGAAAGATGGTATTGCAAATATAGATGAACAAGCTAATGGTTTGGGAACATTTGGTTCTACCTTATCTTACCCTTATGTGAATAGTGTAGAAAATCGACAGGCAATCCAGCGCTGGTTTGTAGAAGAAACACGTCTTGGAATACCTGTTGATTTTACTAATGAAGGTATCCGTGGACTTTGTCATGATAGGGCAACCATGTTTCCGGCACAGTGCGGACAAGGTGCTACGTGGAATAAAGAATTGATAAGCGAAATTGCGCGCGTAACAGCAGAAGAAGCGAAAGCATTGGGATATACTAATATTTATTCTCCAATTTTGGATATCGCTCAAGACCCTCGTTGGGGGCGTGTAGTGGAATGTTACGGGGAGGATCCTTTTCTTGTAGGGGAACTTGGAAAGCGGATGATTAAAGGACTTCAGGCAGAGGGACTTGTTGCTACTCCTAAACATTTTGCAGTATATAGTGTCCCTGTGGGTGGGCGTGATGCTGGTACTCGTACAGATCCACACGTAGCGCCACGTGAGATGAGAACACTTTATTTGGAACCTTTCCGTAAAGCTTTTTGTGAAGCGGGAGCATTGGGGGTAATGAGTTCGTATAATGATTATGATGGTGAACCGATTACGGGTAGCTATCATTTTTTGACAGAAATTCTTCGTCATGAGTGGGGTTTTAAAGGCTATGTGGTCTCGGATAGTGAGGCGGTAGAGTTTCTCTATTCTAAACATAAAGTGGCTGCCGATGCTGTGGACGGAGCCGCTCAAGTGATAAATGCCGGACTGAATGTTCGTACGAATTTTTCTTTACCTGAGAATTTCATCTATCCGCTTCGTCATGCTATCAGTGAAGGGAAGATCTCTATGCAAACTATTGACAGTCGTGTTGCTGACGTATTACGTGTGAAGTTTATGATGGGATTATTTGATAATCCTTACAAAGGTGATACCAAGAAGTTGGAAAAGGTGGTACACTGCAAAGAACATCAGAATGTATCTATGAGAGCTGCTTTAGAGTCTATTGTTTTATTGAAAAATGAGAACAATATCTTACCGCTATCTAAGTCTATCAAGAAAGTTGCAGTCATTGGTCCAAATGCAGCCGAAGTTGACAATTTGATATGTCGTTATGGACCTGCTAATGCTCCGATAAAAACAGTATATCAAGGTATAAAAGACTATTTGCCGGATTCGGAGGTGCGTTATGCGAAGGGAGCTGATATTATTGATGAATATTTTCCGGAGAGTGAGCTTTACGATGTACCTCTGAATAAAACAGAAGAAACTATGATAGATGAAGCGGTTGCTTTGGCTAAAGAGTCAGACGTAGCTATTATGGTGTTAGGAGGAAACGAGAAAACTGTACGTGAAGAATATTCACGAACTAATTTGGATTTGTGTGGGCGGCAGGAGAAACTGTTGCAGGCAGTATATGCTACTGGTAAACTTGTTATTCTGGTAATGATACTTGAGTTCAACTTATAAATGCAACTTTTTGGGTGCGGATAATAAGCAATAAAAA
>OGPT01002605.1_pt1 | contig 14152 bp, 17 predicted proteins | sample 1552951 | NCBI WGS metagenome assembly OGPT01 (sample SAMEA2580224, study PRJEB22360) | human gut metagenome | biome: human gut; feature: human-associated habitat; material: faeces | place: Denmark | collected 2008/2010
GCAGGTGGATGACCATGCTACATGAACTCATTTTGCTCTCCAGTTTGCTCTCCAACTGTAGGAGGCGTTTTCTGGAGAATTTTGATGGAGACGTATCGAAGCGGTCATAACGATCTCGACTCGAAATCGAGCAAGCCCTTTACCGGGCCCGTGGGTTCGAATCCCACCGTCTCCGCCACACGCCTTGCAGCACAACGGCTGCAAGGCTTTTTCGTTGTGAAAAGGTGTGTTATAGGCAAGATGATTAGCTCCCCATTCCCAAGCCAGCAAGCATTGCTTCGGCAGAGGAAACCTTGGACTGGTAATCCAAGTGGGCGTAGATGTTTGCAGTGGTAGAGAAGTCGCTGTGTCCAAGCCACTCCTGGATCTGCTTCATCGGCACACCATTCGCCAGCAGAAGTGAAGCACAGCTGTGACGAAGATCATGCAGGCGAATATCGCGCAGGCCAGCCTTCTTCAGCATTCGCTTGAAGCCAGCGGAAAGCGTGTTTGGCTTCAAACGCTGTCCCATTTCGTTGACACAGATATAGTCAAGATACTGTGTGCAGTAGGAGCGGCCACAGAGCTTGCGGTAACGCTGCTGTTCGGCCTTCTTCCGCAGAAGAAGCTCACGGAAGTCAGGAACCAGAGGAAGCGTTCTCAAGCTCGATTTTGTCTTGGTGGTATCGCCAACAACCTCGACATGCTTACCATCCAGGTTACAGGCCGTAACGGTATGACGGATGGTGATCGTATTGTTATCGAAGTCGATTGCGTCCCACTTCAGACCAAGGATTTCGCTGCGCCGCAGTCCGTAGAAGGCTCCAATCTTGATTGGGACTTCCAGCGTATCTCCTTCGATCTGTGCAAAGAGCTTGTTGATCTCCTTGCTGTCAAAGAAGCTGCCAACGAACTTGTCCTTCTTGGGTCGTTCCACCTTATCTGCAGGATTGCCAGTGATCATATCCATCTTCACTGCGTATTTCAATGCGCGATGGATAATGGCGTGATAGTGAATCACGGTGTTGGCGCTTACACGATCCAGCTGGATGGTGTAGTAATCCTGAAGGTTTTTTGCTGTCAGATGCTTGAGCAGATATCCCTTTTCAGCGAAGTAGGGTAAGATGCTGCTTTTCATGAGTCCTGCGTAGGACGCATATGTAGTCAACCGGATTGTACTCTTGGCGACCAGCAGCCATTGCTGAAGGAAATCGCTGAACAGAAGGTCGTCGATTTCACCCTTCGGTTCATCTTCTGGCTCATCCATAGGAGGGACATAGGACTTACGCATTTCCAGAAGCATCGCTTCTGCACGTTTTTTGTTATTCCTTACAGGAAGGTCAGTGGAGAACCACGGCGTGTGCCGCTTCCCAGCACTATCCTTGTAGCTCAGAACAATGTAGTAGATACCGTGTTTTTCTTGCAGGTGGCCTGCGATCATTGTAAACGCTCCTTTCTGTTGGTCGTCCACCTGCTGTTACCGTCTCTATTCTAACACACTCAGCAGGGAAAACGCCATGATGCGAGCTTACGCAGTTTGAACTTGGCTGACGATTTTCAGATAGGCAAGCACATGAACCTTGGGAATCCGATAAGTACGACCGACCTTGATTGCATTGATTTTGCCTTCCTGCAACAGTTTGTAGCCGGTCTTTGTACTCACGCTCAGTGCCTTGCACATCTCATTGATGTTCATAATATCGGGAAACTCCCGAAGCATAAGATAATATGCTTCTTTGCCGCTAATTTTCAAAACACATTCCTTCTTTGCAAGATATTTGTTTATAGTGCTGCGAGCTGCGGTTAGCTTCACCGCATCATAGCCCCATCTGTACCGCCGTCCCCCGGACAAGCGCATACCACAGGGTCTCCCTCTCCAGTCTGTGGAGGGCCGTGTGGAAGTATCATTATCCCCATAAAGCCTCAATGCGCCGTGGCTGCCACACCACGGTCTATGGATCACGTTGATCGCTCTGGCAATGCCGTCGTCGCGCCGCTCCATAACCTACTCCGCCTCATGGTTTCGTACTCGCAACACTGGTATGTAGTTGTCAAGGTTCAGTGAAGAGAAAAAACTCTCTTCACTAACCGTGACAAAAATGAGTTGTTATTGGACATTTTCGACAAAGGTAGTGTCTTTTTTCAATAAATCGAGTCCTCTATCGATGCTCTTACGGACGCAGGTAGGTTTCACACCTTCCCGCCGAGCAATCTCATCGACTGTCATATCAAGGAAAATGTGAGCGTAGATTCTCTCCCTCATTTTCCACGGCAATCTATGCAGGGCTTTGTGTATTTCAAGATTTCGCTCCTTCTGCAAGTATAGTTCTTCCGGAGAAGGCACGTGGCATACAGCCTCCGTCTCAATGCCATCGTTGCAATCCAGAGAAAACTGAGCCTTATACCGGTATATCTTTCTCTCTTGTGCCTTCTCTTTCCGATCAAGCTTCTGTAGAGCGTTTCTCTGTTTTGCAGAAAGGGGTACGAAGCAATCCTTGGTAATATGGGGATACATCCCCTTGATATTGATTTCTTTCATGGTATTCCTCCGTTATTCTTATTTTGATGACGAACAACGAAGGAACCAGGTGGCGAACGACACCGAATCAGTCGGTAATCGCTAATATCTTGTCGAATAGAAAAAGAGAAGGCTCCCAGGATCGTGAAATCCTGAGAGCCTTTGATATTCTCACTATCTACCCTTTGCCTATCCGTGTGTACCTCGCTTTCTGCTGTAGCTGGTCATGCGAGTATTGCTGTAAGCTTACGTTGATCTGTACAAGCAAGTGTGGAGTGCAGCCCTTTACCGCGATAGTTTGATAAAGTGCAATGACTGCCATTAACTAATATATGATTCACTATGCCGAGAAATGCCAACGCCTTGTCAGGAAACGTTCGACATATTACGACTGGAATATATTTGCAGTTGACAAGACAACTCATTCGGGTGTATATTACATACGAACATATGTTCTTAATAGAGGAGAAAGGAAATGGCACGAGTAATCCTGCACTCAGACGCCAACTCTTTTTATGCGTCCGTAGAGTGCCTACACAGACCAGATGTGAGAGATCATCCCTTGTCTGTATGCGGCGATCCTGAGATGCGGCATGGTATCGTGCTGGCAAGCAACCAGCAAGCAAAACGCTGGGGTGTCAAGACAGGGATGGCTGTATGGCAGGCAAAGCAGACTTGCCCAGGTCTGGTCGTTGTTCCCCCCGACTATTCCCTGTACAAGCATTTCTCCCATATGCTCAGAGACATATACGAGTGCTATTCAGACCGAGTAGAGAGCTTTGGCCTGGATGAGTGTTGGGTCGATCTCTCCAATCCGGGTTTCACCATCGAAGACGGAGAACAGAAAGCGCATGAGATTCGCCTGCGGGTGAAGAATGAACTTGGTATCACCGTGTCTGTTGGCGTCAGTGATAACAAAATCTTTGCGAAACTTGGAAGCGACCTCAAGAAGCCGGATGCTGTGTCTGTTGTTCCGCCCGACCGCTTTCGGGAAACGATCTGGCACTTACCCGCCTCCGATCTGCTGTATGTCGGCCCCAAGACAACAAAGAAGCTACGGGACTGCAACATCCTCACCATCGGTGATCTGGCGAAGGCTCCTTCTGATCTTCTCAAATACAAGCTGGGTAAGAACGGTCTGATGCTGCAGGCCTACGCCAATGGCTGGGATCGTTCGCCGGTCAGACCGACAACCCTTGAAGAAGCCATTGGCAGCGTAGGTAACAGCATTACGCCACCCCACGACATACGAAGCCTTGAAGATGCCCGGTGCATCTATTTTTTGCTCGCTGAGAGCGTGGGCGCAAGGCTGCGTGAAAGCAATCTGCAAAGCAAGTGTGTCAGTATCTCTGTGCGAACGACTGATCTGATCTCTTACTCATGTCAGAGGACGCTTTCTTCCCCCACCAACATCACCGGCGAGATCGCCTCGATAGCATGTCAGCTCTTTTCAGAGCGCTATGTCCGTTTTCTGCCCCTTCGCAGTGTGGGCGTCAGCTGCTCAGCTCTGAGCATGGAGGGTGCGCCTGTTCAGCTTGATCTGTTCGGCAATCAGCTTCACAGAGAAAAGATGCACCAGCTTGATTGTGCGCTGGACGGAATCCGGCGTCGCTTTGGCAATCAGGTTATTGTTCGCGGGATTGTTCTGGCAGAGCCAGCCTTTGCTCAGATTGATCCGAAGGATGATCATACCATTCATCCGCAGCCTTTTTTCACGGGATAAAGGAGGATTTTCATGCAGTGCGCCGAAATGCGTCCCAATAAGGATAAACAGTATGTTGATGTCCTTGCGCACCACCGTCTGGATGGACAAACCATCCCGATCCGTTTCAAAGCGGAAGACCTTCCTGCGCAGCGCATCGTAAAAGTGCTGGATATCCGTCCCGGCTATTCGCTGAAGGCTGGCGGACAGGGACTGCGGTATACCTGTGTATTGGAAGATGGATCAACGATCTATCTGTTCCACGACCGGAACCTTTGGTTCTACCCGAAATAAGGAGTATTCTCATGTGTGGAAGGTTCTATATTCCAGAGGATGATTCGTCTGAGGAGCTGCAGCGGATCATTGACCACCTGAACCGGAAGAAGGCTACGCCCGTAAAGACCGGAGAAGTGCGCCCCACGGATGTGGCAGCTGTTATTGCGAATAGCAAATCCCTTCAGCCGACGCCCTTTGCGATGAAGTGGGGGTACTCGCTGGCAGATCGTCGGCCTTTGATTAACGCCCGAAGTGAAACCGCAGAAACCAAACCCCTTTTCCGGGATGGTATGCAGCAGCGGCGGTGTCTGATACCGGCGTCACATTACTTTGAGTGGCAGCAGCTTGCCAACAAGAAGATCAAGAACGCCATCAAGCCTGTGAACAGCACCGCCATGTACATGGCTGGTTTGTACAGGTTTCAGAATGGCGTTCCTGAGTTTATTATACTAACAAGGGAACCCGGCGACAGCATCAGGCACATTCACGATCGGATGCCGGTCATTCTCCAGCATGAAGCCCTGAAGGACTGGATGAATCTGAATTACAACGCAGCAGAGGTTATGCGTTCGGCTATGCTTGACATGGCATTTGAGGCTGAAATGCCTGCGTTCGCATAACACGGCAGAAATATGGAGGAAGAAAGTATGGCTTGTCATATCACCGTCTTTGCACTGCTGGCGGCCATCATCACCGCCATTGTTATCCCCTATATCAAGAGCAAGACCACGGCCTCCCAGCAGGCTGAGATCAATGCCTATATCCAGAGAGCGAAAGAGAAGTATGGGCGCGAGCCGATTGGTATCGACATCAAGGTAGATGGTGATTGTGTGGAACTGTCCTATGACTTCGGTCATCAGCCTTTCCAGCGGATTCGCAGGATTACCGGCTATCTGGTTGGAACACTGGAGCGATTTAACGACGGGAAACGTGCCGAGGAACACGACCGAGTGAAGCATACTGTGACAATGTGATTTTTCTTTGCACGTTGCAGTACATATCATCTTATTGACAATCACATTCACCTGCTGTTGATCCTCGGCATCGCTGTTGTGTTGCTGTCCAGACGTACGAATACACAAAACCGAAAAATTCCTATGATTCTTGTCGGCATCGCAATCATCATTGGCGCGATTTTTATGCTGAGTCATCTGATACCAGCGTTGATTTCTCCAGAGATCGAGATGCTTGAAGGGGTCTATACGGATACATATAAGCCTTCAAGCGGAGCGCACTTGACAAGAACGCTCTATTTTGACATCGGTGAGAGTGATGACATATCACTTTCGCTTGATGTGTTCTCCATGCACAAGATACTCCCCACCATGGAAGTGGGGCAACTATATCGAGTTTGGTATGAGTCTAATACAGAGATCATCGTAAAATGTGAAGCAATTTGAGTAGTATACGATGATGTGTTGTAAGAAAACCTCCGCTGTAGCGGAGGTTTTCTTTTTCGCGATGGCAAGTTCAAGACATATCTCAACGTTATTCAATCCTTCCTCAGTTCTTCGGCAAATCCTTATCCTTCAGGTTATAGGTCTTCCTGTCGTGCAGACAAGCAGCATACGGCAAACGCAAGCATGGCGTCAGATCATTACTAAGTACATTTATGGAGAATGTAAAAATCTTTAGCTTTTTCATACTATTCAGAAAGCTGAGATCGGGCAGTTCGTTCTTTCCGTGGAGAGACAACGATTCCAGATTAACCAGATCATTCAAGCAGCTAAAGTCTTTGATTTTAGGACAGTTCTGGATGTGCAGGTGAGTCAAAGTATCTGCCGTTCGACTGAGTGCTGAAATATCAGCCAGCGTTCTCATGTATTCCAAGGAAAGTGCGCGAAGGCTGTGCATCTGCTCAATGCCATCCAGCGTTCGGAGTCCACACATAGTAAAGCTCAGATTCTTCACTGAAGTGCATCCGCTGAACTCCTGCAGATCCCGCATGTTCTTAAGTTCATTGAGCGTTATTTCCTCCAACGAACCAAGTTGCTGATAGTTCAGATGCCCATCGCCGACAATGCACAATTCGCTTACACCGTTCACCTGCGCATAGTCGATAGTGGTTGCGTAAGGTTCGGATGATCCACCGTAGTGGGTGGCACACTCCAGATATCGCAGTTCTGGCATAACGTAAAGCGGAGAATAGTCAAACGGTTCCGGCGCGGTATCTGCAGGAATAATCTTCAAGTATTTCAGCGAGGGGCATTGCGTGATGAATTGAAGATCCTCCGCTACGATGATCGCTCTTTCCAGTTTGTGTTTATTGATGAAAGCGATATGTTCCTCCAAGGAGTGCTTGGAAAACCCAAGACGGGCGGGACACCAGCAGTCACAATCAACAGGATTCCGGACAATGATTGCGTTGTACACATTCGCCTTTTCAAGTCCCGTAAAGATGAAGCCTTGTCGAGATATGCGATGTGCAATCAAGAGATCAGTATCGGTAATCACATCGTCGAGCTTGCTCATGTCCGGCTCATCCGCAATGGCGACAGGAGTGCCAAAGAACCGATTCATGAGGGCTGCTCTGTTCTGCTGAAACAGTTCCCACGAATCACGGGGATCAGCTTCTTCGTCGTTAGCAAGTTTGTAAATACGAATCATTACATCAGAGAGATGTTGATCTTTTGACATGAGTATACCTCCTTCTCTATCTCAATATAGTCAAAGCAGACAAAGACCTACTTCACATTTACCTCCGTGACAAATACACCTACTCATGATATATTATACGGTATGTATCCTTCCCACGCAAGCAAAACTAAGCCTTGCCTACAGTTTTTTCAGTGTGTATACACACAAAGACATCTATCGACACCCCAATCAAATTATTTTTCACTTTTTTCCGAAAAATCGATATGAAGCGGTTTCCATTTCGTCTACATATGTGAAGGAGGTGAGCAGCAGATGGAAGTTGTCAAGGATCCGGACAACAGCCGCGACCAGGTGCTGGTTCAAATGGTGAATCAATATCAGGGAATGCTGCTGCGCATGTGTTATGTGTATCTCCGGGATATGGAGCAAGCCAAGGATGCCACCCAGGAAACCTTCCTGAAGGCATACAAATCACTGGCGTCATTCCGGGGAGATTGCAGCGAAAAGAGCTGGCTTGTCAGAATAGCCATCAATACATGCCGCGATATGCAGCGTTCCGCCTGGTTCCGTTACATGGACCGGCGAATCACGCCGGAGGACTTACCACAGGCTGTCATCATGCCGCATGATGAAAACAACCTTGATGTGATGTGCGACATCATGAAACTGCCGCCAAAGCTGAAAGAGGTCATCATGCTGTATTACTGGCAGGAAATGAATGTGAGGGAGATTGCACAGTCTCTGGGGATTGCGCAATCCACCGTATCGAATCGACTGAAGCACGCAAGGGATAAGCTCCATGACGTGCTGGAGAGGAGGTATACCCATGGAAGATCGCAAGGATAAGCAAATCGTTCAGCAGGTATTTGATTCCTCCCTGTCCGGCATTCAGGACGATCCCTGGATGGCGCAGCGTGTGCTGAATAAGGCACATGAAGCGCCTGGAACAGGAGGTTTTATTGTGAAGAAAAAAATGTCCGCAGGTCTGATCTTCGCTATTGTGATGATGCTGCTGACTGTGACTGCGGTAGCAGCTGTATTGCTGACGCATACCGAGATTATCGAACAGTTTGCAGTACCTATGGCACTGGAAAATGACGAAAAAGACACTACCCAAGAAACCTACACCAACGAAGAACTTGTACAGCTCATTGCAATCCTGAGCGAGAATGGCATCACGCTGGATGAGGATACCAGTATTATGAACGCTCTGGAAAAGGGCGAAGGATACTGGGAAGAAGAAACCCTGATGGCGATCTGCCGTGAAGCCTTTGGGGGTAACTTCTCCACCTGGTCTATTGAGGAAAAGCACTGGTTTGACAATATGACAGTGCAAATTGGCTTCAAGGAGAAGAATCCTTACCTGATTCCCGGTGAAGGTGATATGTCAATCCAAGAGGCAAAGACCTATGCTGCGAAACTGCTGAAAGACAAGTATGGCGTAGAGTTGCCGGTGGAGAACAACGAGAAGTGGATGATCTGGGAATGGTTCTATGCTCCATGGACGGACACCGAAGGAAATCACCCGGCAACGTGGAAATTCGAGTACGTCGATAGAGAAACCAATATGGTGGTATACTCCGCTAAGTTTGATCGAGATGGGAATGTTATCGAACTGAAGGGTCTGCCATTCAGCAGCAACTCTGTTCATGCAGCCAGCTTCAACGATGCCAACATGTACATCGATGAAAAATATGGAGCAATGGGTGATTGGAGCATAGAAGGCTGGATGGAGTTTGGCCAATTGATCGCCCCGTTTGAACCCAGTAGTCAGCGTGAGTGGGCACATCAGCAAGCAGGCTATTGTGTGCCCCCTACTGGCAGTCTGGATGTAGCCGCTGCGCTTCAAATCGCGCGGGATGCGATCAAGTTGGGCAATGAAGATTCTTACCAGATTATTTGCTGCACCGATGACGAGAAGTCTATCTATAAGCTCACTTTGCGTTTCGAATTCCCCGAAGATAGGGTCAAGTATCGATATGACGAAATCTGGTGTGTGGAAATGGATTGTCTGACTGGGGAGATCACCGCAATGAGAGAACATCAGCCGGGTGACGACACTACCATCCAATATCTGGAGCTGTTTGTTCCTTTCTCGGTACTGGACAGAATGCCTTCTTTTGAAGATAGCAACAAATAAACCATAAGGTTAGCACAGGCGCTTGCCTTTCGGGGCAGGCGCTCTTTTCATATCTCCATATTTCTGATAAAATCCACATAGATTTCTGAAAAGGTGCTTACAAAATCTGAAATGCTTCGTCTATATAAGTGAAAGGAGGGAAACAGCAAATGGAAATTGTCAAGGATCCGGGCAATGACCACGAAGCGATATTAACGCACATGGTAGAAACCTATGAAGTTTTGCTGTTTCGTACATGCTACATGTACCTTCGCGACAGGGATTTAGCTGAGGATGCTGTACAGGAAACCTTTCTGAAAGCATACAGGGCTTTACATACCTTCCGTGGAGATTGCAGCGAAAAGACGTGGCTGATGAGGATAGCGGTCAATGTGTGCCGCGACATGGGGCGCTCCCGCTGGATGCGCTTTGTGGATCGCAGGGTATCTCTTGATTTGCTGCCCGAACCTACGCAGGAGTATGACAATTGGAATTCGCTTGACCTTGCCAGAGCAATCATGAAGCTGCCGGTTAAGTTGAAGGAAGTCGTGCTTCTTTACTTCTACCACGATATGACGATGCGGGAGATCAGTGAAGCATTGGGTGTGTCTGCCTCTGTTGTATCAAAGCGAATCAAGCAGGCATGTAGCAAGCTGGAAGGTATTCTGGGAAGGGGGTATCTACGTGGATGAAAAGAAATTGAGGGAACAGGTTCATTACGCTATTGATACGCATAGTCCCTCCTATTCAGCTGATCTCACCCGCGTACAGCGTGTGCTGAACATGGCGCACCATACGCAAAAAACAGGAGGTTTCTTGATGATGAGAAGCAAAAAGTCACTGGTTGTTTTGATTGCACTGATATGTATTGCACTTATGGGGACTATCGGTTTAGCATGGTCTCTGTCGAGAGAATACTTCGCTGATATTGCCCAGATTACTCTGACCAGCGGAGATTATGAAAACTGGTCGCTTGAGGAAAAGCGTTACATGATGACCATCATGGGCAAGTATGGCCTTATGTCTGAAGCTGAAGCGAAAAAGCTTTCTCGTCAGAGTGAAAAGGAAATTGATGCGTTTATGCTTGACCGGTATGGGTTTGAAGCTGGGACAGATGGACTTGGCGCGATCAGCCTGACCAGAATTGCTTGGGTTGAGATGGGTCCCTATACAGACTGGGATAACGAAACTTGGGTATGGTATTCTAAGCTTATGTTTGAAGTTGGACTGTGGAATGAAAACAGCGATGTCGATGTTTACGAAACGCCGGGCGAAGAAGCCATTCCTCCGGAGGAAGCGGTGCGTTTGGCTGAAGAACATCTGATTTCGCAGGGACATGACAAAGAAGCAGTTGAGGGTGCTTGGCGCGTATGGCACTATATGACACACGTCAGCGACATTAACCGCGAAGATATGACCTATTGTATCACCTTCCGCTTTGCAGACATGTCTGAGGAGTATGTATTTCTGCGGCCTGACGGTACACTCAGATAAAACCACCAAGGATAACCAACAATGTTGGCTCTGGCCATCCCGCTGCCGGGACCATTGGCTACAATGACCGTTTGAGTAATAAAAACGGCTTGAGCGCTTGCCTTTCGGGGCAGGCGCTCTTTTCATATCTCCAAATTTCTGATAAAATTTTCTTAAATTCCGAAAATCGCCTATTGAGCATCGTCAGTATTAGTGTAAGGAGGTGAGCAGCAGATGGAAACTGTCAAGGGCCCGGACAGCTCCCAAGAATACTTGTTGACCAAATTGATTGATCAATACCAGGCTGTCCTGCTGCAGATGTGCTTCATGTATTTGCATGACAGAACGATGGCAGAGGACGCCGTGCAGGAAACCTTTTTGAAGGCATACCGATCCATGACTGCATTCCGAGGTGAGTGCAGCGAGAAGACATGGCTGACGAGGATCGCTATCAACACCTGCAGGGATATGAAACGTTCCGCGTGGTTCCGCCACATGGATCGTCGCGTGACCCCGGAGGGCATGACACCCATCCCTGTTCAGCCGGTCGAGGACTACGATGCCGAAGAACTGGCACAGGCCATTGTCAAGCTGCCTGCAAAATACAAAGAGGTTATCCTGCTGTACTACTATCAGGATATGACAATGAGAGAAATCGCCGAATCGCTGGATATTGCTGTATCAAGCGTATCCGGCAGACTAAAACAAGCCTGCGCCAAGCTGCGTAAAGTGCTGGAAAAGGAGGGCGCTTATGGACGATAAGATGGTTCGTGCCAAGGTACACACCGCTGTTCAGCAGCATTGCGCCACATCCGGCGTACAGCCCAATCCTTATCTCGCCCAGCGTGTGCTTGCCGCAGCGCGAGACGAAGGAGTGCCTGTTGTGAAAAAGAAACTATCCCTTGGTTTGGTGTTTATTCTGATTCTGTTGCTGACCGGCACGGTCGCACTGGCAGCAACACTTTTGTGGCAGGACTATGTGCCGCAGATGAAGCAGACCGAGCATGAAATGGGCGACTATGTGGAGTGGCCCGCAACCCGCCGGATTCAGCTGGCGAAAGATATTGTTGCCATGGGCTATCTGGATGAATCCGAAGACACGCTGATTCTGTCCAGCGAAACGGCCACCGAGCAGGACAAAGCAGCAGCGGCTGACCGGCTGATGCTGAAGCTGACTGGCCTGGAAGAAGTGAAGGAAATTCACTCTACGCTGATCACCTATGCCATTATGGGCCATGAAGATACTTGGACGCCGGAACAGCGCGTGTGGTGGAATGGCATTGTAACGATGTATGGTGACGACGGTGCTTCGGACACCCTCATTGTACCGACTGAGGATGTTCTGTCGGAGGAAGATGCTATTGCCATTGCCAGAGCAGCCATTCAGGAAGCGTATGGTTTCGACGATGCGTACATGAGCAGCTTGCACCCTGTCGCCAACCTTTACACGACAGATGAACGCCCGGACTACAAGCGCTGGGATATTCAGTTCAAGAAGTATCGTGAAGGCAGCAGTACCTACGTTGAGAAGGTATATAGTGTTGTAGTTGATGAAAATGGAGAAGTGATTTCCGACCCTGATGTTGGTATTGACCATCCGGCAGAAAGTGTAGCGCGTCTGAAGGACAGAAGCGAAGAAATCACAAATGCTGAGAATCCTGAGCTTACGAAAATTTATGAGCAGTATGGCAGGATGGTGGATACTTGCAGCATTTGGCGGTTGACGCTTGCAGAAAAAGCTGAATTGCTTGGAAATGATAATGGAATCCCGCGTAAGGAAGACATATCCGAAGAGAAGGCGGTAGAGATTGGTTATAGTCGCCTTGCAGCCGTGGGTTACGATATGACCATGTACAAAACCAGCGTATGGTATATGATGAATGGTACTACCGAAGCAGCCAGCTCTACGAATAACCCAATCTATGTGATTTATTTCCTTGACGATCTTGATCAGCCAGCAAATGCGTTTACAGTCACGATCAGTGCCGCTACTGGGGAAGTAATCAGAACCTATACTCCGGGCTCAGTCTCTGAATAAATGACTGAACACTCATCGGTTTGCTTGGATGCTACATCAACCTAATACATGACCTATCTCGCCCGCCCCCCTCCCGGGCGCCGCCATCCAGTGCGGTCTTCCTGCGGGCCAGTTCCTCGGTCATGGCGTCCAGCGCACGGCCCTCGCCGCTGGCCGAAGCTGCCCCATGGGCGGCCAGATAGGCCCGGCGGGCCTCTGCCTCGGCGTTCTTGGCCGCTTCATAGGCGGCGTTCCGCTCGGCCAGCTGGCGGCGTCCGGCGTCGAGATGCCCCTGCCAGACGGCGTCTTCTCCGGCGTCGGCCTCGGCGCGGGCCAGCAGGGCCGCGCCCCGACGGGTGATGAGGTCGGGGGCACCCGGCCCCGCTCCCACAAAATGAACCATATCCGTTACCCTTCCTTTACTAAGATCGTTGCAAAATAGCCCGCCGGACGGCTGGCATCGCAGGCAGACAGGTCGGGCCAGACCTCCTCGTCCGGCAGGCCGCAGTTGCAGACCATCGCACTGCGGCCCAGAAGCCCAGCTTCGGCCAGTGCGGCCAGCGTCTCCGGCAGCTGACGGCCCGATTTCATCAGCACCTTCGTCCCCGGTGCGGCCAGTACCTCGGCCGCGTGCCGTCCCGGGGCGATGGTCAGAGGCGCTTCCATCCCGCCCGTCAGGGGCTGGCCCAGCCGGGCCGCGGCAGCGCAGAAGCTTGGCACCCCGGGGATCCTCACGGTCTTATAGCCCTCCGCCTCTAAGATCTCCTGCAAATAGCCGAAGGTGGCATAGACCGAGACATCGCCGAGGTTGAGCATGGCGACGTCCTGCCCGGCATCCAGATACTCTTTCACCGCCCGGGCGGCCTCCTCATGGGAGGCGCGCAGCACCTCCGGGTCGCGGCTCATGGCAAAGCGCAGGGGCAGGATGGTCTTGCCATCCAGCCCGACCGTGCCCCGGGCGATGTCCAGCGCCAGCATCCGCCCTCCGGCGGTCTGGGGTGCGGCGATGATCGGGCATTTTTCGAGGCAGCGGACCGCCTTCAGGGTCATCAGCTCCGGGTCGCCCGGGCCTACACTGACGCCGTACAAGACGCCGATCCGTTTTTCCATTCGTCCAGCAGCTCCTTTGCAGTCTTGGTCTGGCCCAGCGGGCCGTATTGGTTGGAGAAGAGCACCGCGCCCACCCGGAATGCCCCGCCTGCGCGGCGGTCCAGATGCATCTGGATGGCGGCAAGGATGCTTTCCAGCACCGGTGCACGCAGCTGTGCGCCGTCCAGAATGTCAAGGCAGGCATCCGTGGTGGCGGCATCCATCAGGGCAGCGCACACTTCGCGCCGGGCCCCGCACAGCGCCGCATGGGCACAGAACACCTCGGCACGGCCATCCGCCGTGTGGGAATGGGTGTTCATGACCCCTGCCGCCAGCTTGCAGAGCTTACCCACATGTCCCACCAGAAGCACCTGTTCAAAT
>OGPT01002609.1_pt1 | contig 14146 bp, 5 predicted proteins | sample 1552951 | NCBI WGS metagenome assembly OGPT01 (sample SAMEA2580224, study PRJEB22360) | human gut metagenome | biome: human gut; feature: human-associated habitat; material: faeces | place: Denmark | collected 2008/2010
GAATACGAGTTTTTGCAAGATCATTCTTTAAAGTTCAAGACTAATTTGGGTATTGATTTGAATCTTTATCACAATAAGGCTTTCAATCAGAATTTTGGTGACGATGATGGCAGCGGTTCGGATGTGGATAAAGGTTTGGGTAGACAAAACAGACCGAGTAACCTTGATGAATCACGTGGTGAAAGTTTCACATTGACTTGGAATAATACGCTAAGTTATGCAAAACAATTTGAAAGGCATAATATTAATGCTGTAGCGGGTACTGAATTTATTTCCAATTATGAATCATCTATAGGAGCTTCTCGGCAACGTTATGATTATACTAATGATACTTTCAGATATCTTGATTTTGGTGGAACAGAGTCTGATATATGGAATAGTGGCTCAGGCTCAGAGTGGGCATTGATGTCTGTTTTCGCCTCTGCTACTTATGTATATGATAACCGCTATATGATAACTGGAAATTTTCGTGCAGATGCTTCTTCCCGGTTTGCAAGTAATCATGCTTGGGGATTTTTTCCTTCAGTGTCGGCTGGATGGAAAATGTCTGAAGAAAAGTTTCTGAAAAATATATCGTGGTTATCAGATTTGAAGTTGAGAGGTAGTTGGGGACAGTTGGGGAATCAAGAGATTGATAACTATACCTTTATGACTTTATTAAAGAAAGATGGTGATAAATATGTTATTTCCCGTTATGGCAATCCCGATTTGAAATGGGAAACATCAGAACAGTGGAATGTTGGTGTTGATTTAGGAATATTGAGAAACAAGTTATATTTGTCTGCCGACTACTTTATGAAAACAACATCAGATATATTGTTACCAATTTCATTGCCTTCTTATGTAGGTAGTGTATCTCCTACAATAGTGAATGCTGGTACTGTGCGTAATAAAGGTTTTGAACTATCATTGACATATAGGGATAAAGTGGGTGATTTTAATTATAGTATTAATGGCAACATTGCTACTTTAGACAATAAGGTACTAAAATTACATCCTAATTTGCCTAATATTGATGGCAAGGTTACCCGTACAACAGTAGGTCAGCCATTGAATGCTTATTATGGTTTTGTGATGGAAGGTATTTATCAAAATGAGGCAGAAATTAATGAACAACTTTATGCAACAGACAATCCTACGGTGCAGCCTGGAGATATTCGTTTCAAAGATTTAGATAATAATGGAAAGATAGATGACAATGACCGCGATTTTCTAGGTAGCCCGATTCCTAGGTTTACTTACGGATTTACTCTGAATGGAGAGTATAAAGGGTTTAATTTTTCTATGTTGTTTCATGGAGTGCAAGATGTGCAACATTTTAATGATTTGAAGAAAATTTTGAATTATGATACGCGCCCATTCAATCATACAACAGAGATGTTGGGTTACTGGCATGGAGAAGGGACAAGTAATTCGATTCCTCGTCCAAGTTTTACGGACAATGGGGGAAGCAGAATATCAAGCATATTTGTAGAGGATGCTTCTTTCTTTAGATTAAAAAATGTTGAGCTAGGCTATTCTTTTGCAAAATTGCTGAAGAAAATCAATTCACCTATATCCGATTTGAAAATATATGTGTCGGCAGAGAATTTGTTTACCGTAACTTCATACTCAGGTCTGGATCCTGAATCTACGGACCTAATAGATTATGGAACTTATCCCCAAGCAAGATCATTCTTGTTTGGTGTAAATGTTAAATTTTAAACTGTTAAAGATTAGACTAATGAAAAAGATACATATAACTTTGTTTAGTGTGATAAGTCTTTTGTTTGTGACAAGTTGTGATGATTATTTACATAAAGATCCGATAGGATTATTAACACCGGATAATGTAAATACAAATCCTACGCTTACAAGTGTTCAATATTCAGTAAACTCTACTTATCAGATGCTTGCGAGTACTTTGAATTTGCTGGGAGATTGGGCATGGGATGACGGTACTGTGACTCGTAATGATTTTGTTGTTTATGATTTAGCTTCGGATGACGCTTTGAAGAAATGGAATCCAGATGGCGACCAGCCTTGGATGGATGAAATTCAGAACTACTCATATATAGCTTCTAACACTGCATTCAACGGTTTCTGGAGTTATCAATATGAGGGTGTTTCTAGAGCAAATTTAGCTTTAAGCTATCTGATGGATGATAAAATTATAGAGGCTGTTGGGATGGATGCTTCATTAAGAAAGCGTTTGTTGGGTGAAACTTATTTTCTACGTGCCTTCTATTATTTCGATCTCGTTACGAACTTTGGTGATGTTCCTTTTTTGATAGCTCCTATTAAAGATTTTGAGGATGCATATAAGGTATCTGAGAGAACGGACAAAGAAATAGTTTGGGAACAGATTATGAATGATTTGGAAGATGCAAAAGGAAATTTGCCACTTACGAAGTTCTCATCAGAAAGTGAGCCTTGGAGGGTCTCTTTGGGAGCTGTTTTAGCAATGCAGGCTAAGGTGGCATTATATAGAAAGGATTATCTGGGAGTACTAAGTGCTATTAAAGAACTTGAAGATAAAGGCTTTTATCGTTTGAACAGTAATTATTTTGACTCATTTAGCCAGTATCATGAGTTCACCGATAATGAGGTTATTTTTGCTTACGATCATAAGGAGAAGATGACTCCGGCGCAAGGTAACGGGTTGTGTGCTTTGCTGGGTTGGGGCTTCTTTGCACCTTCTAAGAGTTTTATTAAGGAGTTTGAACCGAATGACCCACGTTTGAATTTGACCGTTGATGTTGAAAAGCAATTGGTGTATAAAATTTTGGGTGATTTATCCAATAAGAACCAAGGTTATGATGATGCCCCAAGTAATAAAGTGTATATCCGTTATGCAGATGTGATGTTATGGAAGGCCGAAGCTTTGATTGAAACAGGTAAGGTATCCGATGCTATTGATATTATCAATGAGGTCAGAGAAAGGGCAAGAAATACTGTGGGGGTTGATGGGGAGACGAAAGCTCCTGCTGGAACATTACCCGATAGAGATAGGCTTGGTTCCAAAGAACAAGCATGGGAATGGTTGATACACGAACGTCGCGTGGAACTTGGATTGGAGTCTCATCGCTTTAGAGACCTGAAACGTTGGGGCATTGCAAAGGAAGTGCTTAACGCTAATGGCCAGGCTTTTACGGATCGTAACTATTTGTTCCCGATTCCTCAAAAAGATATAGATAAGTCTGGTGGCAAGTTGATTCAGAATCCTGGTTATTAATTATTCTTGAGGATGTGTTGAATTTTTAGTGTTTTATCACTTGTGAGTTGCTGTTTCCGATGAAGGAAAAATTAACAGGGATTATCCGGATCTGTTTTTATATTTGATTTGTATCATCTGTTTCTGAAGAATGTTCCAATGATAGCTAATTTATTTTTGACACATCCTCTATAATTTAGATATACTATGAGTAAGCATTTTATATGCCTTGTATTTTTGTTGGCTATTTTTTGTGTGCAGGGATTCGCTGACGAGATGAAGTTACATGTGTTGGGAAATAAGAACCAAGGATATTATGTGAATATCTATTATGGTTCCCAATTGATAATGGAGCAAGGTAAAGCCGGAGAGTTGGATTTATATTTTGATAATGAAGATTACTCTGTCAGAGAGACCTTGAAAGGGTGGAAAGCGACTTCGGTGGAACAGTCGGAGCGAAAAGTGGTACTTTCAGGAAATGTGTATTTAAAGAAGTTGGAGGCAGACTTGTCGGTTAATGTGATTTATGAGGTTGTTAGTTCACAATTGGTCAGTAAGCGAATAGAGTTACAACAGAATAATCTTTCTTTATTATATTATTCAGTTGGTACATCCATAACTGCTGCCGACAAGCCTTCTACTTTTTGGAGCTTTGATGATAATGAGAATATGGGCGGGGTAGCCCATGAAACCTATCCGGCAGCAGGATATATGTTGAACGATACATTGGCTGTAGGGCTGCTGACTGATGCTGGTGATAAAAATCTGTGGACACGCAATATCCGCCGCCGTCCGTCTAAACAGGGGGAAATCGGTTTTAGAGCGATACGCGAAATTTGTGATGCTAATCTTATCAGGATTGCCGATGAAAGACAGCGTCAAAAAGGAGATTATTTCGTGAAATTCACTTTCGGTGAAGTATCCGATTTTAATCATCCGGTGAATACTTGCTTTTACCCAGTTCCTGAAATACAGAAATGGAAATCTTATGCAGGTGCCAGTTTGGAAAGGAACGGGAATGTGTTTACTGTGAAAGGAAATTCGGTGCAAAGTGAAATATCTGGTGTACGTATCCCTTATAAATTGTCTGATGGTTTTTATACAATTCGTTTTAAACATCGCTCTGCAAATCCCATCACAGTGAAGTTGTGGAAAGGCGAAGGAACGGGCAGTATAGATGTTGCAGGACTGCATTATCAAACGGATATGCCTTCTTCTGCAGCAGATTGGGTGCAGCAAGAAGAAACAGTTTTTATAGCAAACACAGAGCAGGAGCTTACTTACCTGTTGATTGCAGCTTCTTCCTTACAGAAAGGAAGTGACTTTAATTTGGAAATAACAGATTTGGAAGTCATCCGTTCAGATGCTCATAACTATGCCTATCACTGTTTGAAACAGAATAAGAAAGAGGTTAAGAGAGTCTTCATTTTTGCCACACCGGCTCAGCCTACTTTACATGATCTTCGTTTAACATCTCAAGTCTATTTGGCGGATGGACTGGGCTTTAAGGGTACTACGGAAGAGAAGTGCTTGTATGCTTGTTATCAGATGCTGATGTGGATTACAAGTCGAAACAATTTTACTCCCTTGAATGTTCCAAGTATTAATTATGCTCCTGACATGTATAATAGAGATTCTTTCTGGAGTCTTATGGGAGTATATGATAAAGATGCTTCTGAGGAAATATTTGATGCTTGGGCAGCAACACAAGATGTACGAGGAGCTATCGGTACTATTATTACTCCTTGCATGGGAAGTAGGGAAGTAAAGGGTAATGATGCCACGCTTGAATTCTTATGGTTTGCTTTGGTTAATCATCGGTTATATGGGACACCCATTCCTATGGATAAGATAAAGAAAGCTTTCAATTTTTGTATCAATGAGTACGACCCTGATGGAGACGGTATTTGTGCTGCAGAGTTTGTATTGGGACAGAATGATGTGGTGGAATATCCGGATAAGACATCCGACTTGGCTGTTAATCAGGGGATGTTTGCCGTTACTCTCCAAGTAGCGAAGGAACTAGGACTTCCTGTTTCTCAAAAATATGTGGAGAAAGCTAATCAGGAATATAGGGCTTTCTATGACAAGAAGAGAGGATATCTGATCGATAATCGTAAATATCCTTATTCTATTACATTCAATTCTCTATTGCCGGAGTTTGTATCGTGGTGGCTATTTGATAAACCTATACTGACGTCAGAGATGGTTGTCAAAACCCTGGATAAAGTTCCTGTAAAGAATGGATATTCACCGTTGATTTTCCATGAAAAAGATACTTTTTTCACTATGGAGAACAAACCTTTTTCACCCAATATGTTTTGGGATAATGGTATCTATTATAATGCTGGCAGTTGGATGCGTGAAGAGGTTTGCGGATATGTAGCTGGATTGAAACATGGATGGAAGGATGCTAAAAAACGAATCAAAGACCGACTTGCCGTAGAGATCACGCTTCATCCGGATGAGCCTTTTAGCCATGAGTTTTTGCCTTATGATTTAAGCGTATCCGGCTGTTGGTGGCCTAGCACAAGGGTTTTTTCTTGGAATGTTTTTGTTCTCAGAGCATTGGAAGTTGCCGGTATGCGCTCACCATTACAAGACCCGGGATATTTTAAGTATGTCTTGAAGCAGCATTAACGAATAATTAATACAGTCTGTTGATTCTTGTTTGCTAAAAAGAACAGAAGTGGATTAGTTGTCATTTAGATGCAGATTACATATAGGACGAATCTGTGTAATCTTATTCCTTCTAGGGGTTATTCGTTGTCAAGGATAGATAATCTTTTAAGGGTACAGTACTAGAAGGAATAAATATCTTCATTTAGCCTTTGTAGGATCATAATACTCGTTGTTATTGGAGAAATGTATATATTTGCATTTTATCCTAAATGCTTAAACAGGAATATTATACATGAAAACATCTTTATTTACACAAATAATTCATTTTCTACTTATTTTATTTTTTACCTCTGAGAATCTATATGCTTCTAATGTGGTGAGATATATCTCTAATATAAATGGGCTGACGAATAATTCGGTAAACTGTATTTTGGAAGACTCCGAGAATACAATGTGGATAGGAACATGGGATGGACTGAATGCGTACAATGGGAGAGAAATCACAACGTTTAGGTATAGTAAAAGTGATCCGAACTCTATAAGCAATAATATTATTCGTCAGATAATTGAGAAAGAAAACTGTTTATGGATAGCTACAGATAATGGTATTAATCGTTTGGACAAGCAAACCTATCAGATAACAAGGTATTATTTGAGGAAAGATAACAAGATTCCCTACCAGGAAAAGTCATTTATTCTTGCACAGAGTGCTGGAAGTGAAATTGTTTGTTTTGTAAAGGGAGTGGGCTTCTTTATATATGATGATTCTATTGATGAATTCAATTTTGTCAAAACTGATTTTGTAACTGAGGTGAAAGATTTCTCCATAGATAAATTGGATAATTTGCTTTTTCTTTTGGAAGACGGTACTATTGCTCATATTTCTTATAGGCAATTTATTAAGGAGGGAAAGAAGGATAAATTGCTGTCTATTGGCATGGATGGTCCAGTGAATAGCTTGTTTCAGAGTGGCGGTCGATTTGTTTTGAACGGGAAGAACAGACTTTTCATACTGAATCATGACTTTACAGTTTCTCATTCTATTCGGCTTAGCATAAGTAAGCCTGTATCTCAAGTCCTTTTATCTGGTGATGTGATGTACATCAGTTTTATAGAAGGTGGGTGTATTCTTTACGATCTAAAATCTGATACTCATACTTATCTGGATGAATTGCCTAATCAGTTATCTGTATTTACTCTTTATCTTGGTAGCCAAAATATCTTATGGATAGGTACGGATGGGCAAGGATTGATACAATTTTATCATTATGACTCATTGTTTCAGACAATTCATACTACTCATCCTGTAAGATGTTTTTGTGAAGATACTATCGGTAATATCCTTGTTGGAACAAAAGGAAATGGAATAAAACTGTTAAATCCTGATACTAAGACAATACGTGATTATTTAGATGAATCTCAAGGGCTAATATCTAATTCTGTTTATGCCTTGAGGAAGAATAGAGCCAATGATATTTTTATTGGAACGGAAGGTGTAGGTATTAATATTTTGGATGCGGTTACCGGACGACTTAATAGGCTGGACATACCAGATAAATATCCAATGTTTAAAGCGGTATACAACATCTTTTTTACTAACAACGATTCATTAATGTGGATAGGCACCTCAGGTTATGGGCTGATAAAGATGGAGATTTCTAAGGAGCAGGGTAGATATAGGGTAAAAGGCTTCCGTCAGTACAATTCATCAGATAAAAGTATTTCACTGAGTAACGATGTAGTTTATGCTATTGCGTCCGATCCTGAAAACCAGGCATTATGGTTTGGAACTCGTGGTGGGGGATTGCATTGGATTAACTTAAAAAACAATACTATCAAGACTTTGGAAGATATTGATAGTCGTATTCTACTTACTAATAGTGATATACTTTGTTTGTTTCAAGATCATTCGGACACTTGGATAGGAACCAGCTATGGACTTAATAAGTTACAAGGTTGTAACAACGACTTCACTTTGACTAAGTACGTTGATGGGACTTTGACTAACAAAACTGTTCATGGGATATTAAAAGATTCAAAGAATAATATTTGGATAAGTACTAATCAAGGTCTCTCTTGCTTGAATATCACTAATGGTAAGATCGATAATTACACTCTGAACGATGGCTTGCAGAATGATGAATTTTCTGATGGAGCTTTTTTAAAAGATAGGCGTAATTATCTGTACTTTGGTGGAGTGAGTGGTCTTAATTATTTCAATCCCCAAAATATACATAAAAGGGATTTTAATCCACTTCTTACTTTGAATACTCTAAAGATATATAATACACTGCAAGATATTAACAAACGTATAGAGAAAGGTATCCTAAAATTAGGTTATGAAGAGCGTTTTGTATCGTTTAATTTCATAGCTAAAGATTTTATAAATAACGAGAATTGTGAATACGCTTATCGTTTGAAGAACCATTCTGATGATTGGGTGGAGATGGGAAATAATCCTAGTCTCATTTTTACTCATCTACCCTCCGGTAATTATCATTTGGAAGTAAAATGTACTAATGGTGACAGAGTTTGGGGGAATCATATCTATCGCCTGACGATTAAAGTTGGTTATCCATGGTGGCTTAGCGTGCCGGCTTTAACTATCTATGGAGTATTGATTGTCATCATCTTTTGTATTGTAAAATCGGTAGTGAAGAATCGCATTCGCCTTAGTCGTCAGGTTCTTATTGCTCGCGTAGAAAGGGAACATGAACAGAAAAACTATGAATCAAAGCTTAATTTCTTTACTAATGTTGCTCATGAATTCTTTACTCCCTTAACCTTGATTTACACTCCAGCTCAACATTTGTTGGAACAGTATGGATTCGATGAGAATACAAGGAAATATTTACAGATAATCAAGAATAATGCGGAACGGATGCAGAAGTTAATTAGTGAACTCATGGAATTTCGCAAAGCTTCAGGGAATATGAGTTTGCATCCGAAGTATATAGATGTAAAGACACTCGTGGAGTATGCTTCAGATAATTATATTGATATTCTTCGGGATAATAAGATTGATTTTAAGATAGTGATGCAAAACGTGGCAAAAATATATTCGGATTCTAATGCTTTGGAGAAGATTATATTCAACTTACTGTCCAATGCTTTTAAATATACACCGCGTAATGGCTACATCAAGGTCATGCTTTCGCAGGATGATCCAGACAGTACATTACATCTATTGATTCGTAATTCAGGTAAAGGATTGACGGAGCAGCAAATGGCGGAAGTATTTGACAAGTACAAGATATTTGATGTTGCAAAGTTTGGTAATTCAGTTAGTAATGGTATAGGTTTGAACCTCACTAAACAACTCGTTGAACTACTTGGAGGTGAGATAAGCGTAAATAGCGAATTGGGGAAGTATGTGGAATTCTCCGTAATGATTCCTTCATTGTCATCTGATAGTTTACAGGTCTCTGCGCTGGATGAGGATGATACTGTACCTCAAGAAGAGGTGAAAGCAGAGCTTTCAAAGATTCATAAGGAAATTGTAGTATTGGTTGTTGAAGATGAGAAGAATATTTGTGAACTGTTATGTGATATTCTCTTTGAGTACACTGTGCGCGTGACCCGAGATGGTATTGAAGCCTTAAGTGAAATAGAGCATAATCATCCTGATATTATCATTAGCGATATAATGATGCCTAATATGGATGGACTGACACTGATAAATAAACTTAAGTCAGAACTCAAGACAAGTTATATCCCAATCATTGGAGTCTCGGCAAAGGCTTCTGTAGAAGACCAAATAAATGCTTTCAAGCATGGTGCTGATGCTTATATTACTAAACCTTTTCACCCTAAACAGATAATATCTACTATTGAGAATCTACTGTCTAGGCAGACATTGTTGAAAGATTATTTTAATTCCAGTTTATCGTCCATCAAAGTGAGGAACGGCATTGTACTCCATCCTGAGGATGAAGAGTTGATACATACTGTGACAGACTTTATTCAGAGTAACATTGACGATGAATCACTCAGTCCTTCTACCATTGCCGATTTTGTAGGTGTGAGTAAGGCTACTCTCTATCGTAAGTTTAAAGAGATAATGGATAAGACTCCGAGTGAGTTCATCCGTAGTATTAGATTGGAACATGCAGCTAAATTATTGAGGACTACAAGGCTAACTGTATCAGAGATTATGTTTAAATGTGGTTTCTCCAATAAATCTTATTTTTATCGAGAGTTTTTCAAACAATATGGAGGGTCACCTAAAGAGTATCGAAGTCAGTGATGAGAATGGACGTTAAGTGCTGTTTATGTTAAAAGTCATTCAGTTCTAAGTAAAATTATATCTTGGTATGGAAAGTTAGGGAGAGTGTTTTTATTTAGTTTGGGTTACGTATTTTTGTTTGATAGGTGTGAATTCTGATTTCCGTAACTCCTGCCGTGTTTGGATGGTTCATAATGAGCTTTCATAACAGCCCTCTACAATAATGCTCAATTATTATGGTTATCGGGCTTTGGTTTATGACGAGATAACATTGTAGATATTAGTTGTCCGTTTTGCTGAAAATGGTACGGAACCCATAAAGAGCTGAAATCTTTGTAGTGCTTTTGAGAACGGATGCAGTAGACGCGGTTTACAAGTATCAGATTGTGTATTTTGCCGAAGTAACAGGGGAAATATTCGTCTTTTAGTCTGTTGAGACCGAATTTCAGGAATAAGTATTGTACCCTATACAGAGTGATGCATAACAGCTTGCAGCATGCAGGCGATAGTAAGCAACATTGCCGTAAATATGTGTTATGCATTGTTCTTCTCCGGCAAGAAGAGTCCGTTGCGTTCGTGGGTGTTGAGAGGCTTCGGTTGTGTCATTGCCGCCAATGTGCTCCTGCTGCTGTTTTTCTACTTTCTGTAAATCAATGTGCTTTTCGCTTTTTTTAACTCCGGTGTTCCGATAAATGCCGAAGAATGCCCTATTTTTGCCTAATTCGTTGTGACAGTAGACACTATCTGCTACGAAAAAACAGACAAGGTATAGATTTAAACAGGGAAACACCATGAAAAACAGATGGGCCATGTTGCTGGCGGTATTGTTAATACCCGTTTGGGCAACTGCACAGAATGCGGCAAACTCTTCCTTTCAGATTAAGGGTATCTTACTCGATTCTCTTACTAAAGAAGGCGAGCCGTACGCTACAATCAAAATAGTTAAGAAAGAAGCGCCGGAACATGCGTTGAAAATGCTGGTGACGGATATGAAGGGACACTTCCAGGAGAAAGTACCCGGTAATAAAGGCAACTTCATTATGACAATTTCTTCGGTGGGACGGAACAGTATTGTGAAGAACTTCTCCGTAAAACCGGGAGAAAAGTCGGTGGACTTCGGTACCATGTATATTACAGATGCTTCCAATGAGTTGGGACAGGTGGAGATTGTAGCCCAGAAGCCGTTGGTAAAGGCAGATATCGACAAGATAGAATATAACGTGCAGGACGACCCCGATTCCAAGTCGAACTCTGTTCTTGAGATGCTGCGCAAAGTACCCCTTGTAACGGTGGACGGCGAAGACAACATCAAGGTGAACGGCAGCAGCAGTTTCAAGGTGTATGTCAACGGCAAGCCCAACAACATGATGAGTAATAATCCTACGGAAGTCCTGAAAAGTATGCCCGCCAACTCCATCAAGCACATAGAGGTAATTACCAATCCCAGTGCAAAGTACGATGCGGAAGGTGTCGGGGGTATCCTGAACATTGTTACCGTAGGCGGCGGACTGGAAGGGTATACGGCTACGTTCAGCGGCAATGTCAGTAACCGTGGCGCCGGTGGGGGTGTATTCGGTACGATAAAAAGCGGCAAACTGACTTTCAGCGCCCGTTATAATTACAACTATAACAACCAGCCCCGCAGCTACTCCGGCGGCAATCGGCGTACCGTTGGCGAAACGGACAGCAGTTCGTCCAACCTGGATTACAGCGGGACAAGCAAGGGAGACGGTTCTTTCCAGTCAGGCAGTATGGAAGCCAGCTATGAAATCGACACATTGCGGCTGGTAACCATGTCCTTCGGGCTTTGGGGCGGCAAGAACAAGAGCGACGGAGCGACCAATACGCTGGCTACCTTCCCTGGTACTGCCAACGAACTGTACAGCTATGTCTCCAATAGTCACAGTAAAAGTTCCTGGTATTCCATTGACGGCGGTATCGACTACCAGCGTCTGTTTCCCGTAAAGGAGCGTATGCTCACGTTCTCGTATAAGATTAATACCCGCCCGCAGACCTCGGATTCCTATTCCGGCTACGAGTATGATATGGACAATGTGGCCCCGGACTGGCAGGACTTTATGAAGCGCATGCTCGACCAGCATAATGACGGTTCGCAAAGCACTACGGAGCACACCTTACAGGCAGATTATACGACTCCCATCGGCAAGATGCACACAGTAGAAACCGGAGTTAAATACATCCTTCGCAACAATACTGCCGAGGACGACCGCTTCCAGCGCGCCGCAGGGCAGCAAACCGATTATGAATTCGATGAAGACCATAGTTCCCACTACAAACACCTGAATGATATTCTGGCTGTCTATGCTGGTTATTCCTTGAAAGTGAAGAAGCTCTCCGGCAGGCTGGGTGTACGCTACGAGCATACCATACAGAATGTGAAGTATCTTTTAGGCAAAGGCGATAACTTCAAGAAGGATTTCGACGATGTAGTTCCTTCCGCCAGCATCGGTTGGAAGCTGACGGATATGTCCAACTTGCGTTTGGGTTATAACATGCGTATCTACCGTCCGGGCATCTGGTATCTGAATCCCTACCTGAATGACAGTAATCCTACCAATATCACGCAAGGCAACCCCAATCTGGATAGTGAGAAAAGCCATGCTTTCAATCTGAGTTACAGTAATTTTACGCAGAAGTTCAATGTCAACCTATCGCTCCGCTATTCGTTTACCAACAACAGCATCGAGCAAATCTCCGAAATGGTTCCCGATACCGAGATTGAGGGTTTGAAAGAGACTACCGGCAAAGAGGTGCTTTACTCCACTTATCAGAACATAGGAAAAACCAAGAATGCGAGTCTTAGCGGTTATATCAACTGGAATGCTACATCCAATACCCGTATCTATGCCAATATCTACGGTAACTATTCATATATGGAAGGAGCCAACGGCCTTAAAAACGACGGTTGGAATCTTTTTGCCTACGGGGGTGCGCAACAAACCCTGCCCCATGATTGGCGCATCAGTCTGAACGTGTTCGGCCAGACTCCCTGGGTAATGTTACAGGGTAAAGGGAGCAGTTACTTCGATTACGGCTTGAGCGTAAACAAGTCTTTCTTCGACAAGCGTCTGACCCTCTCTGCTTTTGCCAGCAACTTCTTTAAGAAGTACATGGACAATACCAATACGCTCGAAGGTGTTGGTTTTACGCAGGAGAGCTGGAGCAAGTACAGCCGCCAGCGCTTCGGCATCAGTGTCAGTTACCGTATCGGCGAGCTGAAAGCCAGCGTCAAGAAAGCCGCCCGTTCCATCAGCAATGATGATGTAAAGGGCGGTGGAGGCGGCAATAGCGTTCAGTAGGATCGCAATCCCGGTTATGAAGCGGAAATGGGGGTGTCAGAACTCAATTGGAATCCTAACTTCCGCAATCCCTGCTGTACGTCCGGATGGCTCATAAAGAGTTTCCAGAGCAGTCCGCTGCGGTAATTCTCAATCATGACGGCTATCGGCCCCTGGTCGATGGCAAGATAACGTTGCGGATACCAGTTGTCCGTTTCGCTGAAAGCGTCGTAGAATCCGTAAGGGCCGAACACCTTGTCGCCCATGTCGTAAAGGTGGCGCATCACTTGCAGCGAATACTCCGGTGTATATACGATGGACGAAAGGGCGGCGGTGGGAGCGATGACTCCCCGGTCGTCGCGTTCGTTGGGCGAGTGGGCGGCATACCCGTCTGTGGAGTAGCTGGCGGTCAGTCCCCAACAGTCCGCTCCGAAGCCCTTGTAATGTTTGGGGTTACGGATGCAGTAGGCGCGGTTCACAAGCGTGAGGTTACGCATTTCGCCGAAGTAATCGGGGCAATACTCGTCTTTCAGCCCGTTGGGGTCGAGTCCCAGGAACGAGTACTGCGCCCAGAACAGAGGACCGGCTTCCGTGCCCTGATACCTCAGATGCAGTTCGATGCCCTCTACCTTATGCGGGCTGACGATAGCGCCGTTCTGCGCCCAGCCTTCGTGGTATACGGCGGCGGGCACGCCATGCGTAGGCGAGGCGGCGGCAAGGATGTACATGATGAGGCACTCGTTGTAGCCGTGCACGGGGAAGTCCATCTCCCAGCCGTATTCGGGACTCCAATGCCACGCTTTCACG
>OGPT01002611.1_pt1 | contig 14134 bp, 15 predicted proteins | sample 1552951 | NCBI WGS metagenome assembly OGPT01 (sample SAMEA2580224, study PRJEB22360) | human gut metagenome | biome: human gut; feature: human-associated habitat; material: faeces | place: Denmark | collected 2008/2010
TTGTTAAAGGCTGGAACTCGGTTGTTTCCGAAAATGATACGGTTGTGATTCCCGGCGATATTTCATGGGGAATGACGCTTAACGAGGCGGCTGAGGATTTGAAGCTCTTGGACAGCCTGAACGGAACAAAGATCATTTCTAAAGGAAATCACGATTTCTGGTGGCAGTCGCGGCAGAAGATTGAAAATTTATTTGTATCAAGCGGAATCAATACAATAAAGCTTCTTCACAATAATTCATATTTATGCGAGGATAAAATAATATGTGGCTCGCGCGGATGGTTTTGTGATCCTAAAGCTTCGCCTGAGAATACCGATTCGGTCAAAATATCGGCAAGAGAAGTGATTCGTACCGAGATGAGTATAAGAGCGGCACTTGAGCTTAGAGGCGGCAGGGATTTAGAACTTATTGCTTTTTTTCATTTTCCACCGGTTTATAAAAATTTCATCTGCCGCGGAATAGTTGAGCTTCTTCACAGATACGGCATAAGGCGCTGCTATTACGGTCATGTACACGGAAATTATGATATGCCCCAGACAATTTGCTTTGAGAATATTAATATGACGCTGATATCTGCCGATTATTTAAAATTTATACCTTATCGTATTGTGTAAAAAATGTTAATATTTTGTTTTTTCCCTTGACAATGTCTCAGAATTTGGTACAATTATATATTGATTTGTTTTGATAAAATAAAGATAATACATTCGGAGGAGATACAGAATGAGTTTAAAGAGCATGAATAAGCCGACCGGAAATCAGGTGGAGCTTGAAATTTCCATTGATAAGGAAAGCTTTGAAAAAGCGGTTTCCGCCGCTTACAGAAAAAATGTCGGAAAAATGAATATTCCCGGCTTCCGTAAAGGCAAGGCTCCCAGATCAATTATTGAAAAGATGTATGGCAAGGGTGTTTTTTATGATGATGCGTTGAACGCTCTTATTCCCGATGCTTTTGAATCGGCGCTTGCGGAGTCAGGCGAAAAACCGGTTGGACAGCCGGAGTTTGAGGTTGTTTCTATCGAGGATGAGGTTGTTGTAAAGGCTTCTTTCCCCGTAAAACCCGATGTCGCACTCAGGCAGTATAAGGGCTTTGAAATAGACCGTACCGTTTCCCCTGTTACCGATGATGAGGTTGATTCCGAAATTGCGCAGGTTCGTTCTCGCAACTCCCGTACAGTAGATATTACCGACCGCGCGGCTGCAGAGGGCGATATTGCTGTAATTGATTATGAAGGATCGATCGACGGCGTTCCTTTTGACGGCGGTAAGGGGGAAGATTACCAGCTGAAACTGGGCAGCGGTCAGTTTATTCCTGGCTTTGAAGGTCAGATTGTCGGTCATAACGCTGGAGATGCTTTTGACGTATGTGTAACTTTCCCGGAGGATTATCATGCCAAGGAGCTTGCCGGCAAGGAAGCTGTTTTCAAGACGGTTCTTCATGAGATAAAATTCAACGAGCTTCCTGAGCTTGATGACGATTTTGCAAAAGATGTATCCGAATTTGATACTTTTGATGAATACAAAGCAGATGTCAAGGCAAAAATTACAGAGAGACATAATAAAACAGCCGATTCCGAGGTGGAAGAAAAGCTTATTGACGCACTTATAGAGAATCTTGAAGCCGATATCCCGGAAGCAATGTTTGTTTCTGAGACCGAGAATCAGCTTCGTGATTATGATAACCGTCTCAGAATGCAAGGGCTTGATCTCGGTACTTATTTGAAATATACGGGACTTGACCTTGACAAGATGAGAGAACAATTCAGACCGCGTGCCGAGCGCCAGGTTAAAACAAGGCTTGCTCTTGAAAAAATTGCTCAGCTTGAGAATATTGAAGTTACCGAAGAGGATACCGAAGCTGAAATCAAAAAGATTGCCGAAATGTATAATATGGAGGCTGAGAAGGTCAGGGAGCAGATATCTCCTGACATGCTTGCCGAAGATATTAAGGTCGGTAAAGCGGTTGAACTTGTAAAAGCCAACGCCGTGATCACCGATAAAGCTTCGGAAACGGAAAAGACCGAATAATCCGGAGGAAACGTTAATGGAGCTTCAAGGAAAAAAGATTAATTTTCTCGGTGATAGTATTACCGAAGGCGTAGGAGCTTCCTGTGCGGAAAATGTTTATCATCAGGTTATGAAGCGTAAATATGGTCTTGCGGAGGCGAGAAACTATGGAATAGGAGGGACTCGCTACGCACGCCAGATAACTCCTTCCAATGAAGTGTGGGATCATGATTTCTGCGAGAGACTTCATAATATGGACGATGATGCCGATGTTGTGATTGTATTTGGGGGGACAAATGATTTCGGTCATGGAGATGCTCCTATCGGCACCTTTGAGGACAGAGAACCAAATACTTTTTACGGTGCATGTCATTATGTTTATTCTCATCTTATAGAAAAATATCCGGCTGCGGTTATTGTTGTAATGACACCTCTTCACCGCACGAATGAGATGTTTACGGATGGGGACGGTCATCAAAAGGCATATCATTACGGGAATCTGAAAAGATATGTGGATATCATTCGTGAGGTTGCTGAATATTACAGTCTGCCGGTAGTGGATCTTTTTGCTTCCTCCGGCATACAGCCGAATATTCCGGTAATTCGCGAAGCCTATACCGTTGACGGGCTTCATCCGAATGACAGAGGGTATGCTTTGATAGCTGAGCGTTTAGGCAATTTTTTGCTTCATTATTGAGTTAGTATCCAATTGTAAAACTGTGTTTTACAATTGATAATCGTGCGGCGTGGAAAGGTGCGCTTATCTCTGGCGGCAAAAATCAAGGATTTTTGCCACACCCTTCGGCGCGCGTACTCACTTTGTTCATCTTAAAGGTGTTTTTTCGTCGGCAAAGCCGTTGAAAAAAACGGATTTTATTACAATCATTGGCTTTAACAATCGGCTATAACCGGATTGGAGCAACGCCGCATAATTCGCGGCATTCGTCTTGTCGGGGCGGTGTTGCTTTACCATCGCACAGTAGCGCGGAGGCTTTCTTTTTACGTTCTCCGCGCACTTTTATACCGGTATAACCGGTTTCGCTGCCCGGATCGGATTGTCCGGGAGAAAGGATATATTTTATGGCACTTGTACCAACCGTCATTGAACAGACAAACCGGGGAGAACGCGCTTATGACATCTATTCGCGTCTTCTTAACGATCGTATTGTTTTTCTTGCCGATGAGGTAAATGATGTTACTGCATCGCTTGTAGTGGCGCAGCTTCTTTTCCTTGAGGCGCAGGATCCTGACAAGGATATCTGTCTTTACATCAATAGTCCTGGCGGATCGGTTACCGCCGGTCTTGCCATATATGATACAATGAATTATATAAAGTGCGACGTATCAACAATTTGTATTGGTATGGCTGCCAGCATGGGAGCTTTTCTGCTCTCTTCCGGTACCAAAGGAAAGCGTCTTGCGCTTCCGAACAGCGAGATTATGATTCATCAGCCTCTCGGCGGAATGCAGGGGCAAGCCTCTGATATAAAGATTCATGCAGATCATATTATCAGAACTCGCGACACACTTAACCGTATTCTTGCGCAAAATACCGGGAAGCCGCTCGATATAATAGAACGTGATACCGACAGAGATAACTTTCTTTCTGCAGCAGCAGCAGCAGAGTACGGTCTTATCGATAAGGTTATTGATAGACGAGCATAAACAGTTTGATAATATTCATTCCTGAAAGGACTGCATATGGCAGGAAACAACAACAATAATAACGGTAACGAGCAGGTTTACTGTGATTTTTGCGGACGGCTTGAGAATCAGGTTCAATACCTTATTCCGTCGCCTACCGGTTTATTTATTTGTGATAAATGTCTTGAAGGCTGTAATCAGCTTGTTGCCGAACATTTTAAAAAAGTATCATACAGGGAGAAAGCGGGAAACGGCTTATCGCTCGACACTTTACCCAAGCCCTCTGAGCTGAAAGCGGTGCTTGACGAATATGTTATAGGTCAGGACGGAGCAAAGAAAACGCTTTCCGTTGCGGTTTATAATCATTATAAGAGAATAAATCTACACGATACTGACGATGATGTTACAATCAATAAGAGTAATGTTCTTATGCTCGGCCCTTCTGGCGTAGGTAAAACTTACCTTGCACAAACTCTTGCGAAGATACTTGATGTTCCGTTTGCAATAGCTGATGCTACTACTCTTACAGAAGCAGGCTATGTCGGTGAAGATGTTGAAAATATTCTTCTCAGACTTATTCAGGCGGCTGATTTCGATATTGAGCGTGCTGAATGCGGAATCATCTATGTTGACGAAATAGACAAGATTTCAAGAAAGTCAGAAAATCCCTCCATTACTCGTGATGTCAGCGGTGAAGGCGTTCAGCAGGCACTTCTGAAAATCCTTGAGGGAACTGTTTCTAATGTACCTCCGCAAGGAGGCAGAAAACACCCACAGCAAGAGTTTATTCAGATTAACACAAAGAATATTCTCTTTATCTGCGGTGGTGCTTTTGAAGGTCTTGAAAAGACTGTTGAAAGACGAATGGATTCTACAAGCCTTGGCTTTATGGCTGATGTTAAGACAAAGCAGGAGCTTGACCAGACTAAATGGATGAGTGAGGTTATTCCTCAGGATTTAGTTAAGTTTGGACTTATTCCTGAACTTGTTGGCAGACTTCCTGTTATTACAGCTCTTGATGGTCTTGATGAGGAGGCTCTTGTAAAGATTCTTCGTGAGCCTAAGGATTCAATTATAAAGCAGTATTCAAAGCTGTTTGCACTTGATGGAGTAGAGCTTGATTTTGATGAGGGTGCTTTAAGTGCTATTGCTCAGAAGGCACTCGAAAGAAAAACAGGTGCAAGAGGTTTGCGTTCTATAATGGAGAGTATTCTTACTCCGCTTATGTATGCGATTCCATCAGACCCATCAGTAACTAAGGTTATTATTACTAAAGAGGCTGTTGAAGATAGTGCTTTAGCTGATGTGGAGCATGATGAATCTAAGCTTACTGCATTACCTGCGGAAACTAAAAAGTCTAAGGCAAAAAAAAGACCTAAAAAAAATGATACAGCATCTTAATTTGATGTGATAAAAACGGGTAGCGTTTCATAGTTTGAAATGCTACCCGTTGTATTTTGTGGCGAATTGCCACTTTTAAATTGCCATAGCTGAAGTAGCTACTGAGCGAACATAGTTCGCCCTCGCATTTTTTCTGTAAGGAAGTAAAAAGCTTCACTCAAACTTTTTATTAGATTAATACTGATTTATGTATTGCTATTGTTATATTGACAATAGACATAAAATAAAGTATGATATATAATATAAAATTGTCGTAAATTTACAATTAAAGGGGTGTGTATTATGAAATGTGTGAGATTAATGAAGTATATTGGAGCTACAACGCTTGTTTTACTTGCCGCTACGGCTATTGCTAAACCAACAGATGTAAGCGCATATGAACTTGATTATCCAACACAGGAAGAAATTAGACAAAAATATTCTGAAATGGAGTTTTCTGTTTTAAAAGATGTTGAGTATACAAAAGATTACTCAACAAAAAAACCATATGATATGGGTGATATTTCGCTTGATGATAGAATTCAAGCACTTAATTCAGTTAATTTTTGCAGATACCTTGCAGGTTTGCCAGCAGATGTTACGCTAAATGATTTTTATAACGAAACTACTCAAGCGGCATCTTTGGTTAATGCCTCAAATGATGTTTTAACGCATTATCCATCACAACCATCTGAAATGTCTGATGAGCTTTATAAGCTTGGAAGTAATGGTGCAAAAAGTTCTAATATTGCAAGTGGTTTTTCTAATATTACTTCATCTGTTATAGATGGATATGTTGCAGATACAGACGCAAGCAATATCGATAGAGTAGGTCATAGACGCTGGGTACTTAACCCCGCAATGAAACAAACTGGCTTTGGCTTTGTTAAAAACTATACTGCAATGTATTCCTTCGACAGAACAAGAAGTGAAAGATTTACTGGTGATTATGTAACATGGCCACCTAAAAATATGCCAAATGAAATCTATACACAATCAAGCTATGGATATGCTTTCTCTGTAAGTCTGAATTCAAGCTATGAGTACCCAAGCCTTGAAAATATTACAGTAGATTTAAGCTCAAAGCTGCTTAATAAATCGTGGCATCTTGATAAGACATCTACTGATATGAAAACAAATTATCTTACTGTAAATAATGATGGTTACGGTATGAATAGATGTATTATTTTTAATGTTGGTCAATTTCCTGAAAATGATACTGTAAGTGTTAAGATTAATGGTCTAAAAAAGGATGGTATTTCAACATCAATCTCATATGATGTTAATTTCTTCGACCTCTTTGATAAAGACAGCCAGTATAATGAGCTTGGTTTTAAAGAGGATAACTATACTGTATATGTCGGAGATACTATTTCAGTAGTGCCTTATAATAATCCACTTAAAACCTTGAATTTCTCTTGGTCACTGGGTGGCAGTTATGATTCCTTTGATTATTACCTTTCATCAGGAAGACTTTTTATAACAGCTAAAGATTTAGGTACTATGAGGGTATACGCAACATACAATGGAGTTACATATACTACTGATATTACAGCAGTATGCAAACATGATTATAAGCTTACATCTGATGTAGCAGCAAGCTGTACTAAAGAGGGAAGCAAATCGTATACTTGCTCTATCTGTGGCGAAACTAAGAACGAGATTGTTCCTAAAATAGCACATAGCTATTCTAAGGATTGGACAATAGATGTTGAACCAACTACTACATCAGAAGGAAGTAAATCACATCATTGTACAGTATGCGGAGATAAAACCGATATAACTGTTATACCAAAGATTTCTCAACCCCTTGCAAATACTTCAACAATTAGTGCAACAAATATTACACTTGGCAGTTCTATTAAGCTTACAGCAAGTGCAACAGGTGGAACAGCACCTTACAAATTTAAGTATTATTGCAAGCCTGAGGGAGATTCTAAATGGACAGCCTTAACAGGAACTACAACTAATGCAACACTTACTAAAAAGCCTGCAAGAGCAATCACTTATCAGTTTGCAGTTAAGATTGCAGATGCAAAAGGAAAAACATCTACTAAGTATTTTAAAGTAAGGGTTAATCCAGCACTTTCTAATGTATCAACAATCAGTGCAACAAATATTAAGCTTGGCAGCTCTGTTAAGCTTGCAGCAAAGGCAACAGGTGGAACAGCGCCATATAAGTATAAGTATTATTGCAGACCTCAAGGCGATTCTAAATGGACAGCCTTAACAGGAACTACAACTAATGCAACATTTACTAAAAAGCCTGTAAGAGCTATTAAGTATGAATTTGCAGTTAAGATTGCAGATGCAAATAGAAAGACTGCTACTAAGTATTTCAAAATTACAGTTACAAAATAATATTATGAGTATTCAGACAGCAATTTAACAGTTGCTGTCTGTTTATTTGTATTCTTATGTATACTTGATTTTTTATAATAATAGTAGTATTATACATCATATAAGAAAAATAATGCGTATAGCTGTAAATTCAGAGAGGTAGAAATTTTGATTAATGAAAAAATAGAGGGTGGATTTTTAAAGAAAATAAAATCCTTTACTCCAATCAGACTTGTTGTTTTGAGCTTTGTACTTTTAATGCTTTTAGGTGGCTTGCTTTTAAAGCTGCCGTTTTCATCTGCTGATGGTGTATCAAAACCGTTTATTGATTGTTTATTTACAGCAACATCGGCGACCTGTGTAACAGGATTGAGTATATGTGATACCTTCACTGGTTGGTCGTACTTTGGACAAGCAGTAATATTAGTGCTGATTCAATGTGGCGGACTTGGATTGCTTACATTTGCTTCTGCATTTACGCTTATTGCAAGAAAAAAGCTTGGTTTGCGTGATTTGCAGATTGTTAAGGAGTATACAAGTGGAAGTATTACAGATATTCCTAAGTTGATTAAAATTATAATGCTTATGACATTTTCTTGCGAAATTGTTGGAGCAATATTGTTAGGCTTTGCATTTATACCGAAATTTGGTTTGCTTGGAATATGGATTTCTATTTTTACAGCTATTTCATCATTTTGCAATGCAGGTTTTGACCTTTTTGGATTTATTGAGCCGGGTAAAGGAATGATTCTTTTTGCGAATGATATTTATGTTTCGGTTATTGTTATGCTTTTGATAGTAGTGGGTGGAATAGGTTTTTTGGTTGTATTTGACCTTCAGAAACAGATTAAGGAGAAAATTACTCGCAAGAGAAAGCGTATAGAAGTTTCCTATCATTCTAAAATAGTGCTTATAACAACAGGGATTTTAATAGTATTTGGTGCGATTGCATTTTTTGTAAGCGAGTGTAGCAATACACTTTCTGGCAGCGGCATTGCCGAACAGATAAATGTTTCGTTCTTTCAGTCTGTAACTTCAAGAACAGCAGGTTTTGCAGCTGTTGATTTAAGTCAGGTTCACGATGTGACGAAGTTTATTACTGTAATATTGATGTTTATAGGTGCATCACCTGTTTCAACGGGTGGCGGTGTTAAGACTACAACTATTGTTGTTATTTTTGCAACGGTTATAAGCGTACTTAAAGGTAAGGACGGAACTGTTTTTGGTAAGCATAAAATAAATCAGAAGGTTGTAAATAGTGCTATTGCAATTTCAGTTATATCATTAACATATATTCTTGTCATTACTGGCATTATTGCCGCAATAGAAAGCGAACAGAATATATCTATGTTTAATATATTACTTGAAACGACCTCGGCATATTCTACAACAGGGCTTTCAGCATCGGTCACAGCAAATCTTTCGATTGTCTCAAAACTTATTTTGATACTTACTATGCTCATAGGTCGAGTAGGACCACTTGCATTGTTCCTTTCAGTTTCAGGCAGAAAAGCTAATCCTAATGGAAAAATTCTTCCAGAGGGAAAGGTTATTGTAGGTTAAAGCTTTTTTTATAATCTATGAATATTTCCCTTATCCTGTGGGAAAATAGATGTAATATTGAAAAAAGCGGTGGGATTCTATGAAGAAAAAGCTGTTTTCGCTTTGGGGAACTTTGGCAGGATTTCTAAACGGAATGTTGGGGGCTGGAGGAGGAATGGTAGTTGTACCCATTCTTAAAACTAAGCTTTCTGAAAAACAGGCTCACGCAACAAGTGTTGCAGTAATTTTACCCATATGTGCAGTGAGTGCTTTATTCTATCTCCAACAGGGAGCGGTTTCTGTTTATGATGCTTTGCCATATCTGCTATGGGGCTTGCTTGGCTCTGCCATAGGCGTTGTGCTGATGAAAAAGCTTAGTGGAAATATGCTTAGAAAAATCTTTGCACTTATGATGCTTTGGGCAGGGATAAGGCTGATTATACGATGAACTTTCTTATAGGAGCGATTTCTGGAATAATCTCAGGAATTTTTGCCTCACTTGGAATGGGCGGAGGCGGAGTTTTAATAATCTGTCTGACCTTATTTCTTGAAATTCCACAGCAACAAGCACAAGGAATAAACCTAATATTCTTCATACTTCCTGCAATTTTTTCAGTTGTTATATATACTAAAAGAAAGCTGATAAATTGGAAGCTTGCAGTTCCCTTTGCTTTTATGGGAATTTGCGGAGCAATAATAGGCTCTATAATTTCTGATTTCATAGATGGCTATTGGCTTTCTAAACTTTTTGGGGTACTGCTTTTATTTATAGGTGCAAAGGAACTTTTCAAAAAGCCTGCGAAAAAATAGCGTTTTAATCAAGAAATTTGTTCTTGAAAAAGTTGTAGCTTTTTTCGATTTTTACTTGACAAAATGCGAGAAAGTCTTTATAATTATTGATAGTGCGTTATTAGAACGCAAGTGTCTTGCGTCTGCATCTCGGCACTTTTTTAAAATCCACGGTGGTGATTATATGCTTCTTGAACTTAAAAAAGTATTTTTAACCGAGGGTGAAAGCTTAGAAACCTCTTTTGAGTTTCTGCTTGGAGAGAAATTGCAGGCAAGACGCTTTGAAAAACCTGTTAAGGCTGATGTTTTAGTTAGAAACAGAGCTGGTCTTATTACTCTTGATGCTGATGTTGAGCTTGAGGTTATTTTCGATTGTGATAGATGCGGAAAGAGTACAACAAGGGTTTTAAACTATCACTTTGAGCATATACTCGTTCTTTCGCTTTCTAATGAAAGCAGTGACGAATATATAGAAGTACCTGACTATAACCTTGAAATTGAAGATTTGCTGAGAGATGATATTTTTCTTGAGTTTCCAGCAAAGTTGCTATGTAAAAAGGATTGCAAGGGATTATGTCAAAGGTGCGGAAAAAATCTGAACGATGGAGAATGTGGTTGCGATAAAGACGAGCCAGACCCTCGTTTAGCTGTGCTAAAAGCACTTTTGCAGTAAAAGATTTCAGGCAAGGAGGTTTATAAAAATGGCAGTACCTAAGAGAAAAACGTCAAAGGCGAGAAGAGATAAAAGACGCTCAAATGTCTGGAAGCTCAATGCTCCTGCCCTTATGAGATGCCCTAACTGCGGCGAATACAAAGCACCGCACAAGGTTTGCGGAAGCTGTGGCTATTACAATGGCAGAGAAGTAATTAAAAAGGAAGCTTAATCGTTTCTTTTTAAGTGGGAGAAGGAGCAATCCTTCTCTATTTTTTTCTTTAAATATTATTGGTACAAGTTTATGAAAAAAGGGAGTTGATAATATGGCAAGACCAGTAGTTGCGATTGTCGGCCGTCCAAATGTCGGCAAAAGTACGCTTTTTAACAAGCTTATCGGAAAGCGTATTGCAATAGTCGATGATACGCCCGGCGTTACAAGGGATAGAATCTTTGGCGAATGTGAATGGAGAAACAGAAAGGTTTCGCTGATTGATACAGGTGGTATCGAGCCTTATTCTAATGATATTATCCTGAGTCAGATGAGAAGACAGGCTCAGCTTGCCATAGAAGCGGCTGATGTCATTATTTTGGTTACAGATGTAAAATCAGGTCTTGTAGCTACTGACCAAGAGGTTGCAACAATGCTCCAAAAGAGTGGCAGACCCGTTGTTTTGTGCGTAAATAAGTGCGATAAAATCGGTGAGCCTGACCCTGAATTTTATGAATTTTATAATCTCGGCTTAGGTGACCCTATTCAGGTTTCATCTGTTCACGGAACAGGTACAGGCGATTTGCTTGATGCGGTTTATGATTTGCTTCCAGAGGAGGCTAATGAAGATGAAGATAACGAGATTATCAATGTTGCAGTTATTGGCAGACCTAATGTCGGAAAGTCTTCTCTTATTAACCGCATTACGGGCGAGGAACGCTGCATAGTTTCAAATATTGCTGGTACTACTCGTGATAGTATTGATACACTTGTAAAGAATGATTTCGGTGAGTTTAATTTTACTGATACAGCAGGATTAAGACGAAAGACCAAGGTAGATGACGAAATCGAAAAATATAGTGTTATTCGTGCGAAAATGGCAATCGAAAGAAGCGATGTTTGCGTTATTATGATTGATGCGACAGAGGGCTTTGCAGACCAGGATTCTAAGATTGCAGGCTTAGCACACGAATCAGGCAAGGCTTGTATAATTGCTGTTAATAAGTGGGACGCTGTTGCAAAAGATGGAAAAACTATGCAAAAGATGCGTGAAAGCCTTGAGAACGATTTCTCGTTTATGTCTTATGCCCCGATAGTATTTATTTCTGCAAAGATTGGTCAGCGTTTAGATAGCCTTTTTGAACATATAAATGCTGCGGCTAATGCTAATGCAATGAGAATAAAGACTGGTATGCTCAACGATATTCTTGCTGAAGCTACCGCTCGTGTACAGCCTCCAACAGATAAGGGCAGACGACTCAAGATTTACTATATGACTCAGGCTTCTGTAAAGCCGCCAACATTCGTATGCTTTGTAAATTCATCAGATTTATTCCATTTCTCATATCAGAGATACCTCGAAAACCGAATCAGAGATACCTTTGGCTTAGAGGGAACACCAGTGCGATTTATAGTTCGTGAGCGTGGAGATAAAGAATAGGAGTGATTTTGCGTGAGCTTTGGTGAGGAATTTAGCTTTGTTTTTGGTAGATATGGCATTTATATTTTGATTGCGGCAGTTATTGCATATCTTATCGGAAGTATAAATACTTCAATCATTACAACAAGAATCGTTGCCCATAAGGATATAAGAACTATGGGCAGCGGAAACGCAGGCTTCACAAATGTTCTGCGTACTGTCGGAAAAGGTCCTGCGATAGTGACATTTATAGGAGATTTTCTTAAAGGAGTTGTTTCGATTCTGATTGCATACCTTATTCTTATAGGGTTTAATGACGAAAAAATGAATCTTGTAAGACAATATGCTTTCTACATTTCGGGCTTGGCTTGTGTTTTAGGTCATATGTATCCAATCTTCTATGGCTTTAAGGGTGGTAAGGGTGTTGTTACAACTGCTTCTGTTATGCTTATGACAGACTGGAGAACACTTGTAGCTGCACTTGTTGTATTTGCGATTATGTTTGCAACAACAAAAGTTATATCTAAGTGTGCCTTAGTAAATGCCTCGGTTTATCCGATTACTACTTTCTGTTTTAGGTACTTTTTGGACTATATGCCTAACCCATCTAATTCGCTTGTCTTTGTATTCTTTGCAACCTTTATTACTTTGATTATAGCGATAATGGTTATATACAGACATAAAGACAACATAAAAAGAATTATAAACGGAACGGAAAAAAAGATTACTGCAAAAAAATAAATATACATATAAAGCTATAAATCGTCACAGCTATTATGATAGGCTGTGACGATTTTTTTGGAGCTTTGTCGAGAAATGTTTTTTACAATAGTCACTGTTTGTAACAATTTTTTATGGACTTTTTTTGAATACTTGGTTATATTGCTTGACTTTTTGTTTAAAATAGATTATTATATGAATAAGTTACTTGATAAATTAACGGAGGTGCAAGTTATGAATTTCAAGAAAAATTTTGGTTGGATTATAGCGATTGTTGCAGGTACTGTTGCGATTGCCTCTGCTGTTACAGCATTTCTTATCTTTAAGGACAAGAAAAAGAAGGATGAGGAAGAGCTTGAACATTATCTCGATTGCTCAATTCAGTGATTTATTAAATTAGACAGCGTGTATCAATTTTAGTTTGATACACGCTGTCTTTATTTTACTATTTTATTGTGAGATTCAAAATATGAACCGATTTTTAGATTATCATAGATTTCATCACTATATTCATTTCTTAGCTTTAAAAGGTAGATGTCATTATGGATATGCTCTGTTATAATCTCTACAAGCAATGGATTATTTGTTATAGAGGCAAACCATTCGCCTGAATTATCGGAATTAGCTATAAGAGTTTCAGATTCATCACATGAAAGCATAAGACGGCTTGCGATATGCTTATTGTGTCTATTATGGGTGAAAATTTTGCAAGGAAGCTCTGTATCTGGTTCATAGAATGAAAAAACTGTAATTTCTGTACCATTTTCAGAGGCTTTTTCTATTTCAGCTTTAAAAATAGACAACTCTAAATCTGTGTTTATAAAAACTTCCTTCTGAGCTTTGATAATCATATCTTTGGCATATTCAATTATGGTTTTTATGCCTTTTATTGCGGAAAGACGATTTTCAAAGTGATTTTCTGAATACTGTGTGAGTGTTTGTTCAGCAAAAATAGCATTCTCAGAAAATTCTTTGCTGAGCTTTTTGAAGATTATTTGTGGTGGCTGAGCTTTATATTCTGAACTATTGCCTTGAATCTTTTGAACGATTCCCTTTTCAAACATATGCTCAAGTGCCGCATAAACAGACGGTCTTGCTATTTCAATTTTTTTGGAAATCTGATACCCAGACATTTCGCCCCCAAGAAGTGTTATATAGATTTCAGCCTCAAGTCTTGAAAAATTAAGATTTATTAGTGTTGAAATGATTTGCTCTTTGTCCATCTTTTTTCCTTTTTGAATGTTTATGATTATTTTCTTTTAAATCCCAAATTAGTAAAACTGTGTCTATAGCTAAAACTACGAATATAACAATCAACTCAAATAATTTCATTTTTATTATTTCCCTTTCTAGATATATAAAAGAATAAAAATCTTTTCTTTTACATATTAAAGCACAATATTAAACATATTACAATAAGTAAAATAAA
>OGPT01002617.1_pt1 | contig 14112 bp, 23 predicted proteins | sample 1552951 | NCBI WGS metagenome assembly OGPT01 (sample SAMEA2580224, study PRJEB22360) | human gut metagenome | biome: human gut; feature: human-associated habitat; material: faeces | place: Denmark | collected 2008/2010
GTATTTCTCAGGCGTTCGCAGTTTCGACAGCACGTAGGGGTCTGTGAACATGTAGAAGCTGAGCGCAGCGGCGAACGCTCTGCACTCAACGCTGAGCCTGCAGATGTCCTCTGCGGTCGGCTTCTTAATGCTGAGCCCGAGGAAGTACCCAGCGGCGAAGGTCTCAAAGTCTTTGATTTTTTGCATGATGTTCAGGCAATAAAAAAAGCCCCCGGCTGTGCCGAGGGCTGAAAGGAGAGCAATCATATGGCTCTGGATCAGACGAGATGTCGCGGAGTTCCTGGCTCTTTCGTGTACTTCGCCTTCTTTGCGTCCATGATCTCTTTAGCCTGATGCAACAATCGCTCCATTATCCACATAGACGCAGTGGATTCTTCCGTGTAATTCGCTTCTGCGATCATTTGAACGCGCCCGTCTCTTCTGAGCTTTTCGACTTCATGGAGGGCCTTGCGATCTCCGTGCGGGTATACAGCAAGCGTTGCACCATGATGTTTATTCATGACGGAAAAAGCGGGAACGTCACTGGGGCCGTCGGCCACATAGATCATGTTGCAGAACTGGACGCGTCGATCTTCATAAGCAATCTTTGTATTTACGTCGATAGTCGACCCGTTGACAATTCCTACGCCCTTGTTGATCTCGAATAGCGCGCGTGTCTTTGTCGTGTTATCGAGGCTGTACGCGATTTCTGAAAGGCGTTTTTCCCCTTTGTCAGTAGTGTCAATCAATTCGGCTCCCCAAATATGGGTAACCAACCTCGCAATATCCGATCCTTCGATCATTTTTTTGAAGCCGGTGCTGACGATGTAGTTTTCGAATTTTATGCCGAAATCACGATAGGTTTTATCTTCATTCAGCTGTGTGATTCTCGTAAACAAATCTATCGCACCCTCGAAGAAATCTAGCTTTTTGCCAAATTCTTTGAGCTTGTCGTTATTGAGACCGTCGAACGGCTGCCCTTTGGCGCTCATTCTGATGAACTTGTTCAGGTAGTACGAGTCGCGGTTAATGACGAGACCGCTGGCCTCGTGTTGCTTGATCTCAGCTTCGTTTGTTGCCCAGAACTCTTTAGGATCGACGTTGTAGTGTCTAAAAATTGGATCCTGCATGTATCCATGGATCAACGTTTTATCAAAGTCCCAAACTGTAGCAATTACGTCGCTCATAAGCGTATCCCTACGAAAAAGTGAAGCGTTAATGATGATTGTAGCGCCGAACAGTAGCGTTCTCGTCCTTTGTCTTTTTCAGTACCGAAAACCCACCTAAGCCCTCTCTGCGGAAAGGCGCTTAGATCGGCTTTCGATCAGGTCGCGGCTGCGCATCGTCTGCGCTCTGGCCGCTCGGGACGTGCGTCCTCTGCTTCGTTTCAGCTGATCCTGATCTAGCTCGTGGGGCGTGTGGCGATCGTCCGTTGCCATCGAGCTTGCGTCGTTTTCAGGTGGTCCCCAACCCAACCGCACTGGAAGATACCCTCCAGCCGTCCGCTCACTTTTCATGCGCGACCTTTGCGACTACCGTTCTGAGCTGTACTGCGCGTCGCTAGACCCTTCTAGCCAACGGCGTAGCCGCTTCTCAGGCGGTCCCCGACACAGCTAAGTGCCGAGATTCGATGCCCTTCCCATCGATGCCTTGCCTTGCGGCCTGGGTGATAGAAACCCAAAATGGTGGATTTCTGTGTGCAGTCATTAAACCATAACGGGTTATGCTTGTCAACCATTTTCTACTCCAACTTGGTTTGTCCTTGATCAAAGGACGCAAAAAAAGCCCGTCATGATGACGGGCCTATGCTTGTGGGTGTTTTGTGTATTAGAGTGACGAACCGTTATAGACGTAAACGATGCGTCCGATGACTGTTGTCTGCTCAAGCGTCGCCTTGTCGATGACTTGCGGTTGGTAACGCGGGTTATCCGAAAGCATCAATATCGAGCCATCCAGATTGCGCTGGAGACGTTTGATGAACAGTTGACCATCAGCCATTAGGCAGAAGATGCCGTCCGTCATTATGCGGGTTTGAGAGGTATCTACGACGCAAAAGGCTCGGTCGCAAATAGTGGGCTCCATTGAGTCGCCATGTGCGTTGACGACGTGCAGACCGTTAGGTGAAACGACGCCCGGCAAGGTTCGCAGAAAGTCTGGGGCCATGTCAATCCCGCCGACGATCGAGATGAGCCCGGTCTCGGTCCCGTATCCACACGAAGCTTCTACGTTAAGCAATGGGATGGAGAACCATCCGTCTCGCTCCGACTCTCGTCCTATCTCAGAGATACGAACAAAATCGCTGTCTTGCTGGTGATCCAAAACGCCTGGCTCCAGTCCCAGCTTGGCTTCTAACTCTCGCGCGATTTTTGAGCCAAAACTCTTTGACCCAGTAAGCATTCCGCCGATTTGCTGAGGGGTTTTACCGACGGCTTCAGCAAACGCTACTTGGGACGGGTAGCTAGAGACAATCCGTTTTAGATTGTGTCGTCGAGTACAGGTTATGTCCCGCATAATGGATCCTCCCAATTGTGGTGTAACCCCGATTATCAACCATTGGAAGTTACGGGGCAAACTGCGAACTTAGGAGAGCGAGTAGCGAAGGATAACCCAACACAGTTTATTGAATGGTGTACACTTACGGGGTAGGTAAACCAAATCGAGGGATTCTTCAATGCTACCCCGTGCAAATGCATATCTGCGCTCGCTGCGAAAGGTTGAGCGCGTCGCACTGGCTGATCGGTGCGGCATCAAGCTCACGTCGTTGAATAACGTGATCTATGGCAAGCGACTTTCCGTTGCCCTTGCTTGCCGAATCGAAAGAGAGACGGGAGGTGCTGTAACGCGTCGAGAACTCCTCCCAGACATTGACTGGGATTTGATTTCCGGCACTTCCCTAGACCGCGCACTGACTGAAGGCCGCTGAGGGGAATCATGAGTTACGAGGCTATGCATAAAGTCCGCGCATCGGGTTTGACCGATCGCACTCAGGTCGATGTGCTGGAAGCCCTCGCCTTCTTTCATAACGGAAAGACGGGGGCCTGCTTCCCGTCGACAGAAGCTATAGCGCGGATCTCTCGCGTCAACGATCGTACTGTTCGCTTGACTCTTAAGGTGCTACATGACCTTGAGTTTATCTCCTCCGTACAGATGCCCGGGCAAAAGCGCTATTTCACCTTGCACCTTGACAGACTGCCAACTTCAGAAGCCCAGCAAGAACCTGCACCCCTGCAAGAAATTACAGGGGGTGAAGAACCTGCACCCCTGCAAGAAATTACAGGGGAGGGGTGCAAAAAATTACAGGGGACCCCTGTAAAAACCTACAGGGGACCCCTGCAAAAACTTACACCCGAACAAGTAAATGAACAAGTAATTAAACAAGTAAAGGGAACAAGTAATAGCTTGCCCGCGCAAGCGCCGTGGGAAACCGACCATCTTACCAACGACGGTAAAAAGGTCGAAAAGCCGAAGGCGACAAGAGCCAAGCCAAAGACAAGCTGCCCATTCTCGCCTGACGATCCCATTCCGCCTGAATACCTCGAGTACGCACAGGCAAAGCATCCAAGCATCAACGCTCAGACGGAGTTCACCAAGTTCGTCAACTTCCACATCTCGAAGGACAACAAGTTCAGCAATTGGCTGGCTGCTTGGAGAACTTGGACGACGAAGGCCGAAGAGTTCGCCAAGAGCAGACCGCAGAGCCAGTCATACACACCACGCAACAACAAGCCGCTCATCTTTGATGAAGCCTACTACGGAGACGGGAGTTTTTAATGGATTTGAAGGGAACGTTTTCTCGACCGGTTGAGGTGACATGCCCAAAGCACGGGAAGTACATCGCGGAGCAGGCAATCGTCTCTGGTCGGATTGTCCACACAAGCAAGTGTCCCAAGTGCGAAGAGGAGCGCAGGAACTCGGCTGAGTTCATCGCCGAGCAGAAGCGCAAGCATGACGAAGCCGAAGCCCTGGAACGCAAGCGCACCGAAGACGCAAAGAATGAAGCTCACGCTACCGCTTTGCGCCGCGCACGCATTCCTGATGAGTTCGTAGGCAAGACGCTCAAGGGCTTCCGTGAGACGAATGCTCAGCTCCATGAGGCGCTTCGTCAGGCCCGGCTCTACGTCGACCACTTCGAGAAGATCGCTCCAAAGGGCGTCGGCTTCTGCCTCTACGGCCAGTGCGGCACCGGCAAGACGATGATGGCATGCGCGATTCTGCAGGAGCTTCTCGGCAAGGTGCAGGGGCTCTACGTGCCGATGTGGGACGTGCTCCGCGCCATTCGCAAGGCAGATGCCTTCAAGGCCGACACGGCAGACTATGACGCCCTCGTAAAGGCACCGCTCCTCGTCATCGATGAGATCGGCGTTCAGAACGGTTCAGCTTTCGAGGAGTCACAACTGATGTCCTTGCTGGACGTGCGCTACAGCAAGCACCTTCCGACTATCTACGTCACAAATCTTCTGCCGGACGTGAAGCCCGACACGAAGGAAATCAATCCCAACACGCTGAAGGCGAAGTTGGGCGAACGCATCTTTAATCGCATCTATGGCTCGAGCGTCTTTCTCTACTTCAAAGGTGAGAGCCAGCGCAAGCGAATCATGACAATCGAGGAGGTGATCTGATGTCAGCCATTCTCAAGCATCTTGAGGATCTCCTGCGCTTCAACACGACTCGCAACATGAGATTCAACAATCAGGTTCACAAACTTCGAAAGCGTGATTGCAATGTTCGGTTTCATGTCGTCCTTGTACTCAAACAAACGATCTGCGTTTTCGTGAGCGGCAGCATTGCCAGCTTTACGAATCGCGTCCCATATCGCCTGTTCGCTTGCGTTGAGGCTCAAGGAAGCTCTTCAAAAGCCCTCTTTAATTTTACGCCTCGAGAACTTTCATCTATTACACAGGCTAAATTACTGCACAAACGATTGTTCAGGGTACTTTTGAAGAGCTTCCTCAAGCTTTCAATGCGCTTGAAAAGGTTCGACCCGGTTCCTCCAAGGTATTCGCAAAGGCGTTCGAGAGCAATGCGCAACAAGATGCATGCCGCCCAAGGCGAGTCGTGAAGAACTTTTTGAGCTTCGCTATATGGCTTCTTGACGGCTTCTGGCATGTGTTCGGATGCAGGAATGCCGACGGGCTTCGGCCAAACGAGTTCTCCATATTCAAGAAGACAGTATGCGCCGCACTGAGGGCACTGAGTCATGCAGAGGTGAGTCCCATTAATAGGCTTAGCGAAGTCCCAAAAGCCGATCTCCTTGTCGTGAAAGGGAATCTTTATGTCTATGACACGTGCGTTAGGAGATATTTCGCTTATGACTGGAAGGGGAGCATGTTTGCAAAAGGTTTGGCAATGCGGGCAGGTGAATGACAAATCAGGGAGGTCGTATGAAAACATTTTTGACAGCAGAACGGATTAATGAAAGAAACAAGGCCTTGACTAAGGCCGGTGAGGGCATTGTCGCCGCTCGCAAGAGCCTCGATCAACTCGAGGAAGCCCTGAGAGGAACCGTCTCGGGCAAGTTCCCTGACATCGGGCAAGTGGCAGACACGACGCACAGGCTTCGCGAAGAGATCGACCAGATTCTGATCGGCCTGGTTGAGTCGAGCATGGTTAAGCCAGAAAGGAGGCTTTGATGATCCTCGATGAGTTCACCGGTCGCAACTGCAAGCGAACCGAATACATCGACGCCCGCGGACGGCACTGGATCGTGCGCACGGACCCGGTCTTCGTTGAACGCAAGCTCGACCGATACGAGACGACGCTGCTACTTCACCTCGAGCACTGCAACGCCCCACATCGCCGCGCCACCAGCGCAACGAAAGAACGTGCGCTCATGAAGCACGATGCCTTTGTCGCACGGCTCCAGCGCGAAGACGCTAAGTCTATTCAACAGGAGGAAATCTGATGGACTGGACCGTGATCCTTTTGTCGGTCGGCTGTATCGGCAACAGCGTGGGCGTCGTTTGTTTGGCCGTGACCATCTGGATGCTCAATCGAAATCAGAGGGCTATGTGGGAAGAGATTCTGCGCTTGAAGAATCGCCATCTCCAACCGAGCGTCAACTCTACTGACGGTGGCGTATCGGAGTCAGGCAGGAGAGAAAAGGACATGGAGCAAGGCGCGCACGACGGCGGCAACAGAACGTCAATGTCTGCGGACTTTGAAAATCTTTCGAAAGGTATCTGACCTTTCCATAGGAGAACGTCCATGTGTGAACTGATTTTCAAAAGCCGCATCCCTTTGACGCGAACGGTCGTCACGTGGCAGTTGTGTTGCTCTTCGCGATGTACGTGGCTTGGGTATTCGAAGGAGATGACTGGAATGAATGAAAAAAGAAGGGGCCATGAAAGAAAGTGACGAATATCGCCTCGGACGATCTGCCGCATTGCGTGGTGAGTCGATGGCGAAATACCAGAGCCTCACGGCTCGAATGAATCCCAAAAAGAGAGCAGCCTTCATTCAAGGCTATTACGACGGACTGAGGAGAAAGGAAAAATGATTGGTTTCACGATTGAGGGGGCTCCAGTCCCCAAAGGACGCCCGCGCTTCACGCGCACTGGGCATACGTTCACACCGGCCAAGACGCGTCAATACGAAGCTCTGGTGACGGCAAGAGCAAGGGAAGCCATGATCGGCAAGAGAAAGATCGAAAAACCGAACGCAGTGCGCGTTGACATTCTCGCTGTGTTCCCTGTACCCGCATCGTGGTCGAAAAAACGCCGTCTGGCGGCTCTGCAAGGTGTCGAGCATCACGTCTCAAAGCCGGACCTTGACAACGTGCAGAAGGCGATCCTGGACGGCATGAACGGGATCGTTTTTGAGGACGACTCGCAGGTGATCGACAGTCGGACCAGAAAGGCGTACGGACCCGAGCCGGGTGTAAAGGTTTTTATTGACGAGGTGAAGCATGGATGATGCAGACCGAGCCGCCAGAAGCGATGAGTGGATCATGCGCGCGGCGATTGAGGAGAGGAAGCCCGAGGGACCGAGCCCGATGCTTGTGACAATGTGCCTTTTCTGCGGAAGGGCGATTGAACGAGTGAGCGCGACTGATGTCAAGGCGGGGAAGATGGTGAAGAGATGGTGTTGCGCGGACTGCAGAAACGCCTGGAGCAAGGAAAACGAATGAACGCTGAAGAAAAGATTCTCGAAGATCGCCTGCTCAACTGGGGGCGTTGGAACCAAGACCCGAAGAGACAGGGACGCTCTCCGCTGTGTGCCTTCATGGAAGCTGTGCCGGACGATGAGAAGGACGACGACGTGCCTATCGAACGGCACGACGGACCTCCTCCGGTGGATGTCAGCGATGCCCTGCTTGTGCAAAGGGCGTGGGAACGACTCCCGGTTGCACCAGAGCGCTACAGAAAGGCGAAAATGGTTGTCGGGGTGGCATACACCTTCCATGTGCCATTCATGGACCTGAAGCGCATCCTGAGGAAGTACCATCGCATCAATCTTCACGAGCGGGAGTTTGATGGACTGGTGGAGATGGGTAGGAAGATGATTCGAAACAATCTCCTAAAACTCGAAGGGATGCCGCCAAAATGAGTTATACTCAGCAGTAACAATTTGAAGCTGTGTGATCAGCGGGGCCGTTTTCGGGGATACGTGTATCTTCAGAAAACGGCATGCCTTTTTGCGTAGGTGGGGTTGGACACTAAAAGAAGATTGAGCCTGTAGGAGATGTCCTGCGGGCTTTTTTAATCATGAAGATAGCGCTTTTGTTGGGTGGCAAAAATGAATGGGCTTTACAGAGCATTGATTGCTTTGTCTACGGTTGTCCCTATCAGCATCTCGTATGTGTTCGTGTTTGCCGATTCACTCATTGAGCAGTTCCCTGCAGAATTGGTTTCCTGGTGCTCGTCCTACGCTGACCCGGTGGTCTGGTTGCTAGTGGTTGCTACTGTAGCAAACTTGGTAATCGGAAAAATAGAAGTTTGGTTGTTAATATGCTTTGCGAAGGTTGTGGGGCCTAGCCCGATCAAGGTAAAATCTATCAAGGTAATCGGATCAGACAGTTTATTAGGGTATTTGCCTTACGTCCTCCCGTTGTTTTTTACGCAACCTGAAGCTCAAGGAGCAACTGGATGGATTGCGGGCGGATTGTTCTTGATTGTTTTGGCTTGGACTTCGATGACAATCCCTTTTTCGCCTCTGCTGAGAGTGTGCGGTTTGTACTTTTATGAAGCTGAGTTGGAGGACGGGAAAACGGTGACCTTGTTGGTGACAAATAAAAGACTGCACCCATTAAAACTGAACCGCGCCGCTGTAGTTTCCCAATTTTGCAGGTTTGGCCTAAGATGAGTAAAGATTTAGATTTTGTTTGTGGAGCTGTATTTTCTGGTGAAGATGGATCGGCGGATGTGTTAGGCGTACCGTTTGACACGACTGCAAGAGAGGATGCATCTGCAAAGCTTCAGGAGCAATGGAATAAGTTCTCGACTTTGAATAGTGTTCCGTATGACGGTCGATACAAGGCTGACGATGATGAGAGGCTGACAATTAGTAACTACGGAGACATGGACGGTGTTGTTGCTGGGATGAGGAGGCTTATAGGGGGCGAAACGTCTGATCAAATTTCTAGCTTCGATGAGCTTGATATATGTCGGGCGTTGCTATTTTGGGCACCAGCAATTACGGATGAAATTATGATCCAAAGATTTTCTAGGGCCTTACTTCTGAAGCCTGGGCGTCTCTTTCATTGGACTCAAAATGTCAGGCGCGTGACAGAAAGTTACTTGACAATTTCGAGTTCATTGGCAGGCTCTTACAATCTCGAAAAAAATACGCTGACCTTTGCAAACGTGAATACGATTAGAAGGGCGTTGCCGAAGTTTGATGAAACTTACGCTCCTGGAGCTACACAAGCTGACTTGGAACGTTTTTTTCGAACCCTATTTTTGAAGAAAAGTCCTCAGAAATTGCGAAAACTAGTGATTCGTCGCAGATTGGACGGTTAGTTTGGTTAGTGCTTAACAGCGGCTCTGATTTCGCTTCTAGTTTTTCGAAGGTTCAGCATTTTGATAAGATTTTGAATATGGATTCTGTGCATGATTCGAAAATTGTTTTCCCTAAAGATGTTGCTAGAGCGAAAATTATTTTGAGAGTTCTTTTGGGGGATGTTTTTGAGTCAAATGGAAATGTTTATTTGACAAATTCGAAACGTCCGGTAAAAGCGTTCTAAAGAATGGATGTGAGATAACATATTTATCTTTGACGACAACGGGTAACGTAGTTCTAAAAGCTTGATGAAAATAAGAGCTTTTGAAGCCCTCGGGGGAAACCTCGGGGGCTTTTCAATTTCGAGTTACAAAATGGAGAAAGCTATTGTGGCGGCCATTGTGGTCGCCTTTTTCGTTTCTACAGCGGCAGAAGCACGAGGAGGTCGTGGATTCAGTGGTGGTCGTTCCTTCTCCCGTCCTGCTTCTACGAAGAGCTATGCACCGAAGCGCACGACAGTCGTGAAGAAGAACACGACCGTCATCAACCAGACTGTGAATCAATCTGCTCCTGCCTCTTCCGGCGGTGGCTTCTGGAGTTCTCTCTTCGGTGCGACCGCAGGATCGATGGCCGGCAACGCTATCTACGATGCTGTGACTGATGACAAGAGCCAGACGCCTGTGCAGGCTCAACCTCAGCCCGCTCAATAAGATTCCCAATAAAACGAAAGCCGCAGGAGCTACCAACTCTTGCGGCTTTCTCGTTCTACAACCTGAAGTAGAGGTCGTATGACTAGAAAGATTGTACACAAGCCCGGCCAGATCGTTGGATTGTTTGAGATCGTTGCATCAGCGGGATCAACGCCGCGTGGCGATTCCATGTGGAAGCTCAGGTGCACCAACTGCGGCGCAGAGATCGTTCGACGTGGCACGTCCATTCGTACAGCTCTGAAGAACGGCGGACGATGGATCAACTGTGAATGCGGTGGGGCGGCGAGGCAGGATATATCCCGCTCCTTTGCTGAAGCAGCCCAGAAGGATGTGATGGCTCAACAGCGTGAAGCTGAACGCCAGGCAAGACTCAGGAAGGATAACCGCCTTCTGTACTTCATCTGGGGAACTATGAAGGAGCGCTGCTACAACGCATCAAACAAGAAGTTCAAGTACTACGGTGCACGTGGCATCTTCGTTTGCGATGAATGGCGCGATGACTTCGAGGTCTTCTGCACCTGGTCTCTCAAGCATGGTTATTGTCGAGGGCTCACCATTGATCGTATTGACAACGACCGCGAGTACAGCCCAGACAACTGCAGGTGGACGACTTACGCAGTGCAGAACAGCAATCAACGGCGAGGAAAGCGCGGGCCATACAAGCCGCGCAAGCATGCACGGGTCCTTCCGGGGGATTGAGACCCTTGCGGGCGGTTCCGACCCCGAAAACGGTCTAGATGCAATTTTCAAAAGGGTGTTTATGAACATTTCACTTTACGCTTTCCGTGAACGGTTTACGCTTGCCGGCGCTCGCCGGTATTGAAGCGAAAGCGCGAACGCGTGAAGATGGAATTACCAAACAAAATGAGGTGTTGGCATGGCGAACGATGGCGTCAGCATGCGAGAGTTTGCGCGCCAGGTCGGACGTAGTGCCGCATACGTAAGCGGGAAGTGCAAGACTGGCGAGCTGCCTCTTGTCGATGGAAAGATTCCGTTAGAAGAAGGCCTGAAAGCCTTCAAGGCTCTGGTCAAGTCTGAAGAACGAAAAAAGGCGAGCCGTCGCACGTCCAGAAAGACTGCGGACGTGTTCACGAGCGATGACGAAGACGACAAGCAAATATCGTCTGCGCTGAACGTTAACGAGGCGTTCAACAAGGCCCGGCTCGCAAAAGAGGTCGCGACCGCAAAGATCAAGGACCTCGAATACAAAAAGCTCAAGGGCGAATATGTCTCGGTTGCTGAGGTTGAGGCGGACGCGAGAGAGGCAGCAGCGATGCTCCGAAACTTCGCGATTTCCGCCCCGACTCGTTACTCGGCCCTGCTTGAGAATCGGACGCAGCGCGAAGCCGAGGAAGTCCTTGAGGACATTTTCCGCGACCTTCTGAAAACGATCAACGGCTCGCGGTTTGCAAAGGAGTGATGGAATGGGTATCTGGTCGAAAGCGTGGGCTACGGCCTGCCGTCCCATTTCTCGTTTGACCGGGAGCCAGTGGGCCGACAAGTTCCGCGTCGTCGCTTCTGGTACGTCTCCTGAAGCAGGTATGTGGCGCACAAGTCGAACTCCCTACCTGCAGGAGCCTATGGACTCTGCGACGGACAGGCGCACGGAAATCGTCGTCATGTGTTGCTCGTCACAGCTCGGCAAGTCGGAGATGCTCCTGAACATCATGGGCTACTACGCCGACCAGGAGCCTGCTCCTCAGCTGATGCTTCAGCCGACAGTTGAAATGGCCGAGGCGTTCTCGAAGGAGCGCATCGAGCCGATGTTCCAGAACTCTCCAGGCTTGCAAGGCAAGCTCGAAGAAGGGAAGGACGGTCGCGGCTCTGCGAAAAAGTCAAGTACGACTATTCGCATGAAGCATTTCCCTGGTGGCTATCTGGCTCTTGTCGGCGCGAACTCGCCAGCTGGTCTTGCGTCTCGCCCGATCCGCGTCCTTCTTTGTGACGAAGTGGACCGCTACGGCGTGACGAAGGAAGGCGATCCTCTGAAACTCGCCATTCAGCGAACTCAGAACTTCGGGAACAGAAAGATCATTTTGGTCAGCACGCCGACAATCAAAGGCGCGTCGAAGATTGACGACTGGTACGAACGAAGTGATCAACGTCGATTCTTTGTCAAGTGCCCGCATTGCGGTGAGGAACACATTCTGCAATGGGCAAACGTGACCTGGCAGAAAGACGACGAAGGGAATGCGCTGCCGATGACGGCAAGCATGCATTGTCCAGAGTGCGGCTGCATAACGAGAGGTGCCTACAAGCCCGATCCGAAGTTGCTACAGAGTGGCCGTTGGATTGCAACGAACCCGGGCAGCAAGATCAAGGGCTACCACGTCAACGCGTTGTACTCGCCGTGGGTGAACCTTCACGACCTTGTGGATGAGTTTGTTTCCGTGAACCACAACCGAGACAAGCACGGGCTCATGGAGTTCGTGAACCTGAAGCTCGGCGAAGCGTGGGAAGAGAGCAATCCCGATGCAGACAACTGGGAGCAACTGTTCAACCGACGCGAAAGCTATCCGGCAAACGGCGTTCTCCCAGACGGCGTCTTGCTACTGACCGCCGGTATCGACGTTCAGCACGACCGACTGGAATGCACGGTCTACGGGTGGGGTGTCGGCCGAGAGTGTTGGGGCATTGAGCACCGAGTGCTCTATGGCCGCCCGGACGATGCGAGAACATGGCAGCAACTTGACGCGGTCCTGCAGCGCCAGCATTCGATGCTGAACGGCGTCCACATTGCGGTCGCTTGTGCCTGCGTCGACTCGGGTGACGGTACATATACGACGAATGTCTACCAGTACACGAAAGCCCGCGAACGAATGCGCGTCTTCTCTGTAAAGGGGCGCGGCGGCATCGGTGTCCCGTTCATCAATACGCCGACGAAGAGCAACGCGATGAAGGCAACGCTCTTCACGCTCGGTGTTGACAGTGGAAAGTCGCTCGTCATGAACAGGCTTTCCGTGCAGGACCCTGGTCCGAACTTCGCGCACTATGCGTCGCAGGAGGACAGGGGCTTCTCTGAAAACTTCTTCAAGCAACTGACCGCTGAGGTGCTTGAAAAACACTTCGAGAAAGGTGTCTCGAAAATGGCGTGGAAGAAAATCCGCGAACGAAACGAGGCTCTTGACTGCGCGGTCTATGCGACTGCTGCACTGGAGCTTCTCTCGCCTAATTTCGATTTTTTGCAGGAGTTTTATGCGAATGGGGGAGCACTCAAGCAGCAGACCGCTCCGCGTAGGTCGCGCGGAACCCTTTCAAAGGGGATCACCTTGTAAAGGAGTTGAAGCCTAGTGGCACAACAGAAAACGCAGATCGAATACATCAACGTTGACGATCTGAAAGCGTACGAGCGAAACGCCCGAACGCACAGCGACGAGCAAATAAAGCAAGTCGCGGAATCGATCAAGGAGTTCGGTTTTACAAACCCTGTCTTGATTGATGAACACAATGAGCTCATTGCAGGCCACGGTCGAACATTGGCCGCGAAGTCGATCTGCATGAAGGAAGTGCCGGCGATCCGCCTGAAGGGGCTCACCGACGCGCAGAAGAAAGCACTGCGCATTGCCGACAATCAGTTGGCACTCAACGCCGGGTGGGACGAAGAGCTTCTTCGCATCGAGCTCGGTGAACTTCAGGACGTTGATTTCAATCTTGATGTCATGGGCTTTTCTGAGGAAGAGCTCGATGCACTTCTTCTGGCGGAAATCCCGGCCCAAATCGAAAACGATGAGACGGTCGACGACGAGAGTCCTCAGAGTCAACTTGTCTTCAAGGTTACCTGCGAGACGCGAGATGAACTCGAAAGACTCAAGGAATTGACTGGAGCTGATGACAACAGTTGTCAAGCTTCCGTCCTCTTGGAGTACATCAAACAATAAGGAGGCATTGACATGTCTTGGATCACCATAGACGAGGCCCGCGCGAATCTGAAGATGTGGCTCGATGCCGAACGCGCGGTTGCCTCTGGCCAGTCTTACAAAATCGGAACGCGTAGCTTAACGAGAGCTTCGCTTTCAGATATTGCGGCTCGCATCAAGTACTGGCGCAACGAAATCGACAAGCTCGAAAACGGACGTAAGGGGGCGCGCGTGATGCGCGCAGTCCCTCGCGACCTGTAAGGAGGCTTGCAAATGAATCTGCTTGACAAAGCAATCAGGGCGATCAGTCCTGAGCGTGCGTTGAAGCGCTTCGAGGCACGAAGAAAGCTCGAAATTCTGAACTCGGGCTATTCACGGCACGGTGGCTCATACGCAAAGAAGTCCTTGATCGGATGGCTGTCCGGCGGAAGCGATGCGGATGCGGACATCGTTGACAACTTGGAAACGCTTCGCAATCGCTCGCGCGATCTCTACATGGGGTCGCCTCTTGCGACCGGCGCTCTGAAGACGGTACGAACGAACGTTGTCGGTTCCGGTCTTGCGCTGAATGCACCCTAAAAGCAGGGAAATACACACTAACTCATTTCCCTGCCTTTAAGGGTTAGCCT